>Ga0065711_1043863_pt1 | contig 14470 bp, 7 predicted proteins | sample Hoacrofraction12_FD_59098 | JGI IMG/M metagenome (GOLD analysis project Ga0065711, IMG submission 59098) | Hoatzin crop microbial communities from Cojedes, Venezuela - Epithelial fraction 12 v2 (version 2) | ecosystem: Host-associated > Birds > Digestive system > Esophagus > Crop | place...
GCGGGGCGGGCGGCGTGCCCCGGCCCGGGCGCGGGACAGACCGGGGTCTCTCCCGTAAGTCCCGGCGGCAGAGATGGGGGTTTTCTTCGCAGCATCGAGGTCCGGAGCGGTCAGGGGCAGGTCTGCCGAGGAGGGGCAGCCGGCTGGCTGCCTACGAGCGCTCGGTGCGCAGGCGGCAGTCCGCCAGCCTCCTGCCCCACACCTTGCGGAGGCAACAGGTATACCGCGGAGCGCAGCACGGCACATCGGAGAGGGTAAAGGAGAGCCGGCCTCGCGAAATGCGCTTGAAAAATCATGTTCTGCCCTGCCCCTGCCTCAAATTCCATGGTGATTTGAGGTGGAAGTTAAAGAACAAAAGTGATGTTATTCTTTTTCTTGATAGATGGGCTGAACGCTTATGTTTTGATTCGCAAAAGCAAACTGACAGAGGTCTCCGAGTGATAAGCTGTAGGTAGAGAGTTACAGCTCTTGAATATACTGTTAAACACTGAAGTGGAAGCCCTATGGGTCTCTTCTTAGGCATCCTTGTTCATAATGCTCCGTGTCATTCTCCTGTCTCTAAAAACAGGGATAAGGATGCAGACGGAAGGAGACAATGTTGGGAGAAGTGAAAGGAGTAAGATCATGGTTTCTTTGACTCAAATTAAGGTAGAGCCAACAGCAGTGCAGTGGGCTACCTTACAGTTGCAGGAGAGGTCTGGGTTTAAATATAGGAAGTTTCCTTCTCCAGCTGGAGTTCTCTGAAATCTGTCTCCTGTCCCACACAACCTAGTAAATAGAAACTCCTTCAGTATTTACGTGAAAGTATGTTCAGCCCAACCTCAACAAGCGCTCGGCGCAGGACTGGGCAGGTGAGCTGGGGATGCCTGAGATGGTAGGTAAGCAGATCGTGAATAGATAGCAGGGTCTGTGGGAGCTAGTGAGATGCAGGTTCAGTGGGTGCTGCTGAAGCAATCAGTGGCTGTTCTTCTCCTTCCCTAATTGATAAAGGTAGCCATTTGTAAAATTCATAAACATGTGAGTAAAGCAAACATTTTGCATTGATCTGATACACAGTTGTATACATGGCAGATTTCTCAAAATGTATTTCTTTATATTGCTGTGTTTTTCCCAGTCCTGGTGCGTTTCAGAAACTAATTCAGGAACATACTAAGGGAAGCAGAACATGCTTTTGAGTTGGTATAAAATTCAGCCCAAGCCATGAGGCAGAAAAATGTGTCTGTCGGCAAATCTGCAAACTCAGTGAAATGACTTGGTTTTCCCCTTTAACCAAAGCTGACCTCGTATAACATCCCACATCCTCTTTATGGGTGCAAAGCAGTGAAGGACAGAACTAAGCACAGAAAAGAGACAGTCCATCCCCCTGCTCACAGAGCTGCGTCCAGCCACCCGGAGCTGAGGCATACTAGTGGGAGGAGGGATGGATACTCATGCCACCGCAGCTTCTTGCAGACGGCAAAGGAATAACCTGCCATCAGGGTGTCTCTCTGTGCTTCTGTCAAAAGCACAGATGATATTTCCTCATTTGTTTTCAAGCAAGCTCTCAGAGTCACCATGTGGTGAAGTCACCATCCCTGGAGGTGTTCAAAAAACGTGCAGATGTGACACTTCAGGACATGGTTTAGCAGGCGTGGTGGTGTTGGGTTGACGGCTGGACTTGATGATCTTAGAAGTATTTTCCAACCTTAACGATTCTATGAAATTTCTATTTCTCTAATCACCTAAGCTTGGTAGAAGCACTGTTGTAGCCTATTTCAGTAAGCAAGCTGAGGATGCTAAACTACTCTCAGAACTGTTACTGTGTTAAAGGTATAAGGAGGAAGTGATTCTGAGGTTTCACAAAGCGATGCACTGATCTACTACCATTCACTGTGCTTGGAGTTTATGTACAGTGGTATCATTTAGCCTTAAAAAAACCCACAAGTCAGAATACTTACCTGCAGTGATGATTCACCTACCCATAAAAAAAAGAACAGATTAAATTTTAAGCTGCTCTTCAGTGTCATTCACTGACTAGAGCTGGTGAGAAAGCTCAGGATCGGCGTGTGACATGTCAGGAACTTATTTCAATCTAGAAGGAGAAACATGACAAACATCTGCATGGTATGATTCCAGTTAAATGGCTGCTCACCTGTTTCTCTGCTGAGTAACCACGAACTCACACTCTGGTTCCTACTGTAGGCACCTAGCCTTTTCTTTCTTTAGAGTAAGTTTCAGTGCAGGAAAATACTGCCTTTGCATGTAGAGAGGACGAAATCACAGTGGTTCCTAAGCTGTCTCATAGATTGTATTTGGATGCACTGCAGTCGCTCAGACTTTGGAACAGAATTTAGTTCATAAGCAAGCATCTCTGTGCTGCATGGGAGAAGCTTAAAAAAAAACCAAACAAAACCCAGCAAAAGTTATTTGTTGTTTTTAGTGCCTAGTTAAGTACTTCTGCAGCAGATATCTGGGATTTTCCAACAGGGAAATACCTGGAACTGGTGACAATTCCTCCTTTCGGTCTCGCTGACATTCCAGCTTTTGCATTTGTTTTACATACTGTCACATCAGTCACTTCTAAACACTGTATTTTGTTTCATACAAGAGGTAAATTCTGACTAAAGAGCCAAAAGAGTGCTTTACACACATTTGAAATACGACTGCCTATGGTCAGACTGCATTTGTGAAAGTTGTCTGTCTGATACCGTCTAGTCAAAGGTCTACACTGCAAGACAGAGCACGCAGACCCAGACAGTGCTATGTCAGGCTCCATTTTAAGTCCATAAAGTAAACCGTACTGTCACTGCTAAGTGACATGTTTCTTCCAAAGAGAAATCTACCTGCGAGATCCTCATGAAGAACCAGTCAGCAGCAATTTACAGTCGTGGGTGTTTCTTCCGAGTTCTGAAGTGCTAGGCAGCCGTTGCAACAGATGCGAGATGGAGTGTCAGGAGGAGCTCAGCACAGAGCAATCTGTCACTTCGCTGTGGTCACCGAACGAGTCTTTGGCAAAGTGCTAGGAAATTATGGTTGTCACAGACTGGGTAGGCTCAACGCTCGCCTCTTTGTTCCAGTGGTTTCATTACAGTTACTGTCAGCCAATTTGCTATCAATTATATACAGTGACTATACAATAGTATATGAAGTATTTTAATGCCATACTGAAGCCAATTTTTTTTGGTATTACAGTGATTTTATGCTGTGATTTTACTTCTTTCTTGTAGTTCTGAGGAGCGATTTCATCATGACCTCTTTTGAAGAAGCTGAAACTGAAGAAACAGTAACATGTCTCCACATGACCTTTTACCATCCTTGCCAAGAAAACAAGATGATGTTTCGTTGCTTGAATTTCTGTAAGCGAGAACAGGTCAGGGCAGATGAAACAGCCAAGTTTGGCCGTGATTCTAATGTCTGCCATTATAACTTAATGGATACTCGCGTTTCTCGGATTCAGTTTTCAGTGCAGTTTTACAGAAAACTCAACAGCTCGGAATTCTGTTTTGAGATAAAGAACATGAGCAAGAAAACAAAACTGACTGTGGACCAGACAGAACTGGGTTACTTAAACAAAATCGACCTGCCATGGAAGTGCATCATTTGTTTTGGGGACTACCAGATTTTAGTAGAGATTCAAGAAGGGGAGTCCATGGATTATTTTGAGACTCACTTACACTTGGCTGAAGTGCCCATCTTACAAGAAAGATGCCTGCCATCACTGCAGCCTGTACCAGAGAACAGCATTTCTTCTTCCTTTTTTCCTTCCCAAGGCGAAAGCCCCATAGAGATTGATGAAAATGAGTCATGCTAGTGAGGAGGCTGGATCAGATTTTGATTGTCTGAAACCTGCACAACTTCTGAAATTGAAGGCTGTCATCTCAGTCCACTGTTCTTGATGGTTCTTACCGCTGCACATCAGCCTTCGTACTTGTTGGTTTCAGCACAGGCACACCAGAACACGCTTTGTTCAACAAAACCAGATCCCTGCCACTGTCCTCAGCAGGGGGTATGTGCTGATCACCACTGTTTGCCACACAAATGTGTTGGAGACACAGAGGGTCACTCGGATCCACTGCAGCAGATTCAGTTCAAGAACTGTGACCACATGTCATGAAGGTATATTTAACAGACGTTAATACGGAGCATGCAGAAGAGTGTTGTAGCCCCAGCACTGGTTAGCTAAGTAGGGACATGATGTCTTCCTGCATTTGTTATACTTTGTACTTTGCTTTTGACATGAAATTCCAAACAGTATTTTCAATCCTGGGCTGTAAATTCCCAGATTTTGCAGCTTAGAAACACTTTGTCAGCATAGTCCTTTAAAGTTAATGTTTTTATTAACTTTGCAGTGAGATTTTTCTTCTATTGTTAAAATTAATTTTTTTTTTTTGCAAGTTAACTACTGTTGCTTGTGAACATAAACAAACATGCAGTGTCAATGATCACGGTATGTAAAAATCCAGATAAACTTTGTAATAAAAGCATCTGGTTGCCTAGTAAGGATTTGCTGTCTTCTACAACTACAATCTAAATGCACTTAAGGGCGAATAAAATTATTTTCAGGACAATCCAGGTAAGAAATATTCACTGGCACTATTCTAGGCTTTCTAAAAGTTGCACTGCTCCAAGATAAGAGTTGACCAAAATACTTTCAGCAAGTTTTCTACCTCTGCCCCCACCACAAGCTCTCTTACAACTCTGTTTTCATTTCGGTATTTCTCAGGTTGTTTCAGTGAAGTTCTCCCTTGCTAGGGACTCAGCTTTTCATTGGCACTTGTTTTTTATCAAGTATTTTAGTTTGCTTGAAAGACACACTGGAAGGAATTAGAACACAGCATACGTAAGAGTTACCCATCTGATCATCCCTAAACATCAGGATGCATTTCAGCATTAATCATTACAAGAAAACCAAGAATTTACAATGGAGGGGAGGACGGCTGAATTCCACAACGCAACCTGAGATTAAGGCAAACAACCACAAGTGAAGAGAGGATCATAGGAGAGGCAATGAAACTCAGACACAGGCTGGTATAGGATTTCATTTGTCTATTCATCTCATCCTTGCCAAAATACATTGTTTCCATGTTTTCTACTCTGTGAACTAGGCTCTGATACTTACTTAACTTTTATGGGTTTTGGCCTAGATGTGCAGTTCAGCCGTCATCCCAGCACAAATGCCTCTATCACACACCCAGCCCTTCAGCTTAACAAAACAAACCTGGGCAGGAATCACCACGTCACCAGACATGGTGCTGCTACTGGTTGCAGATTTCCAGTGGTTGTTGGCTGGTCAGGTTTTATATGCTATTGCCTAAGTCTTCCTACTCTTTAATTAGACAGAGTGGCCAATACCTGCAAATGCAAGCTGTCTAGAAAAAGAGCAAGATGCACATATAATCTGAAACGTGCTCTTACATAGAAAAGCTTGTACATGAAATCAGCCTCTCATATAAAATGCATGGGATTTTTACATTCACTGATTTGGCTCATGTGTGAGGGAGGAGGGAGTGTTAGTTTTGCATTCCCAGTATACAGCTCTTCCTATTAGTGCTCTGAAATTATTATGGATGACATGCAAGTTCTTGTTTTGTACTGCTTTGGGCTTAAAACCCAGGTTGCTAATACTACCACTAAGCAGTACTGTTACCCAATTTCTGTTTGCTGGCCCTGTCACATAGGACATCAACCTATGGCACTGATCATATTAATTGCTTACACTTTCTGGGCTAAAGCGTATCTAAAGAAAAAGCAACACCCACAATCCCAGATTTTCAAGTGCAATAAACAGAAGCATCTACAAACAGTACTTATCTGAGAAAAATCTTCCATCTGGTCTGCAGAGTTCACAGTGCCGTGTCTCAGCAGACTTTGTATTCACTCTGTAGAAAGGGGCTCTACAGGCATCCACAGATCTAGAGCGGAGCATTCCTTAGGCACATCTCCAGGAACCAGGAGAAAACCTTGGGAATAGAAAAAAAACCAACCTCAGCAATTTAATGGTTTCCAAACCCTAATCACTTCTATAACTATATTTACTTGGGCTAAGAATCAACCCCAAAATATGCCCTAAAAAATTAACCCTCTCCTAGGAGGATCCTATCACTGTGTTGATTTGACCAGCACAAGTTAGACTGGAAAAGGAGAAGAGTTGTTTCGGTATAGCCATACCAGAACATACTTTGTTCACCAGAAACAGATTCCACTTCCGTCTCCCCCCATCCCAAGGCCACCATTAGTCATATACTGCTAACTGAAGTGTGAGAAACACTACACACACAAAGGCAGCTAGTATTTTTTTTGTAAGTTTTTGCTTGGCTCAGCTGTCTTAGTATTCACAATCATGGAATACTAAAAGATAATGCTGAAAGACCAATTTTATGCTTAACCAAGTAACTCTGAACAGACTGACTAAACAGTCAACGTCAAGTGATTTTACATTCAATAATGCCCCCACTTTAGCATAGAACCATACATATAACCAGAAGATGAACAACTTAGTAAAACACTTCCCTGGAATTAAAAGTAGTCATTTCCTATTAAAAACACTGTATTTCCTACACACAGGCAGAATCAGCTAAGTCCACTCAAATGGTGCACTAGCTCAGACAGACATGAAGACAGAGAAGCTGCTTGCATTGCACAAAGGTTATCTTACCAATGAAGTACAAGGGTACAGCCGCTCGTTTCTGATAGAAAACGGGCTCCACACTCCCAAGTTCAAGTCCTCTGTTATCGCAGCTTGTTAGACCTTCCTTTCCAAAGCAACAGGTATCAAGGAGGGATGCTGTGGAATTCAGTAAAGACACAGCTCATGATTTGTTACAACCTTCCTCAGTTAGCTGACGCATAGGTAATTCTGGGTAACATTTTAATAATTGATCTTCACACACTGCTCTCGCTATGCACAACATGGCATCCACAAAACCAGCAACAGGTAAAACATTGCCAAATATAAGACTGAATGAAAATTTTAATGACTTTTAAATTTGTACAGATATGCAGGTTACAGTACCATTGAATTGTTTCACATGAGCTATTTGTACAATCTTTCAGTTTCTTAGATTTCCACAAATACTGACCACAATTTCTTAAGTCACTCAGCGTGGTGCACTGAACTCTGAAAATGCTGTTAACCATGGCTACAGAACATGCCCATCACAGAAAAAAGCCTTCAGCTGGAGTCAGCTTCCTTTTTCTAAGTGCCTGTTCATTCTACAAGCAGGACTATCAGCTAGTTTACTTCCTCAAAGCATGGTCAGGACAAGTTAACCTCATGTTCACTGATCAAGAAAAGTAAGTGACTGCTGCAGCGTAAGTTACAGTTTCAGCAGGTAAAAAACGTGTTATTTACATGTTGAGAAAGTTGCCTTCGTTTCCATAGGAATATATTATACAAATAAATGTTCAAAGAGAAGTTGCACAGTAGTAGCTTATGCCAAACCAAAAATATACATTTGATGTGTACAAATTTTTAAAGCTTATTACAGGCATTGCAAATGCAGATAATTACATTAAAATATTTTCAGTGACATAGCTACAATTTAAATTAAGACATGAAATGTTAGCAACAAGATTTATTCGTTCATTAGTGTTGATATTTGTACATATTGAATCCAAGTGTGCAGTATTTTTGTTCAAGTTATCATGAGAAGGACCACACTGCAGTGACCCTAATATTATGTATAGGCTCAGATGATCTAAAACAGTGACCCAGCTTTCACTGAAAAATTCAGTTCTGATGATGATGCGGATTTACTACTTAACACAGCGCGTTGCTTTTACTCCACAGTGGTGAAGTTACACCCTGTCCCCCTTTTTTCAGGGAAAAACAAGACAGCTACACAAAGTAACAGTAGAGTAGAATGACTTTACTGAAACTTTGGGGAAAGCTTAAGATCTACAAGTGTTTTGCCTGTTCTCTTCAGTGAGCTTTTTCATTTTTTTTAGAAGTATAACTTACATTAAGTATCAGGGGAGACCACACAATACATTACACTGGATTTGGAGTAACTGAACACCTCCTTGAATTTCAGTTCGTATTAGCAGTATTAACTACCCAGTTTAGAGGCACAGGAAAGCTAGAGCACTTAAATATGCTGTATTGTAACTTGAACTTTTTTTTCTTTCTTTTTAAAATGCAGATAAAGGAATTCAGTCTTTAGGTTCTTGTTCTTCCCACCCCAGCAGCAGAGCAATCATCCCTCCCCAGTTTGCCTAGAGAATGCTCCTTTTCAGTAACTGTTGCAGTCGAGCTGAATTTTAAGTTTTCCACAACTAAAGAATTTGAAGGACCATGTAGTAACGGATGTTGGTCTGTTTGGGGGTTGGGGAAATCAAGACTTTGGTCCTCCCAGTTCTCCACTAGATACTGGTTAAAATTTCCAGTTTGACGCAGAAGGAATTTTTATAGTTGTTTTTCTATCTAGCACACACTAAGTCTGGCATATTACACAAGACAGTACCTTACCTAATCTGATGATTTATACTATGTTTATTGAGGTTAACTGTGCATACCATAAAGTAATAAAATAAGAGGAAATAGGACAACACAAGGCTAGGAAGACTATAAGCTCGATGAGGAAAAACTGCAATTTACCATGTGTGAAATTTGTTCTGCAGCTGGCTAAGTACACCCTCTAAATAGCTAAAGAACAAGTCAAATAGCACATATTGGAAATTAAAAAAATTAATTTTCTACATTCAAGTATTAGATAAATTATATAAGACTGTTTCTCAGATAAATGTTAGGCCAATGATTAATTTTAAAAACAAAATCAGTAGAAACAACATCCAGAAAAAAAGCTAGTTAAAATACATATGTGTCAAGCTATGAAGCTTAAATTAGTGCAGATAATTTTATATTAAACCCAGATATCCAGACATATACACAATAGAATCATCCCAGTTTTCATAAAAGTTTAGAAGGTAGATGATAAAATTGCACTTAATTCTGAATTAATTCAGATAGCAAGTCATTCCCATTCCTTGCTGATCAATTTATAAGAAAAAGGGAACCATGTTATAAAAAGAGCAAGTTGGGTTTGTACATTCTATTTCACTTTTCAACATTTGGTCATGAACAAGGGCCACGCAGTTTCACTATCTGTCTTGATGATCAGAATCAGATATCCTTACATCTGATGCAGACAAATCTAATACAGGATTTACAAATCCAGCATATTCTGAATTGCCATTATCATCCATTTCAGCGCTAACAAAGTCATTCTCCCATTCCAATCCATTAGAATCGTCAGAGGCTGAAGCTGGATTACTTCCTGTCTTCTTGCTATTAAATTTCAGTGCTGCCCGGAGTATATCTTCTTCCGTTTTAGAGCGCTCTCTCATTGGAATCATTCTATTCATGCCTGCAATTTTAAGACATGTTTATAAGACAGACATACTTTTGAGGAAAGCACCTTTACATTTGCGTTAGAACATCAGAAGAAAGAACAAGAATCCCTTAGAGATCCAGACTCTGGTAATTTCACTCCCGTGTTTTTTTCTGGACATGTTTTCACTTTAAATGCATAGTCTGCAGTCAGTTTTGACCCAAATGAGCAGAACAGCCAGTGACATTGTTTTACAGAGTTCTAAGGAAGACAGACAACATACTGAAACAACTCACTGACAGTGTTTAATTTTTCTCCTGTATACGCAGCCTGCTACCCCACATCACGGGCAGGTAAATAGTAGAAGATTTTTGGTACTGTGCCATTTCCAGAAAAGCTAAATGTCTGGGGAATCCCATAATACTCCTGTAACTTACTGACAAACAGATGAAAAATCATCATGTGAAACATTTTAAAACAGCAGCTAAAATTTAGATAGATAGTGGGTGCATTTGTCTAGAAAAGGTCTTCAGTTTGTCTGAAAAGGTATATTTAATTTCACACAAAATAAGGCAGAACATTGCTCAGAAAACTGCACAAAGACACCAGAGATGCTACTTATTTTGTCAGTAATTCTATACTTTCTCGTGGAGTATCAAAACCCTCCCACACTACTGGAAAGGAAAAAGAGGAGGATTTACGATACTCTTCTTATTCACTGGACTCCTTGTACATTCCTAAATAAACTCCCCTTTTAAATTTGGAGTAACTAGCTAACTAATTAATTACAATTAAAAAGTTTCATGTTGCAAGTGAAACACACAAATCTCAGAGGGCAGAGGGAAGCCACAGGAAAAAAATATCTTAGAGGTAAACTTTTCCCTTCATCAGACTCAAATGCTACATTTTACGTTAATATTTCATGGGTCTTTCAAAACATAGCTATGTTCAACTTAATTATTCCTTTGGTACAAATGGCTCACGGAAGCTGTTGTCCATCTCAAGATACACTCCCAAAAACACCAATACACCATTAGTACTGCAAGTTCCTTGTCTGTTATCGGTACGTGACACCAAAGAATGAAAACAGAATCACTGTATCAAAAAAATCTGTGTTTAAACCAGGACAGTCACCACTTCCATTTTCTCCTCACACCCTTTGTCTTTCTGTACAATACTCTTTGTAAACTGTACCATTGCAGGGCACAAACTATGCATCTGCTGTACTCAGACAGTTCCAAGCCACAATCCTGTTTCAGTACTGCCATTACACAATGATTATACACTACCATTAGTAGTGCACACTCATGCCTAGTTCAGGATCTAGACATTTCCTGTTAAAAACCTCCTCATCTGGCAAGTTTTCAGTCAAGCAGTTTCATCTTTTGTTACTATTCTTAGTTGCGGGTTTAAAAAAAAAAAAAAAAAAAAAGGCTAATATCCTTTCAAAACACTGGTTCTTCTATAATTTGTGTTCATGCCCCATAAAACTTTGTCTACTAATAGTAAAAATGTGTGACTAGACCATAAATTAATATCCCAGATGGCTAAACCCCTGCTAAATAAGTGTGTATACACTTATTTTTTGGAGTTCTTCAGTCTCCACGGTAGACATTGACAGCACGTACAGTAACTGAACCTCTTACCCCAAGCAAACAGTCAAACCCTTCAGGGAGAAGGTTTTCTTACACTTAAGCTGGGCCAGATCTACCAAGAATGTGCTAAAAACTACTCAAAGCCCTTGCAATATTGACTAGTACTTCCTTCAAATGACCACGTTCCTTCCTTTACAAACATGAAAAGTTATATTCTCAAGCACAAGCAGTGTTCCATAGGTGATCTTACCCTTTCTTCTGCTCAAGATTTGAGGTTACTAGGGAGAAGAGATGCACTGCTGTCACAACGGCCAACTCTTAAATTGTTCCCTTCGTAGAGCACAGGTTAGTAAGAATCAGAAATGGAACCATGCAGTAATTTTGTTCTCTGTTTTCAGGCAGGTTTTGGCACTTCTCAACACTTACTATTTAGTACCTCAAAACCAGATGAATTCTTACAGCTAAGTCAATGTGACAGTGATAAGGGAAACAATGAATAACAAACATCACAGATTGTTAGTTCTATATATAGCCACTTTCCATCATCTGTCAGCAGTCCTGGCTAACTGGGGAGTTCCCAGATGACTGGAAGTTCATTAATGTGATGCCCATTTACAAGAAGGACTGGGAGGAGGATCCCGGGAACTACAAGCCTGTCAGTCTGCCCTCAGTGCCAGGGAAGATTATGGAGCTGATCATCTTGCGTGCCATCACGCAGCACACACAGGACAACCAGGGCATCAGGCCCAGTCAGCATGGGTTTATGAAATGCAAGTCCTGCTTGACTAACCTGCTCTCCTTCTATGACAAGGTGACCCCCTCAGTTGCTGAGGGAAAGGCTGTGAATGTTGTCTACCTAAGCTTCAGCAAAGCCTTTGACACTGTTTCCCACAGCATCCTCCTGGAGAAACTAGCTGTTCATGGCTTGGATGCACGTACACTTTGCTGGCTGAGTAAAAACACTAGCCAGATGGCCAAGACCAGAGAGCTGTGGTGAATGGAGTTAAATCCAGCTGGCGGCCGGTCATGAGTGGTGTTCCTCAGGGCTCATTATTAGGTCCTGTCTTGTTTAACATCTTTATCAACGATCTGGACAAGGGGTTTGAGTGCTCCCTCAGTAAATTTCCAGATGACACCAAGTTGGGTGGGAGTGTTGATCTGCTTGAGGGTAGGATGGCTCTGCAGAGGGATCTGGACAGGCTGGATTGATGGGACGAGGCCAACTGTATGAGGTTCAACAAGGCCAAATGCCAGGTCCTGCACTTGGGTCACAACAAGCCCATGCAACGCTACAGGCGTGGGGAAGAGTGGCTGGAAAGCTGCCTGGCAGAAAAGGACCTGGGGGTGCTGGTCGACAGCCAGCTGAGTATAAGCTGGCAGTGTGCCCAGGTGGCCAAGAAGGCCAATGGCATCCTGGCTTGTGTCAGGAATAGTGTGGCCTGCAGGAGTAGGGAAGTGATTGTGCCCTTGTACTTGGCACTGGTGAGGCCGCACCTCGAATACTGTGTTCAGTTTTGGGCCCCTCACTACAAGGACATTGAGGTGCTAAAGTGTGTCCAGAGAAGGGCAACAAGGATGGTGAATGATCTGGAGAACAAGTCTTATGAGGAGTGACTGAGGGAACTGGGGTTGTTTAGTCTGGAGAAGAGGAGGCTGAGGGGAGACCTCATCGCTCTCTGTAACTCCCTGAAAGGTGGTTGTAGCGGGGCAGATGTTGGTCTCTTCTCCCAAGAAACTAGCGATAGGATGAGAGGAAATAGCCTCAAGTTTCACCAAGGAGGTTTAGATTGGACATGAGGAAAAATTTCTTCACTGTAAGAGTTGTAAAGCACTGGAACAGGCTGCCCAGGGAAGTGGTGGAGTCACTACCCCTGGAGGTATTTAAAAGACATGTAGATGTGGAGCTTAAGGACATGGTTTAGTAGTGGAATTGACAGTGTTCGGTTAATGGTTAGATTCAATGATCTTGAGGGTCTCCTCCAACCTAAACAATCCTATGATTCTATATACAGAATTTCCCAACAACAAGGATAATACAAGCCTGTATGCAACAAGACCCTCAACCAGTCAAATGAACAAGATAATTTTGCATGCAGGTATGCCTGGTAAAGACTGAATGAATCTTGTTCTCATCAGGTTTTCAATAGTTATTTAGAAAAACATTATACTAAGCTAACACATAAGAGTGAGAGGACAACTCAAGCTGTAAAACAGCAAAGAATGCAACTTTCCCATTTCTTAAGCACAGTGTTGAATACAGAGTTCTCAGAACACTGTTTCTGCACTGGTGCTAATTACCCTCAATGTAAATATGCTAATAACTCTTGCACACACTAGCACACACTAGCTAAAAAAAAAAAGATGGTGGGTATTTCTGAGTAATCTGTGAAAGTTGTATCTTTCAGAACAGGTTTCTGAACTAGACATTTTAGTGCTGAACATGTAAAATACACACAGATTGTAAAAACACAGTCTATTAAAGAAAAAAAAAATCTGCTATGCATTGGCTAAAAGAAATCCTAGCTTACTTTTGGTGAGCTTTTCAAGAGTCAAGGTCTCAATTTTTGATTAACTTTGAAACAAAGACAAGAGCTTTTGCAGTTTTACTAAAGAGAACAGAAAGTATCTACAAAAACCAGCAGCAGCAATTAGGATAGTTGGGATACTCACCTGGAATGCAAACCTAAGTTTCCAGTAAGAGTTACAATGAAATTAATTCGGGTTTAGAAAAAAACAATGCTTCCTGAAATCCTTCAGTCAGAGACTCCTGACCAACTTCCGTATTTAAAACAAAGAACATGAGCTGTTCCTTCTGCTACTGGCTCACAAGAGGGCACCGTTTCTTTACCATTAGTTTTGTTCCGAGTTTACATGTCAGTTCCACAAAATGCAGGAAAAGACATTTACTAAAGGATCCAAAGAAATTAATTAATTTGACAGATAACCACATTTATCAAAATAAGCAATTTTCTAGGTAAAAGTAATTTACCATTTAATCATTACACACTTGACAGAAATTCTATCAGAATTACTTTTAAATCACCTTCCCTTTTGAAAGCAACAAATTTACAATGAACATAGTTAAAACAGAATCACAGAATCACAGAATGGTAGGAGTTGGAAGGGACCTCTGTGGGTCATGTAGTCCAACCCTCCTGCCAAAGCAGGGTCACCTACAGCAGGCTGCACAGGACCGCGTCCAGGCGGGCCTTGAATATCTCCAGAGGAGACTCCACAGCCTCCCTGGGCAGCCTGTTCCAGTGCTCCGTCAACCTCAGAGGGAAGAAGTTCTTCCTCATGTTCAGATGGAACTTCCTATGCCTCAGTTTGTGCCTGTTGCCCCTTGTCCTGTTGCTGGGCACCACTGAAAAGAGTCTGACCCCATCCTCCTGACACCCACCCTTCAGATATTTATAAGCATTTATAAGGTCCCTTCTCAGCCTTCTCTTCTTCAGGCTGAACAAGCCCAGCTCCCTCAGCCTCTCCTCGTAGGAGAGATGTTCCAGTCCCCTCACCATCCTCATAGCCCTCCGCTGGACTCTCTCCAGTAGCTCCTCATCTTTCTTG
>Ga0065711_1043864_pt1 | contig 14470 bp, 13 predicted proteins | sample Hoacrofraction12_FD_59098 | JGI IMG/M metagenome (GOLD analysis project Ga0065711, IMG submission 59098) | Hoatzin crop microbial communities from Cojedes, Venezuela - Epithelial fraction 12 v2 (version 2) | ecosystem: Host-associated > Birds > Digestive system > Esophagus > Crop | place...
GTCCTGTGCAGCCTGCTGTAGGTGACCCTGCTTCGGCGGGGGGGTTGGACTAGATGACCCACAGAGGTCCCTTCCAACCCCTACTATTCTGTGATTCTGTGATTCTGTGACAAAGCTCAGAAACAGTGACAGGGGTCAGAGCAACAGGCAAATAGCCCTGAAAAGGGATGCACCTCTGGAGGCTAGCAGTGCTTGTGGAGTTAGGGAAGAAGCAAAGGTGAGAAAAGACCCTTCAGCCAAACAAATCTCTCCAGTGTGATCTCGAGAGGGGAGTGAGGCATGGAGTTTCGCAGAGACATGCCAGAAGAATTGAAGTTTGTAAGTACACAGTCAAACCTTGAGGAATTTGAACCAGCTCCACCTGAATCAGCTTTGCTTAGTCTGGTAAGTAGTTCCCAAGGGAAACAGCCAATAAGTTGCCAGTTCCCAGCAGCTCCTGCTCGTCTCTCTGTCAGATCCCACGCACTATGAAGGAGGTCTGCTGGGGATTTTTATGGTCTTTGTCAATAAAAACCCACCACCTCTGGCTTTCTTCCACTCCCTGCCACCTGTGAGCATGCTCATTGACACCGTCCCCAGGAAAAGCAGGGGCTGTGGCCCTGGGCTGCCAGCGGGGTTGTTGCAGCCGAATGCCGAGGACGAAGGCATGCTGCAGCCATCGTGCCTCAACAGGCAAAACCGTGACTTCCCCGAGGGTTAGTACACTGTACGGGCAAGGCCCAGGACTCCTGCTTTTCAGGCTTTCAGATTTCAGTGATAAATTAACTTAGCAGCTTAAGGCAAACTGTAGTCCTACTGAAGTCAGTGAGAGCTTTGCCACTGAATGAACCGAGCTCAGAAATTACCCAATGAATGTGTATGTTTTGCAAAGTAGATTGACACTCTTTTTTTTTGAGCTGAAGTTGTCTGAGTGTGTTTTGAAAATTAATTAACTATGCAGGGAGAAGGCAAGAAAGGAAAAGGAAACTTTGATATTGGTTTCATAAAGGTATCTGCGTAAATTTATAATTAACTTTTAAGAACTCCATAGTGAATAACTCAGATGTGATACGCCACGAGAGATACATTGAGATCCAGTTCTAATTTTTGCTTTCAGTGATTACTGATCTTTCTGGGTTTTTTAGCTCACTTCCACTGGGTTTGTAAACACTCGGGAGTGAAAACGTTGTGGTATTGTCCTTGCATTGCAGTTTTGCTCCTTTGTTAATTTTGGACCGAGTCCTACTGTGTAACAAAATTACTGAACTTCATTTTGCTTAGTTCTCTAATTCCTGTAGATCCTCTGTTACCATGTGGCAGGGCACCCTATAGGCACAATAAATAAATAATACAACACTGAGTGCCGTAACAAATCACAAAATATATTATTAAAAAAATAAGAAATAAATATCCCCCTCTTACTTAAATAGAGATTGATTTTATAATGTGGAATGCTGAGAAGAGCTTCTGGAAAATATATGCGGGCCTGGGGACATGGAGAATACACTGTAATGGGCGATTTGCTGCCCCGATTACAAAAATAAAAAACCCCCAGTGAACGAGTATATTTGTCAAATGGAAACTGAGCTCCTCTGTTCACAGTCCAAGTAGGATGCAGTCCTTGCTTCAGACCCTTGCTTCAGAAGGATGCTGTGCTGCACTGCAAAACCCCCCAAAAGACATGACTTGGCACCCAGAGTTTACTATTTATGTCTTAAACTGTGTGGTGGAATGCAAGAAGAGGTTTTGAAAATCAGTAGGCAATGCCCTCCCTGGGTCACTGAGATACCTCTCGATGATGCACCTCAAACTGTGGGAGCAGGCCTCTGAGTGGTGCCCTGTGGACCTGGTGTGGGTCCCTGGCCCTGCTGCTTCCCTGCATCCTGGGCAGAGGTTTGATCGCTGCAGGGCACAAGGAGTGATACTCCTCATGTGCTCCGTACCAATCAAACCTCTGCCCAAGTTGCAGCCAGGTGGTGGGAACACACAGCGCTGCTGAACAGCCAACAACTCTTTCTTGTGTTTCAATAGAAGCAGGGTACCGTATGCTTTGTGCTTTATTAAAAGGCTTGCAGCTTGAGTCAAGCCCTAATGGCATTCAAGATGCCCTTTCCTTCTTGCTGCAGGCACTTTTTCACCCTTCTCCACAAGCAGAAGGAGAAAAGCCACACACGGAGCTATCAATTCAGTTCTGTGCAGTGCAAGGACCTGTGACAGGCCTCCTTCTTGCTTGACACGACAATCCTCACCGTGCATATGCTTTTCCTAGCATATAGTATCCCTGCTATGCACTCACAGAGCAATGCAAAATCATTTTGATACAGCTGCTTTCCATAGCTGAATATGAAGAAGCAACACTAATACCTTGTACTTACGCTTTTTTTGTCAGTAGACCTGCTTTTATGGCATTTTACCCACCCGTTGTGTCTGACTCATTTCTGTCCTGAAAATGTCTGAGGAGGATTTCCAGCCTCCCTGGATAGCCTGCTCCGGCACTGAGCTCTTCACCTAGCAAAGAAATTTTCCTAATGTCCACTCTGACTTTCCCAAGGTGCAGTTTGTAGCCATTGCTCCTTTCTGTATCATCTACTTCTAGGAAGAGTCTGGCTCTGTCGTCTTTCTAAGTCCCCTATGGGTAGTTGGAGGCGGTCACCCCTTTGCCTTCTTTTCATGTGACTGGACGTCAGCTCCTCAAGCCTCTCCTTAGTGGTAATGTCCATCCTAGTAGTCTTCCCCGGGACAAGATTTCCAAATCCCTCCTTAGCCGGAGTCTATCCTGGCTGAGACCTCACTGAATAAAAGTGTCTCTTGATCAAAAGCCTTGCTCCTTCTAATGCAGCTCAGTGGGCATCTGGCCTTGTTCACAGTGAGTGTGCCTGGCTGGCTCAGGCTGCAGCCCACTGCAAGTCCCTGGGTCCTCTTCAGCAGGGTGGGGACCCAGTCTGTCACTCCCTGGCTGTGTGGTGCTTTGGGTTGTCCTGCCCAGTGGCCAAACCCTATGCTTGTCCTGGCTAAGCCTCATAGGGTGTCTGGTGGCTTGAACCTCTTGTGTCTTCCAGGTTGACACCCTCAGGTGTCTGGACCTCAAGGTGCTTCTGGACTAAAGTGCTGCCGTTGCCTGCGTAGGCCACTCTTCCTCAGAGTGATCTGCAGATTCGCTTGGAGGGAGGATTTCTGTGTCATCATCCAGGCTACAGATGAACATGACAAACATAATGAAGAGCTTCAGTCCAGCATCACAGGAACGAGACACTTCCCATGCCTGGGCTGTGAGAAGCCACATTTTCATCCCGTTACCCACATCAATTGACGGAGCACTGGAACAGGCTGCCCAGGGAGGTTGTGGAGTCTCCTTCTCTGGAGATACTCAAGACCTGCCTGGAGAAGGTCCTGTGCAGCCTGCTGTAGGTGACCCTGCTTCAGCAGGGGGGTTGGACTAGATGACCTGCAGAGGTCCCTTCCAACCCCGAATATTCTGTGATTCTGTGATTCTGTGATCAGAGGCTGCAGAACAGCAGCACACCTCACCACCCCACCAGGACAGTGTCCAGTTTTACCAAACACAGCCCTTAATTTCCCCATTCCCCTCCTGCTCCTACTGAGCTCTCACCCTCTGTGCAGCCTTTCTTGTTGTGAGTCAAGGTTGAGTTTTGCACCTAGCCTTACTGAGTTTTCTACTGAGACTGCCATGGAGAGAGCACAGCCTGATGGTGAGGGTGTTCTTTTGTGAGACGGTCTAGCGTCTCGACAGGAAGATGGACACTGTTTGTGCCTAGACAGTAAGGGTTACTGAGTTGCTTTGCCTCTCCATTTAAACGACAGAAATCACCTCTCTTACATAAAACTGTTATTGCCTTGTATCTCTGTTTGGTCTTCATGCCAAAGTTTGTCTCTTCAGTCTACAACATGAAGTAGTGCCAAGTTGTAACACATAACTGAAATGGGGGACAGTGATGCTGAGGACCGTTTAGCCAACGTGGCAGATCTCCTATTCGCTCTGCTACATGATAATGAGCTTGAAAACACTGACGAATAAATACCTTAAAGCAGAGCTGCCTGAAGGCTATTTCTATTCTGTGGTTTGGACAGACAGACCTAAGCTAGGGTTAGAATATCCAGCTTGGCTATAGCAAACTTTGCAGTTGCAGATGGATGTACGGATGTAGCTCAACGCAATTAGTCCCAAAGGTATTCCTTCCTCTCCTGCATGGGTCTTGCAGGCCACACCAACTCCTCCCCTGACCCAGCTACACCACCGGCAGCACCTTGAGCAAAGCCAGATGGTGACTTCACGGTTGCAGAACATGGAGGTGTCTCCTGCTTCTGAAGAGGAAGGATATGGTGTCCCGGCAACGCAGTTCAGCTTCCATTTCTGCCTAGAAGCATGCTCTGTAGAGGTGGCCACGAGGCAGCAGCTTGGACTATGGGGGCTATTAATAGTCACCACTGCTGACCTCACTGGACTTGTCAGGGATGTGGCTAGCCATTCTACACAGCTCCTTCCCGTTCGCTCCTTTTCACAGTTCCTTTTTTTAATCTCTTCTTGCAAACATTCCTACAGTGAGGCTACATTTCTTCCTAGTGTCACACGCATTTTTAAAGTGGCTTATGCACACTGGGTTTTCATATTATTTACTTAGGAAGCAGAGGGTTAAAGGGACAACTTTACTTACTGCTAACCCAAATGGTCTACATCAGGGACAACATCTTTGTACAGTCATAGAGCTACCGTTTAACCAGTTGCAGACATGGAGTTCCTACACTCACTAGATTTGGGGTGTATTTTATAAGACCACTGCCACTCGCAGGACACCAATTCTGGCAGACCTTATGGTGACACATTATGGCAACAACTCACCACAGATGTCCCTTTGTTATGAATCTATTTTACTTTGAACTCAGTGTGTCACAACGCTGAAACTGACAGCACGACACATGCTTCTCAGGAGCTGTGATGTGATGTGCATTTCCCCTCTTCTGTTTTCATGCTCTTGTTGTCCTACAGGGAAACGCAGCCATCAGTGTCTGAAGGGATGGCCATAGTTATTTCTGATGTTGCAAAAGAACAGAGGAGAAATTATTACCCTTTGTGATGTGAATAATAAAGACATATCTGAATGTTATTTATTCAACACCTGAATTAAATTTCAGGGCTTCAAAAATAAACATCAATGGAAGTTTAAAAATATACTTTCCCATGTGCTATTTTTACAGGGTTTTTCTTTGCTGAAATACCCTTGTTTTCAAAAATATGCTTTCCCAAGTGCTATTTTTGCAGGGTTTTCTTTTGCTGAAATACCTTTGTTTTTACAGCAGATGATATTTAGCTGTGATGGGAATACATTATATACTCCTTAATAGGTTATTCTAAAATTAATTAACTGCTTAGGTATAAGGCATTTATCTAAGGGGCTATCATGAAGCACCAGACTCTCTAGGGCAGTGTGTCTGCTTCAGCTCAACAAAGTAAGAGCAGGGTCAGGACATTTCTCCACGCGGTGGGAGCCTCCAGCCCTCATTGTCCAAGGGCAGAGGTTGCCATTGCAGGAGCAATGTTGTGGTGGCCTGTCCTGCCAGCTTTTGGCCACATGAGCTCTCGGGCCTTGGTGGTAGCATGCTGCAAACTGTGTGGATTAACCATTCCAGTGAGCATCCTGACAGGGCACGGGGGATCTGTAGATACCATAAATGCCACCTGCTCACCCTGTCCTGATGCAGCCATGACTGATGGAGAAGAGGACCCTCACCTTCTCCCGATCCCTGGTGTGGTCCCAGGCTGACGGGTCCAGCCAGCATGGGGAGACCAGGTCACGACCACTGTGCAGAAGTATAGACGGACAGACCTATTTACACCCTGCTTTCTGCTCCGTGACAGTCATCTCCACCCCAGCAAATGGTCTGTGAACCCCACTCCTCCACTGCAGGCACATTTGTGCATGGACACGGGGCTGAAAGAGATGAGCCTGGAGCAGTGGCTGATGCAGTTGCAGCAGCCGCAGCTCTCCAGGGTAGGGGTGCAGGGGTCTGGCAGCAAGGACAGGACCCTGCCTTTTTGCGCTGGCTTCTGTAAACAGTGGAGCTACTGCTGCAAAGGACTGTGTAGACCAACATCAAGTTTTAAGCAGCATTCAAATTCAAGCTCATGGCTAGATTAGCTAAAAGCACCTTTACAGCTGTTGCTCTTTCTGCTGTTTGAGTCCTGCATCCCAGTTCGTGCCTCATGCATGCCTTTCCTCTCACCTCTGCCCACCCTTGCTGCTGTTCCTGCATGCCAGGGCAGCTGGCTGGCAGCTTCTTGCCTTCTGCTTGCATGTGACTCCCCGGAGTCCTCCAACCTCAGGTTACGTGCAACGCACAGAGACATCAAGGGGTCCCAGTGGCAAAACCAGCGCCCAGCTCTTTGCCGGTGCCACATTCCTTTTCTTAGGCTTACTTACCTCCCTGTCCCATCCCACGACTTCCACCTCCCATGGCAGCTCTGAAGCCAGCAGTGAGGCTGGCTGATACTCACGTGTGAGTGCCAGGACAGATCTTTTCATCCTGGATGGGAGGTGGCAGTAGCGGCAAGGACATTTGTAGGATGTGACTTTGCTCCGGGGCAGCTCGAAGCTCACCTTTGTGATTGTCTGGTGCTGCTGGCTGGGGAGGGGAGCCCGGGCTGGCACAAAGCAGAGAGACCAGCGAGAGGAGACAGCAGAACCTGTCCTCTGTCCTGCACGATGGCTAAATGCCGACACTTAATTATGTTTCAGCATTTTCCCTTTTAATGTTAATGCCAGTGTTAACTAAAGAACGACAGTGCCACTCGATTTATCTAAGCTGAGATGACCAGTCATTCTGGAAGTAAATAAGTACAATCATTTTCATTTCACCTGATTTGCATTCACTTACACACTATACTTTTTTGGCCTGCTGCCTCTTAAAAATTCACTTCGAGGACAGAAGAAAGTTTTGTTTATCAAATTACCTGTAAGTCACCCTTTTTTTGAGAAGCCAGACATACAGGTGCCTTTCTGGACTTCTCTGTCACATGATGATGCACAAAAATAACACACTACATAATTTGACGCAGCAATTAAAAGCAAGGGATGAATTATACTAATACCTATCATAGAGAGAAAATTAATTCTTTCATAGCTACACTGGTACTGTAAATGAAGTATCGTGGGTGATTAAAAACCAATTATTATGAGCCAAACCATCTCAGAAAAACGTGAGAACTTTGTAAACATGCTGACAAGCACAGATCTGCATCCCAGCTGCGGAGGGCCTGAGACCTTGCTTCATGGTTTAATCTGCAGTCACTGGTAGCATCAGCAGGGAATTCTAGAACCACTGTGTGAGCAGATTGCATCAGTATTCGCCTTTATACATCACTGGAGACTACCTGTTAGCTTTTAAGAGCCTCCTAAAATGTGGTGCTGCATGGCACCAGTAAATATTCTCTCTTGCTTCTGAGGGCAATGGTGAGGAGGAGTTCTCATGTTAGCAGGTATGAAACTTAATTTCTGAAGTTTTGACCTGTGTTCACACCTGAGAGTCTTTGTTAATTCTGATATTCACCAACAAAACAAACAAAAAAAATTAATAGGTTTTGGCCTAAGTGATTCCAAAAACTAAGTTTCTTCATGGGCTGTAATAGAGCAGGCTGAATTTTTTCCCTAACATCAGAACATTGGGTGGGAGAGGTCAGTATCAGCCATCATGAACAGCCTGATGCAGTCACAGTCACATCATCAAATCTGTTTCATTAGCTCACAGTACAGAGAACACAAGAACTTCATTGACTGGGTGAATTTACTAGAGGGTGGTGAACGAAGAGATAATGAGGCCAAAATCATAATTTATGTATGCATAGCGGAGCAGAAACAGAGCAGTCTTTATGGTCATGGGCTTGTCATACAAAGTGTGAATCCAACAGGTCTAGAATGAATAATGTGCCAATCTCCCAGCTATTTACACATCACCACCATAAAAGTGAGTTTCAGAGGCAGAGAACAACCACTGTCCTTAAAAAGTTGTTTTGGAAGTCACGAAGTCAATCCTCACATAAAACAGCAAGGTCAGGCGGTCAGTCCTCGCAGCCCAGCCATCGTGGCAGAGCAGATCAGGCTGGTCTCTTGGGGAGCGCCTTGCCAGCTGCCTGATGCAGCCCATAGCGCGTCTCTGTCGCACAGCACCCACACATGCTTCCTGTCTGCGGCTGAAGGCAGAACGAAGGTTTCCTTCACTGCACGTGTACCCACCCCGCTGCTGAGCAGCACAGGGTACGGCCACTTGTACTTCAGCTGACTAACTGCACACTAAGGAAGTTAGCCTTTATTCGCATCCTGGCCTGTGCTGGGTGAGTTTCTTCTCTTTTTGCCATTACTTTACTATTTTATTCCATTTATTTGGCCATTCTTTTCTTAGCATAACTTTTGCAACAGAGCTGTACTTTACCTGCCAGCAGAGAAGGTGATGCATAACTGGGAAAAGTTGTTCTTGGGGACCAAGTGGCTCAGCCGGATGCCAAGCCGAGAGCAGAAGCAGGCTCTGTCAGCAGGCTGCAGAGTGAGTCAGCATTTCACTCTACAAAACAGGGAAAACGACACCTCCCTTTTTGGTGGAAACGCATGGGAAAGGGCTGAAGAAAATTCTGCAAAATCCTTCTACCTCTTTAAAATGAAAACAGTACTTTGGAAAAAAAATCTGGGAAGAGAGCTGCCTTAATTTTCACAGGTTCACAGAATGGGAAGTATTTGTCACCCTGCATATGCTCTGAAAAATATTTTTAACATGTTTAATTACAATTGGCATTCCTGCAGCACAGTCGAATTCTAGAGGTGGCCAGCTCTCTGAAAAGTGGTGGTTATGACACTGGCACCGTGGGAGCCCTGCGGGGGAAACTGTAAGCCAGTTTCCAGCTCTCTTTTATCATTAAGCCATGTTTAAAAGCTAAGTTTTCCACTTCATTTTGAGTCGTTGAACATGAAGGATTTTCCTCAAAACAGCACTAAAAGCAGGAATAACTTTTTTTCACAGTCAGCCCGACTGGCCTGCCACTTAGTAGTGATAAGAACATTACTGTTTTTGCCATAAGATGGTTATCACCATCTGACTGCAGTTATTAACTGGATAGATACACATACACACACATACAAACTCCGCTTGCCCTGTTCATGGTGAGAAGTGTTTCTTGCCTTCCAGACTCTCAGAATGAGACACCAACAACTATTTTATCTCATAAATTGTCATGGAAATAGGTCCTTTTGGAATTCTTCCATGTACCCATTACAATCCTAGGATCTCCCTCCAACCCCAACAGGCTAACTTCTATTGCTTTAGTCTCCACATTGCCCCTTTCCTCTCCATGGTGGTGTTTCCCTTGCTCCTGCGGTAAAAACCGATTTGCAACAGAAAGGAAAAGCAGTGCATTACTATCCGAGCTGAGGGCTGTCACCGCACAGTGGGGTGTGAAGCCACCCAGCCGTGGCCATTCCCGTGTCTCGTGGCCGGGATCATGCGCCTATGTGAGGTCCTCCTGGTGAGCCCGTCTTCGAAATTGGGCAGGGATTCCTCGGCATACGCAGTGGGATCGTCATCACCATCGCCAGTCAGCTGAGGCACTGGGAACAGCATGCGAGCAGACATGTGTCAGGGTGACACTGCCCGTGGGTTAAGCAGTGAGACAGAGGTTTTTCTAAGGGCCGTAAGGCCCTGTGCTGTGCCGTGTCAGGCAGCTCCCAGGGTCTGCAGCAGCGGCATCCCCGTGTGATGCTGCAGTTACTGCCCAAGCACCCCGGCGTGTGCAGGGACGAGTCAGAGCTCTCCGACAAGGTGCTGCACCGTGAGGCAGAGCTGCACCCTCAGCCACACCATGCTCGAGCAGAGGTGGCTGTTTGCTGTGAAACAGCTCAAGGATTGCTGCCGGGAGCTGCTCTGACTGGGGGTGCTGTGAGAGTGGAAGGAAGGTGTTGGTGATCGCGACCATTTCTTCCACAGGACAGCTGGGAAAATAGTTGCTGAACCCATGGACAAACTGACCATTTTCCTTGGGCCAACCCTCCTTTCGGTGGAGTGGAAGGCCATCTGGCAGCTTACACCAGGTAAAAGGAGGTTATTAACATCCTGGTCCTTCTGCCACAGGGAGTTTTTGCCCTTGACATGGAGTAACTCCATGGTCAGCCTGGGCATTGTTTCCATCCCACTCACTGCCTCTTCCTCAGGTTTGATGTTTTCTTTGCTGGCTTCCATTGTTACAGACTTTTTTCCCCCTTCAGACAGACTTCTTCTTGTTTCAGCTTTCACAAGATTGTAAAGTATTAGGATTACTAAACATTGGACCAGATTAATAGTTCTTTAACGTCTATTAATCCATCCTGTTGCTAAAAAGGGAACTACTATACTACAACGTGGCCAGACCAGTATCTTTCTAGTACCTCTACAGCAGTTTTATATCATACTTGTTTTCTACAGAAATGCAGTACGTCATTCAAATAAAACCATGCCTCACATTTATAAGTTTGCCACTACAATTAATTCATCTTGCACCATCCTCTGGTCCTCACTACATTTTTATTGTAAGAATTAATACATTTTGCCATTTGCTATTCTGGTTACAATCATGAAGAAGTCGTGAGAATGAATACATTTTGTACCACTTTGTCCTCATAGTAATTTTAAGATGTTCTCAAGAACGGATTAATTCAATGCCACTTTTCACTCTTTATCCTGAGAAGGAAAATTAAAATAGTTAAGAAGCTCCAGTAGGCACTATTCTCTACCTATTTTGTTATCAGTCTAGGGATTTTATCAAGAAGAAAATAATAATAAAATGTATAATTTTGCTTGTGAGAGAATGCAGAAGAAATGAGTAAAATGGTGCAGATAACCCAGTCCTTGTGACTGTCTCAAGGTCATAATCCCAAGTCCTGTTCAGATGTTATAATTGTAAAGATACGGTTTTCATTAATATACTCTTTCCCAAGTGGAGTGAAAACAACTGTTTAAAAATTAACAGTATGAATATTTGGAGTTCTGACATTCAGCTTCCCCACAAATGTTTATCGTTGTCTGTCCATTACGAAAACCTGAAATAGAAATAAAACAGAATAAATAGAATATATTCATAGAGCAATAAACTGTATTAGCAACAGATGTATACACATTCTACCATAAATTACAAGGAAGAGAAACCCAGTGCAGTTGTCCTAGGATTTGACCACATTCCCATCAAATTAAATAAAGCTCCTATGGATTTTTATGAGTTTTGGATCAAATGTATGCTCGTTATTTGGTAACCAAGTTCAAAGCAACTCAGAGGATTTTCCGACACTGGAGGAGAGACATCTGCCAGGCTTTGATGGTGGCCGCCTCTTCCATGAGTACTGCTTTCTTTTGGACTCACTGAGCAACACTGCCTCCTGTCCTGATGGAGATTTGATCTTTTTCGAACAGAGTTATAGATATGGCTGAAGTTTAACAGGAGAACAGAGGGTGAAGGCTTCAAAATGGATGAAGCAGGGGCTCCGGATGCCCTAATGAGTTGGGATACTTCAGAGAAAACTCACATTATCATCATTAAAAAGCTGAGTGAGTGTGTTGCAAGTCTGCTGTCCTCTCCTGTCTCGGTAGTGTGATTGGTAACATCGCTCCTCAATGCTAAGTGAAATATAAAATTAAGGAATATTCCTTTACATTAGGTGAAGAGACTGAAAATACTGTAAAATGGGCTTGTCATTCCTTTCCTAGTAATGTAGATCAGCAACAATTCAGCTTAGGTTTATTCCAGGTCCACAACTGTAAAAACAGTAATTTCCTCCCCTGTAATGTACTGTAAGGAGAGAAAGATTAATTATATTACATTGTACATCAGGGAGTGTGATGCTGGTGATGGGTATCCGACAGTCCTCCTCTGTCTGTGGAGCTATTCTTTACATCCCACTGTCTTAATCTTTTTTCCTAAATTAGGACTGTATTCTTACACAAACAGCTGTCCAAAGTGTATGTTATTGCTTGCTACAACACAACCTCCATCTCTGTCTTTTCTTGCCAAATGCTGTCTACTACAAGCACAGGTTAGTTTCTACCCTACCTATGGGAGAAGAAGAGTGTGAATAGTAGTTACCAGGTTGCTTCCAAGACAAAACTGGATGAGAAACCCAAGTTTTGGTGCTTTGGGCTTTGGAAATGAGTCCTGTCCCCTCAAAACTCTAACTCAGATGTGGATGATGTCGAGAGTAAGGGGAATTTTTTGCTGCCTGCAGACTGCTTCTTTTGATCTGCTTTATTAAAAAAGTCTGTAACCCTAACTCTGACTGGAAATACATGGTTGGCATCTTTTTAGCAGCCTATTATTGAATCAGAAATGAACTTCTTTTCATGTACTCCTCCAAGTATCCACTTTTCACCAAGATAGGGACCTTTGGACAGATTGGAGATGCTTCATCTGTGGCCAGGACTGCTCTTAATCCCCTCTGTGGCTGGCTCAAGGCATTGGCCTGGCCTGATGCTCCATAAACTCTAAATCCACTTGCAAAAATAATGAAAGAAATATCTCTTTCCGTGTAGGCAGCATCAAATCCCTAATTTTTATCTTTTCAAACTATTTAAAAGAGTTACAGCATTTCTGATGAGCAGCATTTGCCATTTTAAGTTGTTACAGCCTGAAATTGCACCTGGTTTCCTGCTACACAGTTCAAAAGATTTATAGGCCCTGATTTTCAGTGCTGTCTGGACAAAAGGGAAAGCAGAGAGGGGGGACAACCAGAGAAAAATAACCAGGCATTGTCAGTCCCAGCAGTGCATTGCCAGCCCTTACCATATCTGCCCATCTCATTCCATCCCTGGTGCAGCCCCATCCCCAAGGAGGTGCCTGATGCCTGGGGCTGGCAGGGCACCGCAGGGGCCAGCTCTGGCACCCGAGGACACAGCCAGAGCAGCTAGAGATGTCCAGTGCAGCTTTTTGCCCTCGGGATTCAAGGTGCTGTCTGTGCTGGGGCAAGAGTCAAGCATGTGCCAAAGGCTTTGCCAGAACAGGATGTCATTGCTAATGGATGGAAAAATGTTTTAAATGAGCAAACATGCTCTATTTGATTCTGCATGTTTGCTTTGATGGAAATCCTAATTTTTCTTAGATTTCTTCTATAGATATTCACAGAAGGCATTCTGGGTCCGATCATAAATTGTGAAGAACAGATGTGGCCTGAAAATACGAGGAATGCTATTGGAAGTGATCCTGTTTGATCTTCGAGCATAAATAACACCCCAGTTTGATACTGCAGGTCTGGATTCTGCACAGACTGCTGCGCCCAGGGTCTCCATCCTGTGACCCCATACATGAGCATGGCGAGTTTGTCACGAAGGGTCGCATCCTCACTGCTTGGTCTTGCTGCTCTCCTTTTCCCTTGTACTCTGTTCTGTTTGGTTTTTAATAAATATTTATAATTAGAAATAGACATTAGACTTTGCTGAAGGTGGCACTGGTAGGAGTAATGAGAAAATCAAATGTACCTCCAAACCATTCATGAAGATAATAGGATCCTAAGTCAGAGCTAAAGCTGTGACTCAAAGAAAGACATGTGGAAGTTCAGTTAGTTAGATTAAAAACAGAATATGACTTTGGCCATCTGTCTGTCCTGTAGATTTGTATACAGGTAGAAAGGAGCAAATCCTGCCTTGCTCCATCAACTATTACTGCATTCATATTCCATACTGGGTTTGGCCTGACACTGGTACTACTTTCTGTCAATATATGTGGTTATGGTTGCCAAAACACTTCTCCACATGTAAGCTAGACTCTCGTCTGCATTGTCCTACTTTTAATTGATTTTTCAAACCAAAAATATTACTGAATCAGAAAAATGGGCATGGATAAAGCGATTCAATGAATAGCTTTCATTTGTATTTGACATACATTTCACATAACTATCACTTATTTCAGTCTTTCCAAAACCTCCGTAGTTCTTTTCCTGGTCTGAAAGTCTTGCCTAAGATGAATTCTGGGAAATCAAATGGTTCAGTTACAGAAGTCTGGTACACTCATAATTAAGTCCTCTCATAAGTTCCATTATATTCTCTCTATATAAATTTTAATAAAGTTTCTGTTTGTGGCAGGTTCCCTCTCTACGTTCACCTTAAAGCTCAGCAGACCATTTGGGGGTCCATAAAAAGTAAAGAAATGTTCCTGGACCATGAGGCAGAGTTTCCACAGAGCTCTTCTATCCCTGGTGCATCAGATCCACTTGTATCTGCCACATCACCATTCAGTCGTGAGAAAGCAGCCATGCGGTGTGATTGGCAAACAGGATCAATCATGCTCCTCATCATCACCAGGTGATGGAGTCGCCCAAGATGGCTGAAAAGATGTCAGCGCCTGGGAGAAAATTATTTTAAAGCCAGTGGCTCTGCAGGTCTTGGGAAGATGGGTCTCCCCTCGCAGGCGCTGGCTGGCACATCCAACACAAGAGTTTTGTTACAGGGGCTGTAATTAGCGACTAATAAAATCCAC
>Ga0065711_1043865_pt1 | contig 14469 bp, 13 predicted proteins | sample Hoacrofraction12_FD_59098 | JGI IMG/M metagenome (GOLD analysis project Ga0065711, IMG submission 59098) | Hoatzin crop microbial communities from Cojedes, Venezuela - Epithelial fraction 12 v2 (version 2) | ecosystem: Host-associated > Birds > Digestive system > Esophagus > Crop | place...
AAACTGGGTGGCTGGGTGTCCCCCCCCCAGGACCCAAGCAAATGGGTACCCCCCCGCCACAGGCCAGGCCGAGCTGTGGGGGCTGCTCTCTGTGCAGCCCCGGACCTGCTGCTGCGCCCCTGCGGGACTGGGACCAGTCCCAGGCTGCTGGTGGGCACCGGGCAGAGGGCGGCAGGGCCTGCACCCCTCCAGCCCTGCGTTCGCTTCCCACTTGGCGGGCGTTTGCGCTTCGACGGCGGGCAGCACGCAGCCCTGTCCCAGCGCTGCAGGGTTACATGGCCGTGCTCGGGGGCGTGAGGGGAGCTGCCAGCCTTTGGGGTCTTCCCCGGGCAGCGCTCTCCTCTGCGGCCGTGCTTTACCCGTCTACGGTTTGTTTTTCCAGAGCTGGTCGAGGGGAATGTCTTACTGTCTCCACTCAGAAGGCCATTTGGATACCGGGCCAATATACGTGCGCGAAAACGGGAAGCTGCACGTGGTCAATCGGGGCGCAGGCGGCTTCCAGCATGTCCCTCCCAAAACAAGACCTTTTAGGCTGTTTGCCAGAGGATTCTCGGTGGAGCTTTGCATGAACAGGGAGGACGACAGGGCAAGGAGGCAGAGGACTGATCATTTCATCTTCACGTACACCAAGGAGGGGAACCTCCGGTACTCGGCCAAGTCTCTCTTCAGCCTGGTGCTGGGTTACATTTCTGACAATGTTGACCACATTGACTCGTTGATTGGTTTCCCAGAGCAGATTGCTGAAAAGCTCTTTTCAGCTGCAGAGGCGAGACAAAAGTTCGCAGAACCAGTAACGGGACTGAGAGCTCTGCAGAAGTTTACCGAAGCGTATGGCGGTTTGGTGCTGTGTTCGTTGTGCTTGCGGAACAGGTAAGTGTGTTCGGTTACAAATACCATCATCTGCTAGGGCTTTTTGATAGCATGCTTAAAGTTTCCCTTATTTTCTCTCAAAAATAATTAAAAAAAACTCGTCTCTTGGGCCTTAGGACAGCACCTAATAATCAAGTGACCCAAGCCTTGTCTCTGCAGCTTGGCTCGTTTTGTCCCATTCCTTTCCTACAAGCGCAGCTGCTGCTTGCATTCTACGATACAGATCGTAATGCAGGTAGCAGACTACATCCACGTTAACTAACAGGAGATTTTATGTGAGGGGTTAAACTTGCAGCTATTTTCTAACGATAATAATCAGCAGTTCCATAGCAATCTGTGTGTTTAATGCCTTCTCAGGTATTTTGTGGGATGTTTTTGCAAATGCTGTTTATAAACATTTCAACATGCTTAGCTGACTGTACAGATAAAATACACCCTTGCAAACTGTATGGGTTTATTTACTGTAAGCTTGCTATCCCGTTTCATTTTGGGGGCTCAGAAGAAGTCTTGTAGGTAAGTTACAGGCTTTCAAGTCAGGCAGGTTTTACCTTAGTTTATTGTGGTTCCCATCCCCATATTGAACATGCTTTAACAAGCTTCTGATTAGAGTCCAGCACCAGTTTTTCCATCTTCTCAATATCCATGTTGTCTTTCACTAAAAAGAGTCTTACCAAGCTTAAAACTGGATTGTGTTTTTAAAGCCTTGCTCCTACTGAAGTTTTCCCAGTAATATAACCAGTCTGTCTTCCATCTGTACACTTGAAAAAAAAGATGGTTAATCCACTTTAAAATCAAAGTACAGGCATATTCATCTGAAGTGCCAAGGGTGTTTTGAGCACAGCAGGAATGTTTGAGCAGAGGTCAATTATCCTTTGTTTTATCCTTTAAGCCTACTCCCTTTTTATCTCTAGTACAGATACTTTTTATGGGATTAATTCAGAAATGAAGTTACCTCTGGCATCTTTTGCCATTACAGAAAGCTGAGTTAAGTATCGAGTCTTTGAAATCCAGGAAGTAAGATATTAAGGCATTCTCTGATGAATCTTATTTCTAAAAGAGCCTGCTCTTCATTCTCCCCGCGCCGGGCTAGTAGTATCTCTCGAGAGTTGGCTTGTGGTCTGACTGTACCTACTGCCTTCCGCACAGCTGAACTGCACAGCCAAGGGAGTTGGTGCAGTGGTTTGACAGGTATACTTGCAGTGGGAGGATGTTAAGGTCCCCTTATTTGCATGGGCAAAGAGGTGTTCCTTGAGGGATCACATTAGTAAGCACCCCTCATTTCAGCAGTGAAGATGCTGACCTTGGGGTTTGTCTTGCCATGGGGATTGCAAGGTGAATTCAGGCAAGATTAGTGAATGTGGGGCTTGTTTTGCCTCGGGGACAATAAGGTAAATGCAGGGGAGGTTGGTGAGGTAGTGACTGCTACGTGCTTATTACCGCATATTCGTGCATGCCATTCTTTAGTGGTTTGTTCCCGTCTCTAAACCTCCTCCCGAATAGTTCCAGCACAGATGTTTGCGTGGCTACGGAGTGAATCAGATCAGGGAACCAGCACAGCTAAAAAAATAACCCACTGAGTAACTACTGCTTGGGTGCAGTCACAGCTCTAGCTGGAGGCCTCCAAGTGTCCTGTAGGAGTTTATCTCTAGTGAACTATTTTATGTATGTATATAAAAAGTAAAATTTTGCCATTTGACAAGCTGATACAATTGAAGTAGATTTTAAACCTGGATCAATGTGGGTTTGTCTACTCGCTTCCTATACGCTGAGGAAGAGCAGTTTGTGAAGCTGATGTATGGTAAGCTGGTATATATATTTTGCATTATTCTGAAATAATACAATAAGAATCTGTAACAAAGTCTGTAATTGTGATGTTTGCAAGTTGAAGTCTTAATTGTTAGTCCAGTATTTTGAATCAAAGCAAAACCATGACGTGTTCAAGGAGAAGACTGGGAACCCGGATGTGTAGTGTGCAGACTGCACATAAAAATGTAGTTAGGACAGCTGGCTAGTTTCTGTCAGTTTTCGCATAGGTACTAACAAGAAACGGCTGTGTGATGCTTGTGACACTTGAGGACATAGGACCCTCCTTATGTGCCTGAACACTGATAGCTTCCCCCCACTCCTCTTTGCAGATACCTGGTTATCTCTGAAAAGCTAGAAGAAATTAAGTCTTTCCGGGAGCTGACGTGTTTGGATCTCTCCTGTTGTAAACTTGGAGATGAACATGAACTGCTGGAACACCTCACCAAAGAGGCTCTGTCTAGGTACACTTTCTTTTCCTATCACTAGGCAGTTCAAAGAGTCGGGCTGTGACTTTAAAGGAAAGTTTCACAGGCAGCAATGTGTAAGTTTGAAGATTTTGGCTGTTCATAAAACCCGCTCTTGAGGTGAACAAATACAGAATTTATTGTACACAAAGCACACGATCCAAAGCACATACTGAATCATAAAAGGTCCTACAACCATGCAAGATAATTTACTGTCTCATGGTTTTAAATCAACTTTTTTATAATTTCCATTGGCCAGGTAAAAACTGCATCTTAAGCATTTGGAACAGTTTTATACTTCTGTTTCTTTTTTTACGAGGGAACTTTTTATCAGCCGAATTTCTAACCAAACCAGTGTTTCAGATGAAGATTTCTGCAAGCAGTAGGTTGAATTAGTTAATTAACATTTTTAAAAAATAAATTTTGTAATTTTGTTGGATATTAAAGATTGAAAAGTAGAAAATTTGGAAATCAATAGGCAGGATGACTGCTAATTAGGGGATATTATGTTGCTATAAGATTTTGATGCATTTTGCATCAAGCTTTTGTCTTGAAGTGTGCTGGAGTATGTTTTAGTGTTATGTTTTTCCCTGAGTTTTGTTCATCTATGTTATAATCCCTCAATGCTTACTTAAAATCATTGCTTTAGCTCTTACCAGATCTGTCCTCTCCTGTTTTGCCAAGCATTTTTCTTTTTTTTTAGTTTTGAGTGGAGTTGAGATTGGCAGCCTTAGCTTAGAGGACTTCAGTGTATAAAGAACCTTACTGTCTCAGCAAATGCTTGTGCTCTGGGGTCAGTTTGTCACTGGAGCTCTGGGACTACCTGGTCAAGCAAGTGCTTCTGTTGGGCTAGCAGAGGCAATAGAAAGAGATTCGTTAGTCCTACTAATCCAGGCTGCTTTCCTGCTACTTCTTACTAACATTAACAAAGTAGACAACGGTTGGCACAGGAAAGACCCTGGCCCTCCAACACAGTTTTAGGACATTTTGCAAAACTGTCTAAAATAATGTCTGTAAAATACACATTCGTATCTCTCCCCGCAGCGTTAAACGGCTTCTCCTGAAAGACAACGCTTTATCAGATGCCGGCATTCGCAGAATGACAGCACCAGTACGAGTACTGAAAAAGGGACTTGAGAATCTTTTGGTATTAGACTTGTCTTGTAAGTACTTCATGGGTCGATACTAGAAGCAACCTGTATCCTTTCTGATAAAGGATTTGTCCTCCTTAATATTGAAGGAATACAGTTAATTTGATGATTCCCGTGAGCCAAGTACTCAACCCCAAATTTCACCAACCAACTTTCCAGAAAGCACAGGTCATACCTGTAGTCTCACCCACTTGCTACTTACATAAATATTTTTAATAGTTTGAGAACTGGTATTGTAAATATTTGTATTTTGATCATTAGAGAGAAAAAGTCAGCTTTGACTCACTTTCAAAACATGAAGCATACTGCAAAAAAAGGCCCAGACCCCCTTGTTCCAATATTAGCTTTTGGAACAAGCAGTCTCTTGATATTCTGATCATCTTTCTCCACATCTTGCAACTCAGATAACTGTACTTGACCTTACAGGTAACCCTAAAATCACGGATGTAGGAATCGGATACCTTTTTTCTTTCAAGAAATTGAATTGTTTGGACATTTCTGGGACAGGTCTCAAGGTAAGAAAAGCATCTAAATTTACTGGACAAGCATAATCAAATGTTCTCCCACTCTGACTGCTTTCTTTCCCTTTTCTCTAGGACGTTAATGCTGTCGTTAAGCGGATCCAAATGCAGATAGGCCTGGTTCACTCAAAAGTGCCTCTGAAAGAGTTTGATCACAGCAACTGCAAAACAGAGGGATGGGCAGAGCAGGTATGGGGCTTGAAGTCTGTTTTACTCTCTAGAAATTGTCCTTGTGGAGTATTAAATCACTGAGTAGGAAAGAATAAGGGGTGGAGTTCTTTCCAGTTATATTTCTGTAAATTTTACAAGAAACGTTTTAACTCCTTCAAATGTTATTTCAGACAGTTTTGCAGTGGGAGCAGGCAGTTACGGAGGCCATGAAGCCACAAGACAACTTGACATCCAGAACAGCAGCTCTGCACTTCTGTACGTAATTGCATAGAGACCACATAGGTTATTTGTTTTCTTTTCTACAAGGAATATTTTCATCCCCCCCCCTTTTTTTTTTTGGTACAAATAGCATCTCAAGAGTGCAATTTCAGCCATTTGTGCCACTGCATTACCATGTGTTGGAGCTTGTTCGTTTGTTGGACTGCTGGATAAGTACAGCATGGCAGCATGCTTAGGGCAACATATAATAATTGAGTTTTCTCCTTAAAATGCTGAGCTCAAAATAGAAATGTTACGTTTCTCTATGCACATTTCAGCAAAGCAGACAGTATTCCAGGTGGGCTCGGCCAAAACAATTTGCAACACAAATGTGCATTTTACAGCATAATTCTGTTTTTCCGGCAATCTAAACTTGATTTTTATTTTTTTCCCCTGTAGATGGCAAGACACGCAGAATAGAGGAAGTAGTCAAATGCAAGCTGGTGGAGGCAGAAACAAAAGCATGCGGAAACTTGCAGTTTTATAAGGAAAAAGTTCAAAATTGCCATTTGCCTTTGAAAAAGGAGGTTGGAGGCAGCCACGAATTAAAGAACAATAAAAAAAGAGCTTTGGCTGAACAAGAGAGAGAAAGGACTTCCAAACAGAAGCATCTGTGCCTCACTGTGGAGGACTGGGATTTGTTAAATACCTACTGAGTCAGAAAGAAGTGGGTCTTTTGTTTGTTGTTTTCTTGCTGGTGACAGAATTTAAGACGTCCTGAGAGGGAGTAACAAAGGAGACCAGTGTTGGTAAATCTGGTTGCTGTGATGTGCTTGTGGGTTAACCTACGCTTGGGGAGGGACAGAGTCAAGGAGAAGGTGGATGATACTACTGTATATTTTCAATACATAATAATTTTTTCAAATAAAGTTTTTGTTGTCATCCTTAACTAATTCTTCTGATGTAGATATCGTTCACAAAAATAGCCGGTCCTGTCCCTCCTCCTCTCTTGCCTATTGAGGGGCAGAAGAATAATCACTGCAGCTCGCCTGAAATGAAGCCGCGCTGTGCTTGTCAAGTGCCCTGGGACTTCACAAGTGCTGGTGGAACATAAACCTCAGCCTGTAAGCACCAGGCTGTGCTGGCAGAGCTCTGACAAAGGGAGGAAGCAAAGAGCGTAAGCAGAGGCCCCAGGGGAGGGAGGCCGAGAGACAGTAACCCCTCGGTATCAGTTACTGCAGAAATCCGGAGTAGAACAGAAGTCCCCGAGTCTCTTGGGTGAGCCCAGGAAATGAAAGCTGAAGCTGGGTTACTGTAGAGAACAGACTCTGCAGCTGCAATATGTTCTCCCTTAGAAGCAAACTCGCCACGTTTGAGAGTGCTCTGTGGTTTAAAACTCATTGCCGGTGCAGGCACATGCCTGCAATCATACTAACCACGCTTCCCCATCTAGAAACATTCAGGGAAGTTTATAATTCAAACATGAATTATACGTATTTGCTGTAAAAAAACCCGAGATACTCCGGCTCGTTCTGTGTTTGTCTGCAGCCAGGAGCAGAGCTGTGATGCTGCAGGTGTGTTTATCACTGAATTCCTGAGCGTTTCTATCAAAACCGGCCGAGGTGCACCAGGAGCTGGGCTCTGTGACCATCGTTGTGCTCTTAGCGCTCTGAGGCTGAGAATTTACTACAGGTTTGCTCTACTGGTGCTGATTTAGAGGGTATCTTCCTTTCACACTGTTGTTTGCCACAATTCAGTGACAAGAAAAGCAACACATCCTTAGAAATCATGAAGAGGCCAAGAAAAGGAACTTCATCTCAAAAATCCATGAAGAGCTACGCTCTTTTCTCTCTTTCTTCTTTCATTGCTGAATTTTCCTCAGAAAAGCACCACCCACAAACAAAACAAGCAGACTTGCATTCAAGCCCTACTTTTTTTTTTCCCCCAGAAACTCAAGGCTATTAATAGCTTCCACTGACGACTACCTCAGCCCTCTGCTGAGACAAATGACGGCACAAGTAGTGACTGAGCAAAACAGTGTCTCAACAGGGAGGAAGATGACTGTGGCACTGAAGTCTAACCCTCCTCCTGCTCCGCAGCCACCGCGGAATTCTTGCGCCAGCCCTTCCACCACTGTGGAGATCCGACCATGGAGCGACGGGCGCCTCGGGGAAGCGTAGGCTCCATTTAACATCGGCAAAGCAGCTGGGAGCTGATGCCTTGAGCCGGAAAATAGGCCCATCGTGATTCAGGTCCCAGGCTCGCCGGTAAAATAACACAGTGCACCTTTCCTTTTCAGAAGAGGGGTTTTACAGCACCGTGTTTCTTGCGTTCCCCATCCCTGGTACAATTATTCCATTTCTTAGATTTCTTGCTGACCAGCAGACTTCCTCTTCTAAACACACCACTGTGTCAATTTTACCCTAGGAAGACTTAGACACGCTTACCACTACGTCCTCAACCCACTCACCTCTGTTTCTTGCTCTCTGTAAGGCACACAGCCTCTGCTGGCCAGGAAAAATGCAGTAAGGAAGAAAATTACAGGGAGAGACTCACCCTGAGACAGACGGGCTCAGCCAAGCATCTGCTTAAACTGCCCACTGCATCCCTGGCTGTTTCCAGGCTGGCTTCGGAGACTGCTGCTCCCATGACTCTCTTGGCTGGCCTCTTCACCCGGGTAAATCCAGAGCAGGATGAGTCCCTGGTTCCTCTCTCCTACCCTGAGGCCATTAATCACAGCTCTCTTCTCCCAAGAGCGCTTGCTGTGAACTGATCCAGGGACATCAGCCCGAGAGCAGCGCTGGGGCTCTACCCTGCACATCCCAGGCGGGTCAGCTCCTCTGACACCAGTAAACCTTTACTGGCCGTCCTAGATGCAGAGATCACGTTCCTGACCCCATTTCTTTGTGGTTCAGCTCAGTTACAAAGCTGAGAGACGACAGAAAGGAAGACTGCGTTTGTTTTCCTCTTTGCAGCCAGGGATATCCTCTGCATGCCCTAAGCCTGCCTCTGTTTCCTCACCCTCACGCTGAAGGAGAGCGAAGGTGGCATTTCCCTCCTGTATCATGCCTCACACTACAGTAAGGATTCCCAGATGCCGACATTGTCCCCACCCAGCCAAGGCAAGCCACCACTTGGCCTCTGCTGGGGTGGAGAAGCAGCCTTCCTCACAGCAAGCACAAACGTCCGGCTCCCCACGCCCGCACGTCACATGCCCGCAGCCTTTCCCCTTCACCCTCGGGAGCATCGTGGAACTCGGCAGAGGTGACCTGCGGCAACGATGGACAGATGTTGGAGTGGGAGAACGCCGCAGTTGCCGTACGGGTCAGCCCAACCAGCATCCTCTTCCCAACCACAGCAAACACCAGAGGCTCCACAAAGTCACAGCTGCCCCAATATCCCTGATACAGAACAAATTATTTCACCAACCGTACTGGGCAGGCCCTACGCTGAGCATGGAGGTTTCTATACTCTTTTTAACAGCTTATTAGTTCAGTCCTCACCAACTACAGTTGTTCTGTTATCCATATCCAGTTCCCATCATGAGGGATGAGATTCTGCTTCCCCTTTCCCACCTTTCCTTGGTGGAACGTCGTAGCCCACCTGCACCCTCCCAGTGCGGCGAGCTCGTGGCACTTCAAAGCCAAGGAACAGGCAAACAGCCCGGAGCTGAACCCGACCTGAATCCGAAGGAAGCTCTTCTTCCCCGGGAAGCAGGGGCTGACCTGGCAGTGCTGCCGCTGAATCACCCCTCCTCAAGCTCCTCTTAGAAACGCTGCAAGACTTCCTCAGTGGTTGCCCCAGAACGTACTTTGGGGTAACAAGAGGAACAACAGCAACTACAATAAGCCAGGCTGTATTCACCAACCCCAGCTCAGCCTTGTTGAAGCGCTAGATGTCTGTGACTCTCCAGTAAAAATGTGCATCTCTATTTCAAGCTTCGATTGAGGCTGGAAGCTTGCAAGTGAGAAATGTTTATCCAGAAAACTCCTAACCTCTGCTCCGAGCTGCAGTGCTGAAGGCACTGCAGGAATGTTCTGCAGGCATGGAGAAGGCAAGTCATCCGCCCTAGCCAAGCCTGGAGAAGGACAGGTTATTAAACGCAGCTTTAAAAGTTTCCCACAGTACCGGTTCCGTTACGCAGAGTTTTGCCATCTCATTCCAGGTGAAGTATGAGTCAGAATACAGTAAAGCTATTTTTAAAAGATCTCTCAGATCTACAGCTGGATCCCAGCTACAAATTAGAAGAAACATTCACTGCTGACACAAGCCATGGTGACATCCTGAGTTGCAGATCACAGGACAGAGAGGAAATGATTGAATGGGTTTTATTTTTAAAGATATATGACCTGGGATGGTGGCGGGAAGCGTATCGCCTGATGTTTATTTTGGGCATAGAAAAGAAAGTGCACTCACTGTAAATGTGGGTTTTTCTCTGAGATGATGTTTTAGACACAGATGAGCTTTTCAAAGGAGCAGACTGCATCTTTCTTAAATTTCAGTGTCATGTCCGTATCTGTATCCCAAGGACTGCTTCAAGGTTTGGCTGCCTGATCTGGCTCTGTTGGCAGATGAACGAGACGAGCAGCAAACAGACCCCGTGTCATACCGCACCGCCCCGGGAGCAGCTGCGGCACTTGGTTCTCTGCTGCTCTCCGCTCCAAGGCAGCGACTCTCTTTTCCTCCTTTCTCTGCCACCTTCAGTGCAAACTTATCCCAGCCCCACGGCTGCTCTCAGCCTGCGGAGATGCTGCTCCAGAACTGCACAGCCCTGGGAGAAGTACATTTGCCATACACGCCAGTTCCCTGCCCTGCAGGGACAGCTTTGTGGTCACAGGGACACGGTGATTTGTCCCCACACACCATGGAACACCCACTTCAGTCTTCCTTGCCGTTACACTCTCTGCGTTGGCCTTTGTGGTTTGAGAAGGGCGTGGGCAGTGGCCTGTGCAGCAGCTCGCCACGGCATCACCCTCAGCGTCAGCGAGGAATCATCCTGGGAGCATCAGCAGAGAGCCTTCAAAGCCGCTGCCGAAACCATCTGCAGACGTGCTTTGGACACAAGCATGGGCTTCTCCTCCTGCCCGTGAGGATCACGTGTCGGAGGGAAATGCCAACCCAAGGTCTAGAAAGGCTCACCTCACCCAGCTCCTGCTCTTCAGGGTAGTCCTCAGTGTACCCTGACCTGGCTGCCCACAAAGCCACCAGCATGTCCATGCTGGAGAAGCCCCTCACCCAGGCTTGGCCAGACACAGTATCCGTGTTGCCAGCGGCTGGCAGTCTCCAGCAGCCTGCACAGAACCCATCGAGCTGTCAAGTCAACGCTGCAAGACGGTGCTCTGCCCACGTAGAAGGGACTCACCCTCACAGGACCAGAGAACCTGTGAAGGTGTCCCACAGCCGGTGCCCGGCTCACAGCGTGGGCAGCTGGAGACTGGAGGCACAGAATCTGCTCCCTGCTCGGTGTCACTGCGAGCTGGCCAGAGCACTGCTGATGTCCTCTAAAGATCCCTTCCAGCCCAAAGCACTTGGTGATGAGGGCTGGCTTCGGTTGGAGCTTCCCGAGCGGGTAGCAGAGCCGGAGGACACCGAGGCTTAAAAGTGACGATGCAGGAAGTACCCTGCAGTCTCCAGCGCTGCTGGGTGCCAAGACTTCACGGTCTGCAGACGTACTCATCGGACCAGCCAAGGCAGTGCTGGATGCCGTCCCGGCACAGCCTCCTGGGGACGCAGGAGCAGAACTCGTAGAGCACAGGGCTGCAGCTCCACCACTCCGACCCGCACGGGGGGCAGGCGGCCACTGGGAGGGACGGAAAACAGGGAACAGAAATGCTTCTGCTGCACCAGCCCCTTCCCTCCTTTTATAACGCAGGTAGCCACCCCTTCACCCCTGGCAGCTACTGAAAAGCCACTGGTGACGACCCTGAGTCTGTGAACCCACCAAAGCGGACACTCGCTTGATGCTAACTTGAGGGACACAACCATGGGGCGTGACATTGGAATGACCTTTGTGGCAGACATGCCATCCAGGGAGGAACAATTTATTTTCATAAGCTACTTTAGATAAAGCTCCTGACACCAGCAGGTCTCACCTGAGGTTCAAAACCAGGGGGGTGACTTTGCAACAAACCTGCTGCTCGTTTTAGCAAGAGGAAGATCTAGATGGCTTCGAAGCTGCTGAGGCCCCCTCAGTGTCCCCGACTCAGAGACGTACCTATCTCCTGACCAACAGCCAAAGGCCAGCTTGGAGGATCACCGCTGCCTACAGCTACACATCATGGTGAAACTGCTCCACACTCTGCAAGCCACAGAGGTGGAGCGACTTCTGGGGCTGGAAGCAAAGCACGGAGCCTTTGGTTGCCCTCAGGCTTGAACATAGCTGATGGGATGGAGCCTGCACGGTTCTTACTCGCGTCCTGTCCCAGCGAATTTGTGTTTTAGCAGTGGATGCCAGCCTCCAGGCATTTCCAGCAGCATCAGCGAGCACCACACCTGCACAACCCACTTCAATCCATCAGCAGAAAAGACCTCTGGCCCAACAGCAGCCAGAAGACAGACTTACAGCTCCCCATCTCGTCAGAGCAGTCTCCGCAGTCGTTCCTCCCGTCACACCTCTGATCGGCATAGACCCAGTACGCGGGGTTTCCGCAGCGGAAAACCAGGTATCCTGGCAGGCGGCGGGGCAAGTCACCTGCGAGGGCGGACGCACAGGGCAATTGCTCAGCTCCGCGGGGTCAGCAGCTGCCGAAGGCTGCTGCCACGGGGGTGTCAGGGCATGAACGCCGCCGCAGACGGGGAAGCTGCGGTCGGAGAGGGAAAGGGGTGCTCGTGGCTGAGCTGGAAGCAGAGTCAGGGTGCCTCACGCTTCTGCTTTAAGGAGTTTTTTTTCCAGGGTAACTGGACAATAACTTAACCATGTAGGCATACAGCTTAACCAGTGGAGGAAAACTGGATCGTGGTTTAAAAAAAAACAACCTAGGAAAATCAGAGGAGCTTGGAGTCTTTGATTCCCGGCACTCCCGTTGGGTTTTGGGCAGCACTGCCTCTCTGCGTCTGCCCTACAAAGGATCTCCCAGGCTTATCTGCTCTGGTATGCATCCAGCAGTGTGGAGCAGGATTAGAGGGATGCCGGCTGCTCAGTCTCACCACAGGAGCACCAGCGTGGGGAGGAGGGTGACAACAAAATCACTCACCACAGAACTCGTCCTGCTCGTCCTCTCCATTCCCGCAGTTGCCGACTCCGTCGCAGACCCGCCTGGCCGGGACGCAGGTTGCTCCGTCGTTGCACAAGAAGCCTGTCCGGTTATTGGCAGTTGCACAGAAGCGGTTCGCTGAAGGGAAAGCCAGAAATACTTTATTTTCCAACATTTTCATGGTATGGGGAACAGATCAAGGGGAAGAGAGGGGGAAAAGAAATTCATTTGTTGTTCTGGAAATAACCAGGGGCCAAGATTAATCTCTGGTAGGTTCATGGCAGAGTCTGAAGACTATAGCAGCAGTCTGAAGCATGGCCGTGCCACCCAAAGTTACCACAACCCTACGGAGCGGGACGCCGGAGCTGAGGAACAGCTCGTGGCGACCTGGGGTCACTGCAGGTCCCCTTCCTTCCTCCGCCCCGCACCAGGAAGCACCACTTCACGCTCGGCGATGGACACGATGGCTCTTCTCACGCAACATCATTTTCTGCCTCCCTTACTGAAAAAATAGCAGCTCTTAGGATACCAACCCGGTGCACGGGGCAGGAGTCCCAGCGCCGCCGCCAAGCCCGCGGCGAGAGCGAGGACGAGGATGAGCAGCGCGGCGGCCGCGAGGCACGCGCGTCTCCACGTGCAGCCCGGGCAGGCGCCGCGGGGCCGGCAGCAGTCTGTCAGGAGGCAAGAGCGAGAGGTGAGGGGCTGGGTGTTTCGGGGGGCTCTGCGTGCGGGGCTGGTGGGGGGCTGCTGGAGTTTAGGGGTTGATAGTTGAGATTTAATAGCCCAACCCTGACGTTGAACACCTCCCAGTAGGGAATTCCACTGCTTGCAGTGCAGAAGAGCCCGTGCCGCCGTTACGGAGCACTGGGATCGAACGGCACAGACACCGCGTCTCCGTCGGAGCCCACCCAACGCGCACGGATGTAGAAGGGTGGAGAAGGCCAAGGCCCCGCCCAGCCCCGTTCACACAGGGAGCAGCTGAAACACAGGGCAGGTCGGTGTAAGGCTGGGAAAGCTGCCCTCCTAGAGCCCACGGCAAAACTCCAGAGGTAAAACTCCATCTTACAGCGCTTCAGGCTTTCTGCCCCACCCAGGACTTTGACAACCCCACAGAACGGCGCTAAACTATCAGCTCCAAATGGTAAGAACTGGCCAAAGAGCAGCCCGTTCCCCCCCCAGAGACATCTCCAGTGTAAAAAGGGCAGCGACCTTCCAGGGACTCCAACTTTCAGAAAGCCACATACGTCAATCAAACCAAATGCGGAAGCTAAAGGCCAAACTCAGTCATGGCAACACGAGAGCAGCGCACGCAAGGGCAACGCCGACCAGCTGCCCCCGTCTCGGCGCTCTGCAGCACCAGTGCTTTGTCTCTAAACCAGCGTTGGATGTTCTTGCATCCCTTTGTATCCCCACAGCAACAGAAAAAAAATTAACGTGATCATCCGAGAAAGATGTAACCGGTCACTTGAGACAACCCTGCACGTGTAATTGCATTTTGGTATTTCTGAACTTAAAGAACTTTGGTCGAGAAGTTGGAATTTGTCTTCGCTGCGCTTCCTATTTACTTAGCTGCTGTACTGTACAAACACAAGTGAAGGCACGGCCTTCGCTCAACAGCAAAGGGATCCCGGCGGCAGCAACCACCCCCTCCGTCACGCCTGAGCGGGAACCAAACGCGGGACATGGCAGCTTGAAAGAGCAGCGGGGAATTACAGCGGGTTTGTGTCTACAGGACAACACCTTTGACCAGGAAGCCCAACTGCTGCAAACAGACACGAGTATAAAACAATGGCAGCGATGAAACGGTGTGGCAACCTGACCTACAGGTTGGCTATTGATTCTGTTGGCTCCCACCTTCTTCTTAATAGGGGCAAAATTTGCTGAAGTTTGGCTATTAAAACATATAGAAAGCCTATAGCCAGCTCATCATGCGCCTTTCTGACGGGGCAACGGGAACAAACTGAGGCATAGGAAGTTCCGTCTGAACATGAGGAAGAACTTCTTCCCTCTGAGGGTGACGGAGCCCTGGCCCAGGCTGCCCAGGGAGGTTGTGGAGTCTCCTTCTCTGGAGATATTCAAGACCCGCCTGGACAAG
>Ga0065711_1043866_pt1 | contig 14469 bp, 7 predicted proteins | sample Hoacrofraction12_FD_59098 | JGI IMG/M metagenome (GOLD analysis project Ga0065711, IMG submission 59098) | Hoatzin crop microbial communities from Cojedes, Venezuela - Epithelial fraction 12 v2 (version 2) | ecosystem: Host-associated > Birds > Digestive system > Esophagus > Crop | place...
GACAAGATCCTGTGCAGCCTACTGTAGGTGACCCTGCTTCGGCAGGGGGGTTGGACTAGATGACCCACAGAGGTCCCTTCCAACCCCTACTATTCTGTGATTCTGTGATTCTGTAACAGCCTTCACACTCATTCAGCAAATCCCACTGATGACAACCGGGCGTTACTCCCGCTGCACTGAGGTCAGCACCTCTGTACGACCAGCCCTGCGAGGGACTTCCCAGTTCTCACTGTTAAGCAAATTATTAATACCAACAGGCTTTGATCTAGTCGTTAATCCTTGTGCAAACTGAGGTGTTTTTGTCCCAGACCATGAGTTTATGTTCAGAAATATTTGATGAACTTAACAAATGACTAATTGATCAACCGAACACAAATATTTATCTTCAAGGATGTTGTCTTCAAGCCCTGTTTGGATTTTGCGGTTGGGCTCATCTCCAAAAGGAGAACAACTCTGGGATTAGGAGTTCTGTTCCACAAATCCAGTTAAGAGCCCTGATCAAAACTTCTAAGCATCGTCTCTGCTCCATGATAAGACAAACACAAGTATTCTAGAAGTGAGATTGACTGCACTTTTTTTTCCTGAGTGTGTGAACTCTCCGGACTCAAAAATTCATGGAAAGCATACACAAATGGCATGTAATCATAACCAAAAGATTTAAAGGAAAAATAGAGGAAGCAAATATGATGTAAAAAACAAACCAAAAAAATAAAATTTGGGGTTCCTTGCACTGTATTTATAAACCTTACAAATACACATTGAAAATCTTTTCCTAGGTATATTGAACTATCAGGTCTACAAATAAAGTCAGTTTGTATGACCTTCACTTGAATTGCATGACCTCATTTCCATATATTTCCCTTCTCAAAGCTTACCTGCTGCTTCAAAATAGAAAACACTGTCCCATCACCAGTCTAATAACAATTATGATTAGTGTAATTAAAATCTGAATTATCCTACAAACTTAAGAAATCATCTGTGTTATTTTCCTCTGTTGGTGTGTTTCCATCATTTATTTTTACTTCCACATTAATAATTATTTAATTATTTCATATTAATTTACTTTCGATAAATTAAATTCAACACACCAAGGGACCTCAAAGCAAATTAGCTCTTAGCTGCATCAGGCTTTAAAGGTCTAAAAACAAGATATTGTTTTTCCCTCAGTGGTGTCCATAAATATACATTAGACATACTGTGAAAGGGCTGAAGCTGGCACCTCCACAGTTAGCTTTCTATAACAAGAAAACTTGAACCACAAATACCTGTTTTGTTTTGGTTTCTGGATCCGCCCCTCCCCTCTCCTGAAGATATTTAGAAGACTTGAGTCTAAAATCTTTCAGGAATAAAAAATTTTTAATCCAATCTACGATTACGTACCATGTAACTTCTCTTAGTATGTTCTGTATGTACCAGATTACATGAATGACTATTACATATCCTTATCTTTTTAACTTACATACACACTCCATAAAGATTTCAAGGTTTAAATTCAAGCAAGTAGCAAAAAAGAACTTCACAAGAAAATTTCTCACTAAAACAACATATCAGAGGCAGCAAACACATATAATTTGACTATAGGTTGATTTTACCGTACCTTTCCTTCCCTGGTCCTCAAGTCCCTGATTAAAATGTATAAATATTATTTACAGTAAAGCAAAACATATGGCTTTTCCTTCACAAGGGGGAGTCTTAATGGCCATGTTACTTGGGATCTTGTTTGCTTGCTCCTTCTCTGGCACCATCAGCCTCACGTTGTTGGCTGCCCCATGTCACAGTTCAATTTAAGTCACGACCACACCAGCCTCAGGCTCATGCGCAAAAAAGGGTTTTCCCTTAGAGCTGTGAGTCACGTTTTGAAACAACCCCAGATTCAGAAAGGTAAGAGAAACCAAAAAAAGAAAAGGAAAAATAAAATAGGAAAACCTTTTCCATTTCTTAGGCAAATCTGTTAGCCAGTGTATCAACAAGAGTTAGTACCACTCCCATTCCAGTGCTAGAAGAAAAACACATCTGTTTACCTTAAAGAAAGTATTTTAATCGGCATACCGGTTTCAGACACAGGGCAGCAAAAATCATGAAATTAAAGGAGAGGGACAACCTCAGGCACACCTCTTCCTTCAGCATTTCCAACTCTTCTGCTTTTAGCACAGGTCTACATCTGCGTTTTTGCTCAGATCAGATGTTTCTTTTCAAGTGCAGCCCATGATTGCCCCACTTATATGGTGGCATGGTCTTGTAGCACACAATCTTACTCACTTTCACACTGAGCTACAGTGAAAGCTGCCCCACCAACTAACGAGTGCTTTGTCCAAGTCAGTCTAGAGCCAGTCCAGAATAAAAGTCCTGAAAACAGAGTGTTTTGCTCTCTAGTCCCATTCATCTTGGCCAACCCTACCTGCTGATGTAGGCATTGGCTGAGACTTCCCCTTGCCATTTCCATTGTCACTTGCTATTCATGTGTGCCTTCTCCCATGCTTAACCTTCCCCATCCCTTCTTGCATTGAACCCATCAGCTTTGTGAACTCCATCTTCAGGGTGACAATTAACACGCCAGCATGGCAGCGGCATGCCCGAGGACACCCTTCAGACCACCAGTGGACCAAGGATCAATCCCGTCAGAGTATCAGAGCAGCCCCAGGCTGGGGTGGGCAGTTGTCACAAACATCCATCTTGAGAAACTGATAGAGATGCAAAAATCCGATGCCTAAACCAGGCGTTGTGCTTTGGGAACTTCCTCATCTTGGTAAGGCAGTGTGGAAGACGAGTGAAACCCTGCGAAGGCAGGGTGCGGACTTGCGAACCCCACCTATGTCACACAGGCAAGGAATTTAAGCACTTGCCTTCAGGGGAGGGGAGGACTGCGAGACCACCAAGACCCCCCCCACCAGCCCACTGACTCATTTTCAAGAACTTTCAGGAAGCGATAAGACAGGCACCCAAAGGGTATAAAGGGAAAGGGGGCCAGCCCCTTGCTGTGCACACCCACCACCAGAGGACCCCGACCGCCAGCTCAGAGACCACCGCTGGATCCAAGGGTGGTGACATCTTTTCCCTTATTTCTTCTCTTGCTTTCCTCTCTTTCTCTGTCTCTGACCCTTTTGGCACCTAAAGGTAATGTTCGTGCAAGTCTGTCAGCCTGCTATATTCTGTGTTTTTGTGAAATCAGACGTTGTGGTGTTGAAACCTTTTGCAAGTCAATATTTGTCTCCAACCCCACTGCGCTAAAAGTAATGTTATGGAGTCCCAAAGGTATCATCTTTTGTAATTCCGCTGCCTTCCAAGTAAAGTTTGGTTTTAGTGAAGCCTCTTGGTTATTGTTATGACTGTCAGTACCACACAGAGAATTAAAAGGATCACTTTTCCCTTTACCCGCTGAGCGGGACGGGACGCGGTCACACAATATTATAAACCTCAGAAGCAAGCCACTGTTCACTTCTGCAAATTTATACATCACTGTAAAACTGGTGTAAACTAGAGCTGATTTTTAGGACTGTTCTCAGGAGAAATTCTACTATCAAGATGAAATATTACCATATCACTTTAGCTTTCTGTACCTAAGTTAGTCACATATAATTTAACTATCCTTATGCACTTCTGTCTCACAATTAATGTTTGTAAGGTGCCTTAAAATTTTCCAGTAAAGGTGCTATTAAGTTATTACTACTATTTGAATTTAATTGAGCAATTTAATCTGTTGGACATACTGTGAGTTCACCTCCTTTTCTCCCTTCCGGCTCCTCATTTCACAGCAAAAACGTCGCACTACAGTGCTACAGTCCCAAGAGGAAAGCAAGCAATGCTCGTGTTCACCAGTCCTGTTCCCAACATTAAAGACTGGGCTCCTCCCAGTAGGGCTACTCCTTCCTGGACCACAGAGAGAAATGATGCTGGTGTCACAAGACTCTTCTGTCCACCTGGATGCAATCAAGCTTAAAATACTTGTGTTTCAATAAAGGTCCTCACAAGTGAATTACCCATCACCAATGTGAAAGAGGCTACAGGCTACGTTTGTAGGTAAAATTCCTTCCTACAATTTGCTGGTTATATGTATCCATCTAAACATATTAGCAGTATGGTAAAGCTACATCACTGAGAGTCTTGCCGTCACCAGATAATCTCTTTCTTCACTTACTTTGACGGATGATCTATTCAGTTCTGGAAGAAAAAATGTCCTACTTGGTATCTCTGCAGAGAAGTATCTGACAAACATGCAAAAGACGACCTTATGGCTCCAAAGAGTTCTTGAGATAATTGATCTACAAACACACACATTATCAGACAGCAAAGCAAATTATAACCAGCCACTAAAGGCACCAGTGGCTCAATAAATGATTTCCTGACATTTCAGTATATTACAGAGGCAGCATATCTTTCCTTTGGGGTTCACATCACAGCAGGTCTATTTTCTTTGTAAACTCTAGATGGAGATGCACAAAAGTAAAAAAAGAATCTAAACAAAGCCGTAAACATAATGGCAGGTTTGACTTTTGAAAATGAAAATGTCTTCTAGGCTATTTGCTCAAAATCTAGACTGTGGCAACAGCTTTCTGCAGGTTTTCCTGTCTGGTACTTACGTGATTATGTGGTACAGTACTGTATATATTTTCCCAGAAAAATCGGAAATAAAAAGCCCTACATTTAAACTGACAGGATATGATTAAACTAGCTTTTTCTCTCTTTGACATCTATACATACAACAGCAGCAGACGAAACCTTTCACTGTTCAGTCTGTTCTTCTTCCTCCCTTTCCAAATAAGTACAAAACTCCCAAAATCCAGTTCCAGGCAACTGAATGGCTCAAAGCACCAACAATTCTGCATGGACATTTTGACCTCCCCAGTCATCGACTCAGATTTATGCCAAGTTAACAGTAACTAGAAAATCCAACAGCTGCGTGCAGCTATATACAAAATCCTGATTATTTCAGACAAAGTCCTAGTGGGCAGCTGTCTATATAATCACAACTGTCACTTCTGCTGGCCGTTTCCAAACAGGGAAGAATGAATGGGCCACAGAAACGGAACTATTTTGTTGCTTCTGCAGACACAGAGACGACCCAGCATACAGATGTCTGAACAGCTACTACAGCAGCACTAAGTACTTACACACCTCTTCATGTCAAAGCACTCAGAGCGGTATAATTCTGTTTTCTAACCTGTGGACTTTAAGAATTAGTCTGAAAACAAAATTTTGATTTACTTTGGATTTATCAGTAAAAATTGCTTCTACTACTATTGAGCGCACGTTAAACTTTCCAGAGATCTCCTAAGAAGTGGAGATAACAGTATCTTTAGAAGCATCCACTACAATTTGTTAACATGAATTGAAATGAAGGATCTCATCTCCAGGCTTTGACATACTTTTTTACCTGATGGACTCAGTCAGCCTAGTTTCTTAACACCTGGATTGAAAGCCACAAGTCACAGTGGCTGATCAAGATTGGGAAGCCCTTCATATAAAGAACCTGAAACCAAACTCTGCCTGTGCACTTTTCTGATCTGTGACTTTCAGCCTATTTTCCATAGTTACACAGCTGTCAGAGGAAAAACAGTGACTGCTGTTAGCACAGTGGGGCAGATCCTGTCTTTCGTCTAACAGTACATCAGCTTGGAAACCTCCTCTGGGACCAACGGAACTGTGTCTGTCTAAAATGGCTACAATTAATTATGCGTGCTCACCTAGGGTAAAATAGCGCTAACAAAATCCTACAGAAATACCCAGTTTCTGATCTATGTGAACGGGACGTCTCTCTCTGCACACATATTCTTCCATCCAAGGATGCATTTAGAATCCTTCCATCCATAAAAGAAAAAAGAGCAGGTAAAGCTGAGGGCAAGAGCAGGATGTGGATCCAAAACACAGGGAACCTGGTCTCACTCTTACCAGCAACTTTGTGAAAGTTGCTCCTTGGACTCAGGGATACCATTTTTCAACTACTTTCCTTCCTCACTCAGATTTGCTTTCATTTCTCTTTTTCATCAATTTCTATTCCACCTTAAAAGCTGCACACACATAATGTAATCCAAAAGTAGGATAATAATAACAGCATACATGGAACTCAGCTGATTCATATTTATTAAATATACATAAAAAGGAAAGATAACTGAAAAGTGGCAGAATCCATAGTAGTGTTTTGACACTATGATAGGGCATCTATTCCTTGTCTTGCCTTTTGTTGCTCATTTTGTATGTGTCTTTGGGAATTAATTTTTTAAGCAATGTTGAGTCATTGACTTTTATCTCATTTCTGGTTCTGGATAAAAGCAGGAGGAAAATGGCTTGTGATGTAAAAACACTTTTTTTGAAGAAAGAGACAAAAGTTTCAAAATCAGCTACCTCTAAGTTACCAGCTTAGTATTCCAAGCCAGCAGTATACTGCTTTATCTTTGTTGTTTTATCTACCGCTGTGTCACAAAAGAAAAAAGATGAACATGGGCAGAAAAAAACCAGAATCACAATCAACGGAAATACCAATTTTTTAAATGTATTGTTCTTTTTTTTCTGAAGACCTTCCATGCACAGAAGAAAATAGCTTAAAAGCATTTTAGAGTGCTGGGCTCTTTTCCGCTCCCTTTTTATTACCTTCTCTTCTGTATTTCCTGATGTTACTAACCAGCACACTACAAGAGAACTCCTAAAAATCCCATAAGGAGAACTGAATTATATTGAGGTCTGTAAGAACTTCTGTTTGGGTGAAATACCTCTTTGCACAGGCAGTCCTTCAGATCTCAGAATCCACTGCCTGCTTTTTCATGTTAATATACATATTTTACATATATTTTTTAAAAATACTAGCACTAACTAAAGACGATTCAAAAATAATCCTTGGTGACAATTGGCTGGCACAAATGGACATGGTCTACATCAACAGGCAACAGAGAGGTGGCTCCTGGAATAAGATTTCTGACTGAGTATCAGGAAAGGCAAAGCTTCTTCTGAAATGAGGGAATGAATGCAGTCGAGTTACACTGTCAAGAGCTCAGCTGTGCAGCAGATACCATTTTGCATGAGTTTCTACAAATGTTTTACAGAAAGCTGGCAAGATGGGTCAGGGGAGAGGAAGAGCGAGATTAAAATCTGCCAACCTGGGTTTACGCTTGAAGCAGGGTTTGAAGAACTGGCAGTTCTTCAGCAAAAGGCCTACTTTTCTTTAAACATGCTTATGGTCAGTATTTTGTTGTTGCTAGCATAGTAAACTCAATGTATCTTTTTTAAATTGAGCTGGATTATCTTCTGGTTTATGGGTAATTAACAGAATGATTAAATAAGGCCTGAGTCACTGTACTGAAAGATCCAGAAATTTGTGTTTGCAGCACAATTCTGAGAATAATTTGGATCAAGATCAATGATCGTGCATTAATCTTTTCTGCGTTTGGCATTATGGATGTTTTTGTTTCATCTGAGAAATCAGTTTGACTGGTAAGTAGGTGGTCAAAATATTAGCTTAGATGGACATGGTATTAAGACAATAATCTACAACCAATATGGAGGCACAGAATCTATTCACTCTGAAAATGGCAAAACTGCATACAGAAGTGTCCAGAGGAAACCTGCTGAAATGGCACACTTACATCAGAAAATGAAACTATTAGAAACAAAAAAAACGGAGTGTCTCCCCTTTGCAGTACTGAATTAGATGTGGGTACAATTCAACTGAAATAAAATTCCTGCATTTTCTCTCTCTGCAGCTTCTCTTCAGTACCACTGATCAGCGTTGGCTTGGTATTGGCAAACCTGGAACAGCTTCCACCTTACCTTCAGTAGCAACACTCCTTACCCTACGCAAAAGGCAACATTTTAATCAAGTCCATGAAGTGAGATGGAAACCTAACACAGCCTTCTGAAACCAATGCTTTGGCCCAACTGATTATCTATGATTAAGGCAGTGAACTCTTCCCACTCCTACCCAAACCCCACGCATAACACATGCTAATACAATTGGTCTGATGGAACAAGTGGAGGGAAAAAGCAATGGGAATCTGTGAAGATGCTCATGCTCTTTGCAACTCTGGGGAATTCTGCATCTGGCTTAGTCTAGAATGTAAGTTTTTCTATGCACACACCCAAAAGAAAGCATAGTTTTAAATCCATTGATAGCTAGTGGAATAAGTCTGTCTCAGAAAACCACCTGTACAAGTGCTGTGTGTTTAATATGCACATCCATTTCTTGAAGTGAAGGCTCTAGTCACTAGTGGTTTTCTTCTGGCTAAAAGTTTAAATAAATATACATTGTAAAACTAATCAATTTCTGTTTATCTTCTTCCAATCTGCCAATTTTGAGCAGCAATGAAAACAAAGCTATACGCTGAAAATAAGGCTTTAAAACACTGAAAGCCATTTCTTCTAATAAAGAGCAGAACATGCTTCTTTAAGTCATTGTTTTCCTGAAGAAGACGGATCTCATCAGGCAGCAGAACCCCTCTATTCAAAGCAGCACCAGGTGGGAAAGTGTGTTGGATTCTCCATCACAGCCGTATTTCCACAGCAGTTGCAGGGAAAGTTAAAATCATAGTTTAGCTGGGGCTTTCTTTGTTTGGTTTGGATTGTTTTATTGTCAATTCCTAGAAATCATTTATCATTACTTTATTTTGTTGGCGTCTTGGAGCCTAATACATACGTAATTCCACAGAAAGAGAAGGAAGGGAACCCCTAGAAGTATAGCTGTATAGGAAAACCAGTGCAGGACAGGAAGGTAGCTTACTTTCTCCATGTTCAAATACATGGATGTTCTTCCAACCTAATTTCACACTTCCCATGTTCAAGCATATTTGATACTTACAGAAGTACTATGTATTTTCAGTTGTTCGTCATACTTTTTCCACAGAGAAGCAGTGACTGAGAGAAGAGCACATAAAACTGCCGGCTTGAGTTTAAAATGGGGATGTCCTAAGAAGGTGTCAGGAAAATCCTCTTTCTTCCTCTAACCTGCTGCTTGATGTTGAGAATTAGGAAGCGCAAGAAACTCAACTGAAGTAATGAGAGGTAGCTACCCAGAGGCCTGAAAACAACATTCTTGGCACATTATATGCTTAACACATTTATACGCATTAGTAGTCGTTTATTTGATATATATACATTCAAATGCCAAAACACATACCCCAAAATAATTTTCAGCTAGTATCTGCAAAGAGCCTGAGAGCAGTCAAACAAATAGTGTTACATATTGTACAAATGTTCTTAAAACTCTACCTGTAAATACTTAGGGTGTGCTTTTAAACTGCTGGGTTTGCTCTAATTTTATGAAATTATTGTTCAAATAAAGCCGCCTGCAAGTAGTAGCAACAGACTAAATAGATGCAAACCCAAAATGCAAATTAGTGTGCAAACAAGAAAAACCAAACATTTTCTGTGTTATTCCATCTTTTAGGATGGTAATTATATTCCTGATAGAACAGACAAGGGAGACAAAGGAAAAAAGGATATACCAAGTACAACCATGAATTTTAAATAATACAGCTTCCTGATCGCCTCATGAAAATCTTTTGATAGCCTTCAGAATATATATATTTCTAAAATCAAAGTATAAACCTTCCAATACGTGACTGACAACCCACTTGATCCACTGGATGTAGTTGCCAGGATACCCTGCAAGCCCCTTGCTTCTCTCTCAGCAGTGTTAGACCTGCATACGGTGTCACACGTATTCTTCTGTAATCCTATTGTAACTTTTATCTGACCTTTCACTTAGTACAGTTTAAGTTAAAAAGAAATGTTTGTTCATGAACAAATCTATGTATCTGACAATTTATATTCAGCTCACAAGCTGAACAGGAAAAGCTATGCGATGAAATTTCATGCCAAACTGTACAAGAAAGGGCAGGATCACACTCTAAGAAATTCATTTTCTTTTTCAAGAGTTTGCGTGGAAGATGAAGACTATGCTCCTCAATTTCAAAATATATGTCAATAATATCTAACAGTTTTCTATAAATATTCAAACACTGAGGGAGAAGAATGAGAAAAAAGAACAGGAAAGTCTGCCATGGAACTGCAATCATATCAATAGCCATGTGGATATAAATTAAAGTTGCTCAAGACTATTTGGTGGTGTTACATTTTAAACACAAATTTAATTATCACATCAGAAGCAGAGCACATCCCTCAGTTTTCTAAGAATTAACATCAGAGTTCCAGCAACAAGAAAGAGAGAACAGAGACAGGGAGGAAAAAGGAATCAAATTAACAACACTTTGAAATGCATGTCACTACCATGTTTCTTTAGTACTGTAGGATTCTGATACAATTACACACTCCAGATTGACAATTTCCTATAAAAAGTTCATTCTATCTATGGCCAGTGGACAGAGCACTGATACAACAAACAAAAAATTGGCCAAATCACATACTTTGTAAACTTAAAATAAAAAACCCATAATTCCAGCTCTTCATTTCCAGACACCGAATAGTGAAAATGGGTAAATGATGACCAAACTGAAAATGGATAAACTCCATTTCCATGTGCTTTTAAGAGAAACCATCTCCGGAAAAAACAGTGCTGGGCGCTTCAGATCAGAACCCTAGAGCTATCCCTAAAGGATCAGCAACAAGCAGTGTAAACACATCCTCCAAATACAGATATTTCTCAAATTTTATAAGAATGCTTCATTTACAAAACACCACTTTTTAATTACTGTCTCTACAAAGAGAGAGACTCTACTCAAGCTTCCCTCAACAGCCAATAATGTACAGGCAAAATTCACCACCTGCATCGAGAGGTTTGGTGTGTCAGATATAACCTTGGTGTTATCACATTTATCATAGAGACAAGACAGACGAAATTTTACAATTACAGCTAATGCAGTTTATCAAAGCTGCCAGTAAGAAAGGGTAAGAAACAACATTGCCTTCAGGAAAACTGAGTGTTTAAAAACTTCTTCCCATCTCATATTAGAATCAAAGTTTCAGATCCCTAGATTTACGCGAAGAAAAGAATGCAGAATGTTTTGAATCCCCTTCAGTTTGAAACTTCTGTCTATATTAATGTAAAACACATAGACAGGTACAAATTCCTTGTCAGCCTTTGGCAAGAAAACCTTGACTTAGGTAAACCTGTTTTCAAAGGTCTCCCTTACCAAAGATCAAATCTGTTAATAATACGTTCTGGCATTATATCAATTTAAGCAGATGTATCTTGGTTTTAAGATAGATGGCTTCTACAGACATGCTATTCCCATCTTGTGCAGAACTTTGAAAGCAGAGAATGAGTAACCAGATACCTCTCCTCCACTTTCCTGTTTACCACACCGTTATGGAAGCAGCAGGGAAGTGTAGGCTTGACAATGAAAACACTGGGAACAAAGCTTCCTACTCTTTAAGTTTTCTGAAGAACCGAATGGGATTTTCATAGTCTATCTAGATTCCATATTTTTGTAAATAAAAGCCTTTTGTGTTCATTAGTAACACCCTCAGACAACCCAAAGCCTATAAACAGAGTATGCCACCTTAAAGTGACACCATTTGCACTCAACAATACTACTCACACCTCTTGAGGATACTCTCACGCCTTTTGCTCACAGGTGAAGGAAAACCACATTTGTGAAACTACCTCCTTTGAGTGATTTCTTCCATCTCCTAGCAAAGGTGCAAGGTTTTACCTTCCTCCCTTCTTCACCCCTCTTCCCCAGCCCAAATCACATCCTGAACGGTTACTCTCTCATCTTTTGGTAGGTAGTTCAAAATTTGTAATGGATCTGTTTTTATGAACGGCTGTTTTGAAAAGACGTTCTTTGTTTGTTACTGATTCTGTTTGTGGATGAAAGTGTGAGGGTAAGCACTTGAAGTTCTAGAACTGTACACATGAAAAAACATCTTTTGAAGAAAATGAAAAATAATTTTGCCATTTTCTACTTGCTGTACGACTGATAAAAAGCCTCTCATCATTCAACATGTAACTGGCGAGATGCAAGTGCAGCACTACCACGAGTAAGATAGGATTGTTTTCGTGCTTTTAGCCTCTGGTAATATTGAAGTGCGTTGAATACCGAGAATAAAGACACTTTTGCAGGTGGAATTCACTACGAGGATCTGACAGCACACAGCTGAATTACTCATGTGATTCAACTCAATTACCTCTCTTTTGAAACTTTCTTTTGTTTCGACCTATTAAGAATTAAACATATTTCTTCCTCTCCATTAATTACTTTGGCTACTCTTTTTTTCATATACCTGCAATCAAAACCAAAGGACAGATTGCTTTCACTGGGAAGGTACAGAGATCCTTCATTTGTTTAGGAAACAAGTCTGTATTTCAGAGCTGAAGAACTAAGATGAAACATTGGGACACCTGTACTGCAGATATACCCTTGCATCTGCTGCCACTCCCAGATTTGGAATAATATCCTTAGAGAGATGGCTCAGGACTCCTGGTGAGATGGCTGCGCTGAACAGGGATGATCAGAATTCCCACCTTCCATACCTGTGTTGTACACTGGTCCTTATTTTATACGCAAATATGAATTCATGCGAATCAATCCGTAGTATTCACAGATAAGACTACTTACAGTGAATTCTACGTACTAACTTTAATGCGTGAAACTGCGAGACTTCTCAAGATCAGGATCCCAAAGACACTTTTCAAAAACACCAAGAGCATTTACTCTGTTTTACATATTGCTACTGTCAAGAAATGAGAATAAAACAAATGTCTTTGCTGGCTGTCTTTAGTAATTTTGATACAATTTCCTTGCTAGATATGATTTTTCGTTACTTCAGTGAAGGGATAAGCTGCATGATGAAAAAACAAACAGCCCTTGGCTGAAGCAATATAGCCAGCAAACAGGTCATGTAACGTCATCATTTTGATATTGTTTACTATTAATGCTGTGGGTTTTTTCTGCTGTCCCCTCCTGAGTAATTCTAAATAGTTTATTCTACTGCTTTAATAAAAAGAGCAGCAGAGACGAGCTTGAAAATGCAAGTTCTAAGAATACACAACTATCTGCTAACTGTCTTTGCCCAAAAGCAACAGACCAAGAATCTCGGATCTTGAAGAATGTAGGATCTCCAAGTAATGTGCCAATGGCAATAACTGATGCGGAGAACAACTCTTCTGTTGTACCTCGGCAGCTGCTATTTTATATAGAACTGCCGAAGACAGCTTTTGTGTTTATCAAATAAAAAGTCTTTGCTAACTGACGGAAAGCATTTGGTGGAATGCTCCTTCGGAAGCTGTTTATTTCTACCCAAATGTGGAGTGAAAAAGGGAAGTATTTAACAAAATAGAAATACCAGAATGCCAATTAATAAGAATATAATTCTGAAAACAACAAAATAGAATATTTCAAAAAGTTCCAATGAAAACAACTCAACTAAAATGACATTTCTCAAGCTGAACTGCTTTATTTTATTTCACTGAGGTGATCAAACTGTGTTTTTTTTCTATAGAAGAACACCACCTTGCAAAAAAATGTGGGTTTTGATCCATATTGCCAGATCTGTTCCCTACCACCCAGGCTACGGCCCATACAACACACCCCACAACTCCCTCTGAGCATTCCCTACAGAAAGATGAGATCCGCACAGAGTTCAGCCCACAGGAGAAAAGGGAAGGCTGACTGCTGTGCCCGTGCAGCCCACGGCTTAAGAGGAGACTTCATCTGATAGTTTGGTCACTAGATCAAGCAGAAAGCATTTTACCTGAGTTCAGACTGACACTCCACTGTTCCCCTCGCCAATATTCAATATGGAATATAAGACTTTGTAGGCAAAAACTACAGATCTTTTCCTGTTGGAAATTTCTGTTCGGAAAAGTGCTGTTTTTCACTATAAAATCCTTATTATGTACTCCCAGCAAACTTAATCACTGATTTTCAGTTCAACACAACTTTTTTTATGATAAATTTCTACTTAAAATAAACATGTTAAATTCAAAAGCATTCAAACAGAGAGTAAAAATTAAAAAAAAAAAACAAAACAGAAGAAAAACTACCCTTCTAACCAGTTAGATATAAGGAAGCCCTACTCTATCCATAATCCTCCTTCATCAGGGTCATCTCTCTCAATCTTCATTCAAACTGTAGCACAAAAATACCTCAAAGCTGGATTTGATGACAGACAGATCCAAGTCAGGGAAGAAGAGAACTCTCAAGTCAAGTGTCTTTTCCTGACTAGTCCTCTTCTCTACCCCAAAACCTTTTATTTGCCTGTTCGTGTTTCATAATGGTTATTTCAACTTCTGGTAACAGTAACAGAATATGGAATTTAAACCAACAGTTACTATAAAACACTACTGCTTTCTAAGGCTCCTTTCATTAAAGATTTTATTTCACAATACTTTATAAAGGGGGTCTGGACAGTTGTTTTCTATTCCATGGTGGAGGAACCAGGGGTTACACATCAGGTGAAGATCAGGTGGGAAATGACAAGGCTCCTGACTCCAAAATTTTACACTGTCAACGCTATTCTGATCTTGCAGACGTCAGGTCAAGATGTTTAGGGCTTTGTTTTGCCCTTTTTTTTTTTTTTTTT
>Ga0065711_1043867_pt1 | contig 14469 bp, 4 predicted proteins | sample Hoacrofraction12_FD_59098 | JGI IMG/M metagenome (GOLD analysis project Ga0065711, IMG submission 59098) | Hoatzin crop microbial communities from Cojedes, Venezuela - Epithelial fraction 12 v2 (version 2) | ecosystem: Host-associated > Birds > Digestive system > Esophagus > Crop | place...
CCTACTGTAGGTGAACCTGCTTCGGCAGGAGGGTTGGACTAGATGACCCACAGAGGTCCCTTCCAACCCCTACCATTCTGTGATTCTGTGATTCTGTGAGACAGCAGACCACAGAACAAGCAGTGGTCAGAGAAGAACAAGGTGGTGACTCACATGTCAATAAAAAGAGGATCTTTTTCCTGACATTAGTAATGAGATTGTGACTGAGGAGTGCGAGAGAGTTTGGGACAGCAGGCTAACTGCCGCTACCAATTTGTCCTGTCCCTTCTGTAGGACCACCTGAACTGTTCATCTGTCACCTCTTGAATTACTGTAGCTCACAATGAACTACAAGTTTGTGTTTGCTTTAAAAAGCTGGATGGTAACCTGTGATGATTTTGGAGCTGCTGGTCACTTCAGATGTCCCTGTCATGAGGGTGGACAGACAGCTGAGAGCAGAAAGCCTTCACTGCCAATACTGTAAGGGTGGCAGACATCCATACCCGTTTGAGCAAGTCTCTTTTCAAAAAGGCGAGGAAGGTTCTCAAGCATTTTCTGTTTCACAAGGTGTTGAGTAGGCATAGTTCCTAAGAATGACCAAAGGCAGACAGAGAGACAAAGGTCTGGTCATGGGGTGTATTTTGGTGACCTGGGATTCCTTCCCCTGTGTCAAGTGCTTCTGAGAGGGAAGTGACCGTACAGCCAGTTTCTGCTCTCAGAAACAGAGATGCAAAACTAGTACCAAGCGTGCCCACGACCCTTGCTCTGAATGAACAGGAGCGATTGGCTTGAGCACTGTCTCAAAACACGAGGGAACACTGAGGATACCTGAGTGCTACTGCGAGGGTTTTTTTTTCAGTGGTAGCTGTCTTATTCATGATAGAGATGATCAGCTTGGACTTTTCATTGATCGACCACCCCAATTAAGAAGCACCACCTAAGAAACACAAATGGAATTTTTTCTTTCATAAATAATCTAAAAAGTCCTTAAACATTATTTTTAATAATGGAGATGGCATATGTAATATACATGGTGGTTTACTGAAGAGTTTAAAGCCTTCTAGTTGAGTAACTGGTGAAGGATTTTTAACAAGTCAGAAAGATGTTCAAATCACACAAGATACAGAAGAATGAACCCTCACGTACTCTATACTCCATATATATATTGTGTGTATCTGTATATACTATATGGATGAAAGTTCATCCTCTTTACCTCAAACGTGATTGAAAACATTCACAAATGCTGCTGAGTGTGTTACCTATGTATTAATGAGGTGTTTTCTGTAGGCATGTTGCCTAAGAGTAATTTAAAATCTGGAGATCTCCTTTCATGTGAGGTCTGGAAGGGACTGTGTGGAATACACAGTCATTGGAACAAAATACAATAAAGAGACAATTTTTTGGGGGGTTACCTTGCAACAGTTTTGAGACTTCAGTCCTCTCCTGTTAGTACTGCCCCTCCAGAATCAGCTCTTGAGACATTTCCTTTCTTGCTTTCTACTGTGGGGAACTTTCCTGGTGACACAAGAAGTGTAAGTGGAAAAACTTTACTGTCATAGGTTTTGCTTTTTTTTAACTAGTTTTATTCTAATTCCTGGTATAGAAACAGATTCAAAACACTTTGTAAATTGAATAGGAGAAGTCTAGGAGCATACCTAGAATGTTTCCAGTCATGTAAGCATCTGGGAGTGTTTAATCCTATTTTATGTATTTTTATACCAAGGTAGTGAAAAAATCACTAAGGATGTTTTATTTTAATATATTTCTAAAATCAGTATCTGTAGAAGTAAAATATTTTATAACGGCTTTATAATTTACAAAAGACTTTTTAAATTCATCTATAGTATCTGCATGTCAGATTCACAGAACATAATCCTCGTCTCTGCAAATTAAAGGGCTGAGAATATGGACACTTAAAGCCTGATTTAGTTAAAATTATCCCCTGCAGCAGTGGGTGGGTATCAGTTCTTCACAGCTGAGAATGATTTTCATAATTGTGCAGTACTCGGCAGCTGCAAAATCCCTGAGGATGCATCTTGCTCCTCGTTCAGGAGCAGCCTGGGTTTGCACTGCCTGGCACAAGCGGGTTGACCCCTCATGTCTCTTACACCCATCTTGATGACAGTTTCTGGAGATGCTCAGTTTCCTTAAGTCCTCCAGTATTTTCACTTTGTCAGAGGAAAGTTGTAGAGGCTACAAGAAATGCAGAAGAATTGTCTCCTTACTGATTGACAGATCCATTTAGAAAGGCTCAGTGAACCTTTAAATAATGTATATTCTATAGCTGCCTCTGCATCTATGAAGATAATTCTCTGAAATATTGCCATCTAGTGGCAATTTACACATGCAGCCGATTATGTGATGCTAAATCCTTACTTTGTGCTGTATTTTCTTAATGTTTCCTTCAGTGGCCAATCATGATACCTTAGACACATATTAGAAAGAAGAAGAAAAAAGGATATTATGAGAAAATAAGACTAATATTACTAATTTTAGGAGACAAAAAATTAAGAAAACATTTACTTGCTTTAAAGCTGGCTTTATTTCGAAGTAAAATGTTATTCAGGATTTCAATTAAATATTAAGCAGACATTTAAAAGCACTAAAGCTAAACCTGCATTCATATAAGATTACACATCTATTTTTCTGAAAAGAGCCTGAAGGTAGGAACTTTTAAATAGGTCTGACATATTATTCTGATCACTTGGAATAACAACATTGTGTTAGCCGCTTATAGGCAAATTATAAAATATCAACTTCTTGATGCTGATGATTCACAGATATGTTTAAAACATGATTAAATAATTGGTTGCTCTTATTTCAAAGAAAATGATCGTTTTTCCAGGAGTTTTGACTCATCTGCTCCAACTAATTTAAAATTATGTGAACTGAAAATACTATTGTTAATAACAGAAAAGAAATTTGACTCATTTTAACAAATACCATTAGCTCTGATGAATGTTAATATCAGAAGAGATATGTGTTTAATGATAAATGACAGAATCTTTGCACAGGTTTTGTCTTGTGCGCATTTGTGTGCATTTTACATGCCCAGGTGTGCATATACTCCTAAGCTCATGCACATAATATACATTATTTATGTTCATATGCGCTGTGAAAATGTCTGAATATTCAATACAGTAATTAAGATACTAACAATTACCCATTTAAATTTCATTCTTCTAGATAATGAAGAGATTTATTCCCCATTCCTACAGTAATTCTCTGACAACCTTTGCAAAGCTCATTCAAGAATGAATGCTAGGAAAGCTTGGACTGATTAAAAATGAAGAGAAAAATAAAAATTTGAATCCAAATGTAGAGTAATATGTGGCTTGCTCAGATTTCTAGCTTTGATCTTTAAATGTCAGATGTGTTAGAAACCTGGAGTAGCTGAAGCATCTCTGCTGTAGTTTAAGTATATAAAAAGGATGGTAGATGTGACACAGAAATATTGATAACATACGGTTGGTAACAGATTGTCTGATGATTGTGGACTGCTTTCTTTATTGGCACCAGTCATTGATATCTAGTCTTAAATAAGATAACTGAAAATATATCTGTGTGTGGAATGGCATTTCAGAGATTCATAACTGCTAGCATGGTTACAAATATCTCTTACAATCAGTTTTTAAGGACTTAAACCCTATTTGCAGCCTATGTATTTCTTCATTTGCCACTGGGTATCTCATCAGGAGATTGCCCTTACCTCTGTGTCCTGACAGCAGTAATGTGAATAGCACAAAGGTTTCTTGGCGTGGGTGCAGGATGACAACGTTATTTATGAGTAGCAGAGTCGAATGTGAACAACATAGCTCACCCAATCCTGTCCCTAAGAGCCTTAGCGTGCTAAACTAGAATTTTGTCATCTGTGCAATATCAAATAACTATTCAGCAGAAATACGGATTTCGGTTAAATTTTATGGAATGATATGCAGATAGAGGGATGTATGCTGGTAGATACAGATTATCTATTAATATTTTGAGTAGAGTGTCTGTGTGCTGTAACTGATATTAAACATGAATAAGAGGTATTTAGTACATTTATTTAGTTAAAAGTGTATTGATAAAGTATTGATGCAGATATTGTAGGCAGGTTAACAAAACTGAAAACATACCATCAATATAGTGCCAAGCACTCACAATGTAACATAAGCACTCATAATTCAAGTACGCAGTAACAGGGATGTGAATGACATGTTAATCTGTGATACTTAAACCGATTAAAATATTTACACTGCAACCAACATATGTTAGTGTTATTTGCATAGTACACTGACAAGAGTATTTTGAAGCTTCCTATTGGCATTTATATAAATCAATCAATAGCGTCTATCATTTGCTGCTCATTGCGGTAAGGAAAATGTCAGGTTATTAATATGAAGTGTCTTAGCCTTGGGTAGTGCTGAGGAAAGTATATACTCTCTCTGTAAATACATTTTTATTCAGGTGAAAATGAGGAAGATGAAAAATGGCTTGAGAAACAATATGTCTTTGATATGGAAAGAGGAGGAAATAGTTTTCTGACTCATGACAGGTGAAATAGGTAATGGAATATGCGAGTGGGGATAAAGGAAAAGGAGCGGCAGTAATGCAGGAGGAACGTAACTCATAACAAGTCAAGGAGGTAACAGTGGCACATAGCAAATATGTTCATTGGGAAGGATTTAAGACCAAAAGAGATGGTAGTGTGTGAGAAAGGTGTGCAGTATGAGGTAAACCACAGCTATGTTCCTCTTGTAGCTTGGGAAGGGAAATGATTTGTGAACTTCTGAGTAGTTTTCTGTTGATGCGTTCTGAAGCCAGGAATCATTTGGATTTTAAGTTCAAGATAGTGCAGAAAACCAAGTAACTATGTATGCACATAGTATGATTTCAGTGTTCCATCAACATGCTGGAATATACATCAGGTGAAAATGGTAAATGTGAAAATCCTTGCTAAAGTGTTGTTTAGCCTTAGTGTTGTTTATTCTGGGAGCATTAATGGTCTAAATGAGAGTAAGAAGTATTCTTCTGAGAGTTTATTATGCTTCCTTCTGATCTTTGTTTTTCCATGCTGTAGTTCAGTGGTTTGACCCTGGCTGGATGCCAGGTGCTGACCAAAGCTGCTCTGTCGCTCCTCTCCTCAGCTGGACAAGGGAAAGAAAAAACAAAAGGCTCATGGGTCAAGATAAGGACAAGGAGATCACTTACCAGTTACCGTCACGGGCAAAACAGACCCAGCTTGGGGAAGTTAGTTTAACTGATCACCAATCTCGTCAGACCAAGATAATGAGAATTAAAACCAAATCTTAAAAACACCATCCCCCCACCCTTCCCTTCTTCCTGGGCTCAACTTCACTCTTGTTTCTCAACCTCCTCCCTCTGAGCGGCACAGGGGGACAGGGAATGGGGGTTGTGGTCAGCTCATCACACATTGTCTATGCCACTCCTTCCTCCTCAGGGGGAGGACTCCTCACACTCTGCCCCTGCTCCAGCATGGAGTCCCTCCCACAGGGGACAGTCCTCCATGAACTGGTCCAGTGTGAGTCCTTCCCGCAAGCTGTAGTTCTTCATAAACTGCTCCAGTGTGGGTCCCTTCCATGGTGTGCAGTCCTTCAGGAACAGGCTGCTGCAGCGTGGGCCAAGCCCTGCCAGCAAAGCTGCTCTGACATGGGCTCCTCTCTCCAAGGCTCCACAGGTCCTGGCAGGAGCCTACTCCAGCGCAGGTTCTCTGTGGGGTCACAGCCTCCTTCAGGCATCCACCTCCTCCTGCATGGGGGCCTCCATGGTCTGCAGGTGGATATCTGCTCCACAATGGGCCTCCATGGGCTGCAGGGGGACAGCCTGCCTCACCATGGTCTTCACCATGTGTTGCAGGGGAATCTCTGCTGCGATGCCTGGAGCACCTCCTCCCCCTACTTCTTCACTGACCTTGGTGTCTGCAGGGCTATTTCTCTCACATATTCTCACTCCTCTTTCCCGGAGAGGAGTTGGTTTTTTTTTCACTTCTTAAGTATGTTATCATGGAAGTGCTACCACTGTTGCTGATTGGCTTGGCCTTGACCAGCAGTGGGTCATTCTTGTAGCTAGTCAGGACTGGCTTTATCAGACATGGGGGAAGGAAGCTTCTAGCAGCTTCTCACAGAAGCCACCCCTGTAGCCCTCCCCCCGCCAAAAACTTGCCACACAAACCAAATACATGTAGTTACTACCTGCTTGTGTCTGGAAACTAGGTATATGCTTTAGGTAATGGGAGAAAAGTTAGACAGCTGAAAACTAAAATTCAAAAGAAGATAATACCCTGTGATCGTAAAAATGCTCTGAGTTATTTTTTGGCAAGAGAGGAGTTTCTCAGCTTTATAGCTTCTGTTTTTGGCTGAAAACAATGTTTTGTAAGGTGGAATTATTAGCACAGGGCACATGATGTTGGGTATATGTTCTCAGATTGCCTTCACAACTTCTAGATTACCCAAGTCAGCATATACTGGCTGTGCGTGCCCTTTCTTTCCAAGACTGTAATTTTGACTTATTTCTTCTGTCCAGTCTATTTGGAGGACATTTCAGTGAATCTTTTACGAGATCCCCGATGCAGTCTTTTCGTAACAGTTTGAAAAGAGCATTCTCAAATCTTTTAAATCCAAGCAGATGTTGAATATATAAAACCTTTACATTCACTCCCAAGAATGAAGAAGGAGCTCTCTAACTGCTCCTACAATCTCATGTAGCCAATGTGAGTGCTCAGAGAAATGTTTCAGGTGACAGTAGCGGAACTACTTCTCTTTTTACCCCCAAACTCTAATGTTAACCTCAAGATTTTGAGCATTTTCTGAAAGATTTTTGGATTGTGTTGACATGAAAGATCAAAAGTTCCATTGACTTGTGCTCCTGGAAACTGTTCTTCATTTCTCACCATTCCTTAGCTAACTTTTTAAGATTGTACTCCAAGATATCTTATTTCTTCACTTATTATTTTTATTCCTGAGCATTTTTTATTAGATAATTTGGATTTTTTTTTATTGTCTCTCTAATAATCCAGAGGTACTTAAATGACTTCAGTTTTCCAAATCCTTCCCCTCTAGATTTTGGCAGTCCCCCCCGACAAGTTTGTCTAATCTTTCTATCAATTAGTGGATACAGGACATGGGGAAAGAAGAGAGCCCCAGCTCTGACATCAGGCAATGCACACAGCCTCTGTAGGAGAGTGAAGGTGTACGTATGTATGAAAAAACATTCAAAAGTTTGTATTTCAAAAGGAAACCAACTAGCACCTGCCCCCAAAACACAAAGACTGCTAACAAGTCAATTTAAAAAGAATAATCTAAATCACCTGAAAAAATATTAGGTATGAAAAAGCAACAAGAAATGTTCTAACATGATCCTTCAGCTTAAATTAATTTTAACAGCAGGAAACGGGGAAGATAAGAACTAGGACAACAACTAATGCAAAAATTGAAGAAGAGGAATATACACCTTTTCTTTAAAACAAATTGTAGTTGAGATATAATCTCACTTTACATGATGCAGAGATTTCATTTTCTTCCTAAATAGATCTTAAACCCTAGATATTCTACAGACAAAGTATGCAGGAAAAGTGACTGGAAATATTCAGGGGGACAGGCTGAAGTCACAAGAGTGAATTTGGTGAGAAGAAGGGTCCCCCTCCAGGCTGCGGTTTGCTGGTGCCCTTGTGCATGTTGACACAAGGTTACTGTAGTTCCCTCTTTGGATGCTGCTCAGATCCTCCAGCACTGAAAGCGAGGTTTGCATCCAAAGAACTGAGCTTCTATTCACGTATCTGGAACAGCAGTATTGTTATTTTGCTGCCTTCGTGGTTTTCCCTGTGCCAACCCGGCAGAGAGCTACAGAACTGAATCAGAATGGCACTTGGCGTCCTCGGTAATCCCGACAGAGTAGGCCCTGTCCCTGAAGTCGCACTTGAAGTATTGCTCGTTTGTGTTCATGAAAAGGAGCAGAGAAAGATAGTCATCCCTAGAAGAGAAAGCACGTTGTATTCTCTACAAGCTTCAGCCAATGGGAAGTCATTTTCAGTTTTCTGCAATTTCTGCATACTGTTTTCAAAGATGCTTACGCGATTTTTGGACAAATACTTGGAAGTGTTTGAATTACTGTTAAATTCTCTGGACTAAATAGATAAAGCATCTAAAAATAGATAATGTGTAGCAGATGTAGCGCTACATGTAGACAGTATTTTTATAAATAGTTATATAAGAGTACAGCTGTAAAAATTGCCAGCTTGTGAAGTTATGTTAAAATCCTGGAAAAAATGTGACAATTTTTCATATATTTATACCACATATCTTGTTATTTTCTTTCTGGTTGTAAATTTCTTACCAGCTTTTGAAGGGTGATTTTATATAATGTTTCTCGGAATTTTCCAGAGTTTTGATAACCTTTCTGAGGCCAATTCACTGTGAGGTTCTTCTTCCAGGGGAACCCACTGCCATTTGTTTTCCTATATTTTTACAACTGTTTTAAAAGAAATGTGAAGGAAATCTTCCATGGAAAAATTTCTGAAGTGTAAGGGCTCCTTTGAAAAGCTCTTTTTTTTTTTTAACTCCCTTGAAAAAGTGCAGCAAGCTATTGTCTGCCATATTGACATACTACCTGCTTTTCATTTCCTAATACATATTAGTATTTCATAAAGGTTCCAGGCAGCGACTGACAAGGTGACACAGGGAAGCAGCTTAATAGTGGCCAGTGGCCTTTCCTAACTTAATTTAGGTTAATGAACGAAAAATATTGCACCCAGATGAAACACTGGATTAAATTGGTCAGAGGTAGAATGTTATTGCTCAGGCTAAAATTTGATGAAACTCTAGCTCAGAAGTGACTGGCTTGACACGAGTACCCACAAACTCACTTTTTGCTCAGGATGCATTTCATCTAATCTAACTTAGATAGCTACAATTTAAGGCATCTAGGTCTAACCTAGTCATGATGAACTCCTGAAAGGTAGTTCTTTTCATCATTAAGTATGTGTCTGAAACAGGCAGGATTGATGTCTGTAGGGATCTATTTCCTTACATTGACTAATGGCCTGCAAAGGCAAGTGATTTGAAAGTTTAAATTACATCAGGTTAACCATATTTCCAAATGACCGAATGTTTCTCTACTATGGAAGGTCCAGTAATTCTCTTTTCGGTAGGAAAGCTCTATTTGTTTTTTGTTTCACTGGCTGTTTAATGGGCATTTCTAATAAATTTAATGCAATCTTTTTCTTCTCTTGTCATCAGAGGTTGTATTTTAGGGACATCTTAGCAGCTTCTGGCTTTAGTGCACCGGAGGGCAGTAGGGAAGATTCCAGGTGCTACTGAGCTATGAAATAGGTGCTAGACAGTGTCTCTGGAGAAAACCTCAGTCAGAGGACAGAGCGCAATACCAGTGCAACGCGGAATGAAAGAATCACGAACTCTTAAAGACGTGCAATAGATAAGAAACCATATCATTCTCTGAAAAAGCACTTCTGCTGGAAGTTTGCCAATGACCTGTCAAACCTAATTTATGATGGCAACTGATTTTACAGGATTGTAAGTCATCCTTTGCAGTAGTCCTGAGGTTTCTTTAGGTCATTGTGCGTGTTGCATTTGTTATCAGGATATCTCTTCCAGTTCAGTATTTTCATCTTTATATGTTGAGGGTTAAAGGCTGTTACCTATAAATTATGAGTAAATTATATGTGAATTTGAGAGGCAAAATATACTGCTGGTCTGGATTTCAGATTTTATTTTCATTACTGGAGTTTGAGGTTAGTTTATACATGCTTTTAATAAGATATTCACAGAGTATGTCACCTTTGCAGTCTGCATAGGCCTTTATTCCACCTGCAAAACCTGATGCCACAGTTAGAGGGATTTCAGCTGCATAGTGCTTAGAGAGACTTTAAAAATTGGTGAAAATACTCAAGCCAGAATTACTGTATACAACAAAGTCGTGGTGATGAACTTTGATTTCCTATAGCCATGCAGGCGAAAGGGAGTAATGAATCTTGCTGGAAGCTCGAGGAACCATCCTTTGTATTTCTAAGTAACTTCCGTTTCAAACTCTGTTTTCCCCAAGAAGTTGCAATGCTTTTAGCTGTAGGGGAACTGTTGCTGGTACAGAAAGAATTGTTGTTCATTACTGAGATTGTGTCAACCTCCTAAAAAAAAAAAAACCACCACCAAGACGGTACTTCTCTGAAGTCAGATTTTCCAGTGTAAAAGCCTTCATGACTTATAATATTTTTGCAAATGTCCATTAAACCTATTTTTTTGTATATTTTCTGCCCCTTTTTCCAATGCCAGTGTCAGACTCACAGGCTTGCAATTCCCTGGATATTCCCCAGAACCCTTTTCTTTTAAGGGAAATGGCCTGACATTTGCCACACACAGTTATTCAGCTGTTTCATCTTTGAGATCTGTAAGAACCATTAAATCCTGTGTATACCATTTAATTCTGGTGATGTTTTGCGGCTAATTTTGTCACCTTGTTCTGTAATCTGTTCTACAGTCAATTCTGTTTTAGATGGATCCTCTGATGAATCCCTGTGCAAAAAATGGCACTGAGCTGGGAATCTCCCCATTTTTTTCAAAGCAGACATTGATGCCAAGAAGTCGTTTTAGCTCCTGTGCAACTGCATGTCCTTTCTAAGTGTTCCTTTTATACCCTGATCATTAAGAAGACCTGCAGGCTCTCTGCCAGGCTTTCTGATCTTGATTTGTTTCAAAAAAAAAGACTTCTTATTACTTCTGAATCTCTCTTACTAGCTGTTTCTCAAACTATTTTTTGGTCTGCCTTATCTGCCAGAGTTAGTTTCTTCATTTAAACTCAGCTTCAGCTGTTTTTAAATCCCTTCCTGCTTCTAATAACCTCCTTTACCCTGCTAGTTAGCCAGGCTTTTCAGTTCTTTTGTGCCTTTTCAGTCTATTCAAAAGAGGTGGTGTGCGTTGGCACTGTGTTTCCAGTGTGGTTTCTTTATGAAAACTCCATGCTGTCATGAAAGGTTTAATTCTCCAGGTTGCCCCTTTCAGCTTCTTTTTGATGAGCTTTCTCTTTTTTAAACATTGTCTCTTTTGGAAATTAAATACAACCCCGGAACTCCTAGCCTTGTTCTGCATCTGCATTAATACACTTAATGATGTTAGCAATAGCGATGCATTTTAACTCCCGCATAAATGCCATTAGAGAAATAGAAATACAGATAATTGTGCAACTAAGGCACGTTAAGTCTCGTCTGGAACAGATCACTTCCATAACCGCAGTCTTTGTTTCATGTGTCAGGTGGAATAACATGCTATTGTGTCTCTTTGTTTAAATTTTTCCCATTATAACCTCCTGTCACTGATGATTACTGCCTGATTGATTGATGGATTGATTAATGGTCAATTTCAGATTTTTCCAGCGGACCAGCTGAGGTGAGGAAACAGTCTTGACAGGGTGACTGTTACCCGCCTGTCTTTTCCTCTCTGAGACTGATTACATCTCTACTGCACAAACCATGGTTTCGAAGTCCTCTGATCCCCCTCTTCCACTTCTGATTATAGTTTTCAATTTACTTTTAGCTTAACAGCCTGTCAGCCAAATTCACTGGCATGTTCTGGAGGCTTAAAGCATTTTCAGCTTTTGGCTCAGGTTATCTATTGAAATGGTCAGCAAACAACTGAATTGAATAGAATTCCACCACCATGCAAACACAGGAACTAAAAGAAATATGACTGAAAAACTTAAGCACCCTTTCAGTCACCTGAATACTGGCATTCATGAACATTAGAACAAATTACAGCACAATGCTAAAAAAGCAGCAAGTAAATTCCCTTGAAAAAATAGTGTTTCCAAGAATCCATTTTTTGTAGGATTTTAGAAAATGAGGGGTGAAGGTCTCTTGTATATTAACTATAGCACCATGTGACTGGTATTCTTTATCAGTTGCTGAGCAACGGTCATACTCTGAATTTTTAAACTCATTAGCAAGCTGAACAGGCTGGCATTTGGCAGATGTTATTTGATTTTGTTTGGAGGCAAGTCAGTGGGGGAGACAGGAGAGACATTGAGCTCATTGTGTTATCTTGCTTCTCTTATTAAATTCTCATGATATTTTAAACACATACAAGGAGACTGAAAGGAACTTTGTAATTTTCAGATTATTCACAGAACTTCTATGTGATGTATGTATGTATATAAACAAAGCAGAAGCCAAATTTGGTTAGCTTCAAACACATTGTAATCTGTACATAACACTTTCTTGAAGTGTTTCGGTCATTAGTAATCGCTGAAGTAGCTTTATTTGTATCCTCCAATCATGCAGGCATTTCTTAGATAGCTCTGCCAATGTACCTCATCCTTGGCTGGGAATATATTTGTTTGTGTTCCAGTGGTAGCCCTGTTCATAGAAGAACTGTCAGTTGTTACAAATCTTTCTGTACTATGTGATAGCAATATGAAGTGACCATGCGTCCACAAAGAACTCACTTCACTTGCAATTTAAGATAGTGATGGCTAAACCTCAAAAGGCCTGGCGATGAGCCTAAGTAAGTTCAAACCAATGCAATTTTGAACTAATGAGTTGTAAACCAGCAGGGGCCCTGAGCACAGTGTAAACGTCAGGGAAGTCAGATACTGGCGGACTTGCAACAATAACTCAGGAGCACGAATCTCCAACTCAAATACCAGATGCCAGTGTACTGTTTTATTGTCTCACTTTCATTAATGGCAGTTTTAGTATGACTCTTTTCCTGACCTTCTAAAGTTGATTGACAAACTAGTGGAAAGAGAACAATGATATAATAATACGGTAATAATAATGCTTAGTTTCTAGTGGGTGCCTTGAGTATCTCCTTGGTTTAAGGACTCAAACCACTTATTTCCATGTGCTTCAAAGGATCATTACAAATTACTGCATTATATCATTAGTATGTATTTGAGTAGCAGCCATGAAGCCCAACTCAGGTCTTTCACAGTTGGCGTTATATACAAATCTACATGAAGAAATGACGCAGACTGGCATTCGGAGTACCTGTTTTTAATTCCTCCAACATTATTTAAATTACAAATTTCTGATAGTTTTGGAAGTAGCTGCTGAGCAATTCTGGAAACTAATATTGCCAGACTTCTGGGTATTTTGGAGTTTCTCCAACCTCATTTGCTTGGTCACACAGAGAGTCTACATATTCGTCTCAAAAATGGGTACTACTACAATTGTAGGAAATAAGGTCTGTCAAAAGTATGGGGCTGGCTTCTAAGACAGAAAACCAGCTACGCAGACTAGCATGCTTCAGTCAGAAACATAAGTCAACAAAAAAGGCAGTATCAGAGGAATATCCACAACATGTCCCTACCAAGAAAAAGATAGATACTGAATGTCCAATCCAGTAAAATAATCAGTTTTATTAGAAATACTTAGGGAACATCAGACCAGAATCACAAGGGAGAGGGAAGTTCATAACACACAAAACGATTCCACAAGCAACTGCAAGCAGCCTCACAGTCACAGGCCCTGGTTCTCATGGGGGACTTCAACCACCCTGACATCAGCTGGGAAGACCACACAGCTAGGCAGGCGCAATCCAGGAGGTTCTTGCAGAGCATCGATGATAACTTTCTGATACAAGTGGTGGAGGAACCAACAAGGAAAGGCACGCTGCTGGACCTCGTGTTAACAAACAAGGAGAGACCGGTGGAGGATGTGAAGGTTGGAGGCAGACTCGGCTGCAGTGACCATGAAATGGTCGAGTTCAGGATCCTGCATGGAGGAAGCAGGGCGATAAGCAGGATCAAAACCTTGGACCTCAGGAGGGTTAACTTTGCCCTCTTCAAGGAGCTACTGGGAGAAATGCCGTGGGCCAGGGCTCTCGAAGGCAGGGGGGTCCAGGAGTGCTGGTCGCTCTTTAAACGTTACTTCCTTCAAGCTCAGGAGTGGTGCATCCCCCTGAGAAAAAAATCCAGAAAAGGAGGCAGGAGACCAGCATGGTTGAACAAGGAGCTTCTAGCAGAGATCAGGTGGAAGAGAAAGGTCCATGGAATGTGGAAAGAGGGGCAGGCCACTTGGGAAGAGAACAGGAATGTGGTCAGAGCGTGCAGGGATGCGACGAGGAAGACCAAGGCCCACCTGGAATTGAAGCTGGCAAGGGATGTCAGAAACAACAAGAAGGGCTTCTTCAGCTACATCAGTAGCAAACAGAAGATTAGGGACAATGTGGGATCGTTGCTGAACGAGGCGGGTGTCCTGGTGACGGAGGATGCGGAGAAGGCAGAGCTACTGAAAGCCTTCTTTGCTTAAGTCTTCAGTGCCAAGGCAGGCCCTCAGGAATCCCAGGCCCTGGAGGCAAGAGAGAAAGCCTACAGAGAGAATGACTTTCCGTTGATCAAGGAGCAGTGCATGAGGTATCACTTAAGCAATCTGAACGTCCACAAATCCATGGGCCCCGATGGAATGCACCCACGAGTGCTGAGGGAGCTGGCGGATGTCATTGCTGAGCCACTCTCCATCATCTTTGAGAGGTCCTGGAGGAC
>Ga0065711_1043868_pt1 | contig 14468 bp, 8 predicted proteins | sample Hoacrofraction12_FD_59098 | JGI IMG/M metagenome (GOLD analysis project Ga0065711, IMG submission 59098) | Hoatzin crop microbial communities from Cojedes, Venezuela - Epithelial fraction 12 v2 (version 2) | ecosystem: Host-associated > Birds > Digestive system > Esophagus > Crop | place...
GCACTGAAGACTGAAGCAAAGAAGGCATTCAGTAGCTCTGCCTTCTCCGCATCCTCCGTCACCAGGACACCCGCCTCATTCAGCAGCGGCCCCACATTGTCCCTAGCCTTCCTTTTGCTACTGATGTAGTTGAAGAAGCCCTTCTTGTTTTTGACATCCCTTGCCAGCTTCAATTCCAGGTGGGCCTTGGCCTTCCTCGTTGCATCCCTGCATGCTCTGACCACATACCTGTATTCTTCCCAGCTTGTGGAGAAATCTTAGAAGAAATGTGATAGAAAAGTTATTGCTTGAAATATTTTGAGATGATAGTGGACAGATTTTGAAGAAAATGTATTGTGGAGAGTAATATCTCCTTTAAAGGGAGATAGACTACCTGATCATCAAGGTGTCTCTCCCATCTCTGTCTTCTCTGATTATATTTACAACAATCCTTCCCTTTTTCTCCCTCTTTCTCCCTTTCTCCAATGTATATTTGAAGTATATATATATGTAGATGCTTAATGGACACAGGAAAAAAATCCTACTTTCAGTCAGAGGAAAAACACTCTTATTTCACCACCATGCTCTGTACCCAGATGACACATGGAAAGAGAAAAATATATCAGTTTTCAAAGTTGGGAGGGGACAAAAATATGCAGAAAATTTCCCATTTTTAAAGAAAACTTTTCAAAAAGTTTTCCAAATTTGAGCATGGAAAGGAGAAAAAGAGACATTGTGGCAGATGCAAATGTTCAGTGGCCAAACTCCTCTCCCTTGACCATTCCCTAAACAATTAGGTTATTACACAAAGTCATCTATCAGCAAGGATGGAAATGTGGTGGGTGAGTTTGCTATCAGAAATAAGAAGAGAAATGAACTAGCATGACTGGCATTTGCAACTGCCAATAATATGGACATTTCTGATTTATTCTTTCATCACTCATATGGCAGAGTTGTGAAGACCCAGGCTCAGCCTGTCTATTGAGCAGGTCCTTGTTATCGGCTGTTGACTATCAATGGCCATTGATGTATGAGTTGTCAGAAATATTGAGTACGGTATTGATTAGTCACTTGTGCTGATGAACTGGCACCTTAACCCTTAGTGTCAGCCAGTTCATTAGCCAAAATGAGTCTGGTTCCACCAAATCTCGTATTAAAATAGTACAATACTCTGATTATTAGTTTCACACTGTGAAAGACTGTCAGTGCATAGGACACTGAAGAATTCATTATATGGTGAAGGAGGAATGAGTTGAAGTTACTGAAAATTTTCACAGATACTGGGTCCTCTGCCCTTGACATTTCAGAAAAACATTGGTGAGAAGGTGCTCACAGGAAAAAAATAAGGTTGAAAATCTGAATGTCTCAGGAGGAAGAAACAGGAAAGTTAGTGCTGGACTGATTTAAGTTTGGAATGCTGAATAAAAAAAATAAAAAAAAAAGAACACCTCTGCGAATGCCATTAGTCAGTTTAGTCAGAAAATACTGACACTGGACTCAATTTCCATCATCTTTAATTTGCTACTGAGAATTTGTGGTGCAAGGTGGGTTTCATTGTCCTGAAAATCATTGAAATGCAAATATTACCTGGAATTAATGATTACTGTTTGATACCTCTCATTACAGAGATCTTAAAACATGCTGCTTAATTGTTTGCTTTGAGCATTATTTTTCTTGAATAAAGACTGAAATTTCTAATAGAAAATACTTCTTTTTTGGTATCACCATCCATATACAGACTGTGGTGCACAGCTTAAAGAATTGCAAGGCATTGGTGTCTGAAAATACGGTGCCAAAGATGCCATAGACAGATAGGAATTGTATTCTATCGTGGGTATTGACTCTCACTAAACACATGAACTGCTAATACAGACCATAATTCCCAATGACTAGAGAAGGCCAGTGATGCTGTATCATCTAATAAAGGTCATCATGTAAATAAACCTTTAGGGAACATTATTTAGACCTCAACAATTTATTACAAGATTACACTACTTAATATGCATTTATCATCACTACAAGAGAGATAAAATGAGAGCTAAAGTTATGTTTGCAATAAAGCCAGGTTCCTGTTATGATTCTCCTGAATCTGTGCCACTCCACTGCAGCTCCTCATACCACTGGAGGCCTGTAATCATTTAGAAAGAGTCTTGAAAGTAGGTGAAAACTATCATTATTTTTGAAAACGCATGCATATGCATTCCTGCAGTTGGCAGAAGTGTCACTGCCGGCTGGTGGATGAAACTGGGAGATGACCCCTGATAGCTGTTAGAGTGTAATTACAGTGCTGGTAATTATAACAATAAAATTAACATTTTTGTAAAGTAATAACATTTTGATTATGAACATGTTAAGTATTTTATTTTTGTATCATTATCCCTGATCTGCAACAAACAAGCTGTAGGAGGATTTAAAATACTTTTCATTTGAAAAATTGGAGACTCAGTGCCATATAGTTGATTCATAGCTCTCTGAATCCTAAATATCTTGTTGGGGAGGTGTGTTGTTGTTGCTTATATACAAAGTGTGTATATCTGTAACTCTTTGGAATCAGTGAAGTAATTTCTGACATTGGTTAAGGTTTTCAGTCACTAAAACTTTAGATTTGGTTGTTTCACCTACAGTCAATTGAACTTTAACCATTACAGTCTAGATTGGGAAGATCATAGAATTAGAGAATTATAGAATATCTCGAGTTGGAAGAGACCTGCAAGGATCATCATGTTCAACTCCCTGCTCATCGCAGGACTACCTAAAACTAAAACATATGACTAAGCGTCGTCCAGATGCTCCTTGAACTCTGACAGGCTTGGTGCCATGATTGCTTCCCTGGGGAGCCTGTCCCAGTGACAGACCACCCTGCAGTGAAGAACCTTTTCCTAATGTCCAGTCTGAACTTGCCCTGATGCAGCTTCTTTCCATTTCCTCGTGTCCTATCGCTGGTCACCAGAGAGGTGAGATCAGCAGCTCCCCTCCAATGCCCGCCTTGATGAAGCTGTAGACTGTGATGAGGTCACCCCTTACCTTTCTCTTCCCCAAGCTGAACAAGCCAAGTGACCTCAGCCACTTCTCACAAGTCTTGCCCTTGAGACCTTTCACCATCTTGGCTGCCCTCCTCTGAACAGCCTCTAATAGTTTGATGTTCTTCTTATATTCAAGTGCCCAAACTGCACACAGAACTCGAGGTGGGGCTGCACCGGTGCAAGATGACTCAGGTCACTCTGTAATAGTCTTGTAGAATTTAACTCTGCTGCCCAAACAGAAGAGTTGGTGCCATTTAGGAACCCTAATGTATGCATGACACTTTCACTGGTCGGTGGATGTGATACAAAACCTGCAGGAGACCTGTTTCCTTCTGGAGAAACAGGCAGGATATCTGAGTGCAGTGACGTGGTGGCAGCACCCAAGAAGCACCCAGCCATAAGGCATTAAAAGAATATACACGCTAGTATGTGTAATACAGCGAACAACTGACATCAGCAGTTTCTGGTGAAATGCAATTATTCAACTCTCCTAAACATGGTGAAAATAATGTGCTTGATTTTCAGTGAAAGAAAAAGCTACCTGTTCTCTCTCTTCCAGCTTTCCTGGTATATGAGCTCACTTACCCACTCACTCACCCCAGATACCTTCTCGAGCTTCTTTTAGACCGTATAAGCTGTGCTGATATGCAGACAGGTTGATTTTCAAAAACTGGGTGCCATGCTAGTTGTGGCTCAAATCCAAGGCAAACTGTGGTTTTTTGTTTGCAAAGGATGGTTTAAAGTTGCCAAAGTAAGGTCTCAGAAAACTGTGCATTTGTGGAATGCTTTCAAGGTTTCTTCGCAGTGACTGTTCACAAGTTAAGACAGTGTATTCCACTCGCTAAAACTGACACAATTTCTTTTATTCTCAAAAAGGAATACAGTTGGAATAAGAAATCAGAGTTCTGCATTCTAACCAGCTAAGGCTTGCAAATAAGTAACATTAAATTTACCAGCCCACAAACCATTGTGACTGTGGTGCATCTACATAAGATGTGTAATTATTAAAGGGCTAGCTTATTAAGCACATTTGGAAACTGGCTGAATTGCTTGATTTGGTAAAAAATTACATGCTACATTTAATCAGCCCTGCTTTAAGGAACAAATGTCATTAAACACCACTTAATTAGCTGTTCCTACATCCCCACTGTGTGAAAAATTGTATCCTTGATGACTACAAAACATTTTTAAGGTCAAATGTGGTGAATAAAAATATCATTGAATGCCCTCTGGTAATAGTCTACATAAAAGTGCAGCTCATTTGCATTAATTGAAAAGATTAGTTCTGTATCACAGTTAATCAGAATCTGATGTCTGTACTGTACAGATGGAGAAGACATTCTATGGTTAATCTTACATTTTCTTTTTTTTTTTCAGTTGTTTTCAAGTCTGTTAATTTGTCGTGGCGGACAGATATGAAAATACCTTCTTGCTCTATTAATTTAAGATTCCTGCTTTCTACTACACCAGCATGCCATGTTTGGAGAGAACAGAAATGGACAGTAAAAAGATAGGAAATGATAATTTTGAAAAGCTAATGATGTTTTTTCTCTCTTTTTTTCTCTCTGTAACTAATATGGTTTCTCATTCTGCATCTGCATGAGATCTGACATCCTTCTCACTCTTTACCATTCACTCACTAAAGCCTTTCCTGCCTATTTACCCCCTCCTTGCTTCTCCCTGCCACTATGTAATGTGCAGTGCCGTGTGCCTGAGACTCCAGCCTGGTTATTTCTCCGAGACCTCTAAGTGTTCCTCCTGTTCAGAAAAGGTATGTCAAGAGACAGATTTTTTTGCAAGCTCAAGTGAAACAGTCTAATAATCTGAATCACTGGTGTGATCCCTGATGTAAAAAACAAAAGAGAGAAGCAAAAGGTGAGATATGAGGATCAGATTTTATTTTTAGACAGGAAGTTATGGCAGGGGTTGTGGCTTGTGACAAAGATTTTATCTGCTCTCTAAGCAAACTGTGGGAGGGATGTCAGCATGATCCCTGGCAAGAACTGCAGCATAGACCCTAGCAGACTTGTAGACAGTCAGATCTCCTTAGCTGGTAAGAAAGAGTTCAGTATTACCTGAAAAATGTACCGATCCAACATTTCACTGTGACATTTGTTTTCACAGGATGCACACCCAACAAGACCATTTTTCTTCTGGATATATTCCTAGGGGCATAACCACTGGGACAATAAGCTTGCCAGGGATATTTAATGGAAGAGTTGTCCCTGATGCAAGATACTCAGTAGCTTTATTTTTCTCTTGAGCTAGGAGTGGATGAAAATGTGAGAAGAATGATTTTATTCCACCTTAATGCCTCCTTCATTTTGGGATTCTACATGGACTTCCCTAAACCTTGGTATAAAAACAAAAAAATCCAAAAAAATCCCCACACCCTACAGTCTTACTTTAACTTAGGCTTTGCAATGCCCTTGGAGTTTGGGACATCTGAGATTACATCGGTATGTAAGACTTTAGTAATAGCTGTATAGGCTGGAGCAGGGGTTGTACCAGCCTGGCTCCATGTCAGGGAGGCTCATGGCACAGCAGCTATCCTCAGAGGGCTCTGCCTCTTCCGTTTCTATCTCTTCCTCTACCCAGTCCAGGAAACAAGCCTTGTTCTATTTCTGTTCATTTGACTGTTTGTTATTGAACAAATATATCTGAAGGGATCATGTCGAGAGACTGTTTCTTGTTTTCGCAGTTATTCTTGGGTCTTTAATTTTATGTCAATAAAGTGATTCTCTGTATTGGGGAGAAAGTGCTGAGTGTCTTGTCATGGTACACAAGCAGTATATGCCTCTCACAAAATCTTAAAAAGATGATTTTGTGGCACACTTTCTTTTTTCCTGTTATAGCTTTTCAGAATTCCTTCAGTTTTAAGCAAAGTTAAAGGATACAGATGAAGTAATTAGAATAGTCAGTTTTAAAGCACCCTTAAACACTGGAACAGGCTTGCTAGAGAGGTGGTCCATGCCCGAAGTCTGTCAGTGTTTAAAGAAGCATTTGGACAATGCCCTTAGTAACATGCTTTCTCTTGGTCACAATGATGCCCTGAATTGATCAGGCAGTTGGACTAGATGATCATTGTAGGTCACTTCCAGCTGAAATTATTCTATTCTATTCTATTCTATTCTATTCTATTCTATTCTATTCTATTCTATTCTATTCTATTCTATTCTATTCTATTCTATTCTATTCTATTCTGTTCCAATCTGTGAATTTAACTGCAATCTCTGGAAGAAGAAGAACAAGAACAAAACAGAGCAGCTACAAAAAAAAAAGTATTTTCTTTGCAAATTCAGAGGTCAGAATTAAAAAAAAAAACAGCAAACCTTTCTTAATAAAATCAAAGTTTTTGTAAATTAAGTAACCCCCAAAGGAAAGAAGTTCCTTTTTTAGTTACTTTTCTACCTTCTTGACATTGCACAACTTTCTTACAAATACATACAACAAAAATAAACTGCTCAGGGTTTGTTTTCAAAAGCAGAACAAGGTTTAGTGCTCATAATTCTGTTGAGAGCTAAAAGTAATGTTCTCTTTAGACCTAGAAGTAATGCCTTATGTTTGCAGCGATAAAAAATACATGTATTCCTGAAGCGGGGATGTAGGGCTTGAAGGGTGGGAGAGGAATACTCTGAGGACATTATTTATATTTATATTTATTATTTATATTATATAATTTACATTCTAATAAATATTATAAATATAAGTATATATATTTTTCAACAAAGTTGAACAATACAGAGAGGCCACACTCTGCTTTTCTCTTCCAGTGAAGGAGTGTCCCAGGCATATATTTGCAAAGCAGGCAAGTTGATCCCAAATGTTCTTCAGTTGCTTACAGGGCAAAGGTCTAACCCCAGAGTCCTTGTTATCTGCTGAGCTCTTCTGAAGTTAGCAAATTCCTTTAAGCAGGTCTTTGGCTCCACTCCAGTAAAATTACACAAAGACTGTAACAGAAGTGTTTCTAACTAATCTCTTAAAAAATAACTAAGAACAAACTCTGTAATGTTAAATTGTAACAGATTTCTCCTTCAGCACCAGAGTGCCTTCAAACTGTCCCACTGGTCTCATGATGATGAACCTTTGAATGTCATAAAATAATATTTAAGGCCCAAGTATTTTGAGGCTTAATAGGAAATTATTTGTGGTATAAACTACTTCTTGGCTCTCTGTTTTTCATTAATGTTTCTTCTCCCTTTTTTATTACCATCTCTTTTTTTCTTGCTTATGTAGGCATTGCAAGCTTAGTTTGGACACTGTGAGAAAACATAACCTTCATGCAGTAAGTTCTTTCTGATTTTTGTACGCTTGTAGCTTGTGTTTGGAGTTTTAGTACTATAGAAGTGTTTAAATTCAGAAATTACCTCAATAAAACTCTGCTCCATTGTGCTCCGTGAATGCTTTTTTTTGTTGCACATTATCAGAACACAGCAGAAGCATTATTTTTGTGCAGTGTATGCATAAAATAGATAATATGGTACAATTGCTAGTGATTTCATATTCATACACAAGCAAGTATGCACACAATATTGGATCTTAAACATATGGCAGTGTTTGTCTAAATCATTTAGATATCTCTAATCTTTTGGCATTTTACTCTTGCAAGAAATTTTCACCAGAAATACTTGACTTTAAAGTTTATGACTTCCCTAATCAAATAAGAATATTTTGTAGATTTCACCTTTACTATTATCTTTTTTATTAAATTTGCGGATTTTCCTTCCCAATACATCAGATTATTTGATGAAATGGCATTTAGTTAAAGGAAATATTTACTCGTGTCCAGCCTGAACCTTCATTACTGGGCTGTCTCCAGTTCCCCAGCACCATCTTATACTGTCAGGTTCTTATTTATTAATTAAGAGCACAGACAAGGAACCACTATTGCAGGTACTTTAGAAACACAGATAAAAAGGTTCTACAAGGCAGTTACAAATTTAGCAGTATCTTATCTGTGGCCCTCAGCAGACTAGTGAGTGCATATGCAAAAATATTTCCCATTCCCATGAACTTTCATCCCTTTTCATCATGATTAAGGTATATTAACATCACATGAGAGAATCTCTGCACTGTTATTACTTTTGTACGAGTCACACTACAACTTTTGCTATAAATGTGGTAGCTCTACTCACTTTCTAGAGATGACTCCATTTCCTTCCACTATGGTTAACTTTATGTATTTATTTTTTTAGATAAGATGAGACAGAAGAGGAAATATTGATTTAAGCTTCACAGAAACCTTTGCTGTGTGTGGCTATCTGTCTGTGTATCATCATGATCTGGAGTCAAATCTTCTACTAGTATAGCTGGATCTGTTTACTGAAAATTATAAGCGTCTGATGTGATTGAAATTAAGCATTAGACATCCACTGATCACTTAAGTTATACTCTCCGGTTTGATTGGACTGTGCCTGGCAAAGAACACAGAGGAAAAACAACGTATCGCGTTTGGCCACAGGTTGTAACAGACTCTGCTTCTGTAAATAACTAAAACGTGCATGGAGGCTCACAGTCTGTATCTGGAAGAGGTGTCTGGGAAGCTTGCAATCTGTCCCCGAAAGCCCAAAATCCACATCTAAGAACAAATACAGCAAGAATATATAATAATTATTCTGACTACTTGGGAACATGAACTGTGGGTACCAAGAAAGGATTAAATTTGGTTACACAAGCATTTCAAGAATAATGTTTCCAAAATGTTATTATTACTAATGCATGACTCACAGCTAGGGCAAAGCAGGACACTTCCATAAAATCTCTTTTCCAGTGGATTCCAGTAATGTGGAATATTACGACCACGGATTTTTGAAAAAAATCCAAACGCATTCATAGTCATCTCCTGTGTGGCTGCTGAATTCATCACTTCACCCAGTCTGACTGTTGTGAATGGGGTGGCTATCATGTCTAACATTCAACTAATAAATTTTCCAATTATAATCCCTCCTTAACAATGCTATTTCTTGACAGAGCCAGCACATTTGCCAGTGTGTGCCAGAATAAGGCATCTTCTAGCTGATTTTGACTTTAAGACTACTGGAAGCCCTTTACTTCGATTGATGCTGATGAGCTACCCCATGAAAAATAGCAGTGAACAGGACTTTGAGATCTCGGAAAATAATGTTTTGTCACATCGCTCCACGACATTTTGTTTTGAAAAAAAAAGACCCAAAACAAAACTAAGCTTCTCTCCCCCCAAAACAAAGAAATGTGACCTTCTATTATGTTGTTCTGGTAGACTAGCAGATATCAGGAAAACTTGTGTAATTAATTTGTCTTGTGATAATCAAACTGATTCTCCTGTCTAATATTGGTTCCTGCACTATTTTGGAGGATAGTCATTGCGTACTCATTCTGTAAAATATGTAGTTACGGTGGTAAACAGCTGATTTATCTTCCTTTTATTTTAAGGGCTGCAGTAGACTGGAAGGCTAATTTATTTTGTCTGTATTAATATGGACAACATCACTTGGTCTAATGATTAAGTATTCATGTCTGGATATAAATTACTTTCTTTGCTGTAGATAATAACAGATTATTTTTCACCCCTGCTATAAGTGAACTATGAAAAATAGTTATTTCTTTAATCTCCAGCATATCTCGCTATGAAAGGGTTTATGCATTTAATTCTCCTGGTTCAGGGAAGAAGTGATATTTTAAGACAATCTAGGATGAATGTATAGCAGCTGTCAGAAATCTTTTTCCTTTTTAGACATACTTTAGAAGAAAGAGAAAAATGACACAAAGACAGAACATTTCTTTTGCCTTGTTTTCTTAAAAGTTAAATTCAAGTGGATACACAAAAGAATTTGGAAGCCATTGAAAATACCAGAATATCTATTTGCTCAGCCAGGATATTTCATTCTGCTGTGACTGGTACCCAACCCTTCAGCAAGCAGACGAATCTTCCCTCGCCTGAGCTGTCTGGTGAGCTAGCCTTGTTGATGGGCTCTGAATTAGACTTCAGAAAGATGGGAGTTCAATCCCATGATGAACTGTGTGAAAATTCTGTAACTTTGAACACTTCTTGAAGTCTTCATAGCCAGTTTTCATACATAGAAATTAGGGTAACAACTCTACCTTGTCATTGAAACATAGAATCATTTATGTAGGAAAAGACGTCTAAGACCTTTGAGTCCCACTGTAAACCTAACACTCACAAATCCACCAAAAGAATCCCAAGGATTGTAAAGGAAACCAGAAGCAACTCAAGTACAGATATCACTGCTGCAGGTCAGTATGTTTAATTAGGTGAATTTCACCCATAGTTAAAGTCCGGATGGAGAGCTAGATGCTGTCAGCCAGTTCAATATGTTGCTTTTAGAAACTGCTTTTCTTCAATAACAGCTGATGGAATCTGCTCCTTCTGCTTTGATTGTCTTTATAATTAATCTCCTCATGTAGGCAGGAAGAACTACCAGCTTTTTACTTACCTGGGAATTTGCATGTGTTCAGTCACATAGTATATGCAACCTACCCACTCCAGTGTAGTAAGTGCTACTGATGTATTTACCTCATCAATGTATGTTTGGCCAAGTATCTTCCTCCATCTTATTGCCACTTTTGGAAACCAGATGACATCATCCATACATTTTAAAAGTAAAATAGATTATCAGAGATCTTTGCACAGGCAATAACAGCCACCTTAAATTCATTGCTTTCTCTTCAAATTAGGATTTTTTTCCCTTGGGCACCATGATGCAGCTAATCTTAATATGGCCTACTAGTTCTCGAATTGAAATAAGGTCCTTACGGAGTGCAAATGCTGTTGGTGACATACTGCTGTATTAAACTTCCAGATGTCAGCTTTGGCAGAGGAAGCCATCAACAATTCATGACATCATTTTAAAAACATTTTTCTTGCCGATCCATTTAAGATGAAGTATTATGTGCCCTCTTGACAGGTAATGCAATATTATGTAAAGTATAAATAAATCAAAAATACAAATGCACTTGCTTGAATTATGGTGGCCACTAATGGCATTTTGGGAAGAAAAAGCAAATTCGAAGTCTGACTAATGTCTCTGGTTACTCCTGCCCAGTGTTTCTGAGTTGCTTTGAAGTCTGCGGTAGCAGAGTAGAGCTTCTAAGGAGCCAATGTTTGTGGTTGTTGAGTAACCCAGATGGAGACACTATCCCACACATCTGTTCTTCCTTTTTAAGAAGACTAATGGGATCTCTAGTATGGCAGGACCACCAACCCTTCTCCGACAATAAATTCAGTGCTTGCCCGGGATAGGAGGGGAGTGAACCAGTCAAATCCCACGATTCTGAAAACACAGTAGCTCACACACCCAAACTCAGCTTGGTGCCCTAACACAATATTCTCTTCCAGGGAGATGTTAGCGGTGATGCTGCTCAAAACCTTATCAGCCACAATTTGTTCCAAATTGATTTTTCTCTGCCAGTTGAAAGGAGAGTGTATACTAGATAAACAGATCTATGTTTAAGCAAATGTAACCTTCTAAGAGAAACTTGTTAACAGATAACCAGCATTTTTCTGATGGTGTTTGCTTTTGATGAATATCCATAATTAGAATGAAGAGATCTTTTTCAGGGCTAATCCATTCCCTAATAAATGAAAAGATACAGTGTAAAAATGATTAATGTTTCTTGGGAATAGGCAGAAAATGGTTTTGAGATGTAATATTTAAACTTAGTGATTCATGATAGCAGAACACTTAAACTGCATAAAATGTACTCATCTTTTGAACTTGTTGTTTTCCTAGCATCTCAAACGATGGATTTAAACACCTTCATAATCCACTAGTTTATTATAATCTCTTCTCAGTGTTTTGGAATTACTGTTATCTCATTGGCTTATTTATTATTATGTGTAATGTATTAAAAAGGGGATGTTTTGTTGACCTTAAGCTCTGAAAAAGTAATATATGAGAATGCAAAAGCAATAGTTGGAATTAATTATAGACGTAGACATGACAGAGGACTCTCTCTGCCAGTGCATATTGGCATGGTCCCATTGAAGCCAATGGAGTAAGACCAATTTACATCAGCACAGGAGCTGATTTAACAGGCGTTGGAGGAAGATGTGTTGGGATTTTCATAAATGTGAAGAGAGAGACAGAGCACTGAAAACAGCAGACTGTTTGTTATTGTATTTGTATGTATGCTATTAACCTTCACACCTGTTTGTGTAAGCATTGCAAAAGTAACTACTATTTTTTAACGTGCAGGAAAGGTGCAAAATTGCAAGAGTATCAGCTGAAGGATTTTGCATGAATACAAAACTTGTTGAAACCCAATAATGGTGTTTCATAAAATGGCAAAGCTCTTCTTTTTGAACATCAAAGAAGTACATCAAAGTGTACTTCCTGATTGTATGGAAGCTGTTTAAACAGATTCAACAGTCATCCTGTAATAAGCTTTGAAAAAATATCTATGCATAAATGAGGCAGAATATTTTGAATCGTGGGAACCTTTCTAAAATTACATGGAGTGAACAAATAGTAGATCTAGTTCTTACCTCCCTTTCATTTTACTTTGGTGTACTTCCACTGATTTCAGTGGCATTATGCTGCATTTTCACCATGTAAGGGTAACTCCAAACAGGCATTGCAATGGCAAAGTGACGGGGAGATTATTTCTGATAAATTGCAGGAGAGCAGTAGGGAATAATCGGATAATGTCTTTCAAATATTAGTAGAAAAACAGGGCTGATTTTTGTTCCATTCTGTGAGTCAGAGTGCCTTTTCCTCACGCTTTACACTCTGACTACAAGGAAACCTATTTATCATTGAGATTTTGGTGAAGAGATTATTTTTATAATGCAGTGACTCATGCCTCCTGTTTCATATAAAGTGTTATTTTGTGCTAAGCAAGGGGCTCAGCGTGGCAGTCTGGGTGCCTAAGTTACCTGTAGAAAATAGAGGCCTCCTATCTAGCAGTAGAAGAACTTGTCCTACAGCCAAACTCCAGACTCCTTCACTGGGAATAAAAAACTTTGAAAATCACTATGCATTAAAAACCAACTTTGAAAATTAGCTGTTCTTATTTATTTTGTTCTTCTTTTCCTTCAAGCGTGAATGACACTGACATAAGTCCAAAGGATTAATTTGGGGTTAGAGGAATCTCTCTACTCTTAGCTATTCAGAAGCTATTCATCTTAGCTATTTCAGAAGTGGGGTTTCAATAGGATACAGCTATGTTGAGGTTGAGGATGGTGGTGTGTTTGTCATGGGACTAGGAGGGGCAGAGATAAGAGTGTGAGAAAGGTGAGGTGGAGAACCCGTGGAGAGACCACAGATGGAGAACGATGGACAAGTGAGGCCTCTGCACCACAGACACCCAGTCCCTGCTGTTCCATTCCTCTGGAAGAAACAAGCCTGACTTCACATGCAAGAAAGAGGTGAACAACCTAAAGCTGATCATTCATCTACATAATTTCCTCCTTTTCAGTGTGCAAAGTCTAATATCCCTCTTGGGTGTCAAGGTTTCCATCAGGCAGAAATCCATGGTGCTTAGCTGTGCAATTATCAGAGAATTTTGTTCCCTTAGGTTGTTTGACTCTTCACCATGCATTACCAAAGAAATTAGTATGATCCCACAAATGGAAATCTCTGAGTTTTCGTAGGGAGAACGTAGACCATGGAATAATTGTCATAACACACAAAAGGGACTAGATGAGGAAAAAGTACAAAAGAGAATGCCTCTGTATGGGTGCATACAGATGTCCATAAAAAGATACTTCATTAGTGTTGCTAAAACCAGCTGAAATTCCCAGATTTGGGCTAGCTGAAGACATGGCCCTGTTTACATTCATAAGGGTGACCATACATACAGTCTTTCTGCCATTTTGCATTTCTCTGATGTACCACAGCAATACATCATCAAAATACCATTCCTCTGATAATGTATTGCTGTGTTATGCTCTTAAAGTGAACTTGCTTGATGACACACTCAAGTAATAAATCTTTAGACAGATGAACTGTAATAGCAGTGGCCTCTGTCACATGTAAGGGAGCACGGGGAAATAAAAGATGTAGTGGCAGGGACTAGGAAGGAACATGAGGCTGAGCATGTGTCAGGCCTTGTGGAACACAAAGCACACTTACAAGGAAATACATAGGAAGTCACTTAAAGGACAGATTAGATGGGCTTGTCAGGGAGCCTCAGAAAACATATGGGTACTGCTTATCCCTGGAGCAGTAGCCTTAGCAAACATCCTCTAGTAAACATTAAAGGGGATATATTTATTTCAGAAGTGTTACCAATTAATCCTTAAGTGACAGTATGAGATTTCAGCATTTCTTAAGGGGAGCCTATAGGAAAGATAGGGACAATCTTTTTAGTAGAGACAGCAGTGACAGGACAAGGGGTAATGATTTTAAACTAAAACAGGCTGGATATAAGGAAGAAATTCTTTACAATGAGGATGGTGAAACACTGGAACGGGTTGCCCAGAGAGGTAGTGGAGGCCCCATCCCTGGAAACATTCAAGACCAGGTT
>Ga0065711_1043869_pt1 | contig 14467 bp, 11 predicted proteins | sample Hoacrofraction12_FD_59098 | JGI IMG/M metagenome (GOLD analysis project Ga0065711, IMG submission 59098) | Hoatzin crop microbial communities from Cojedes, Venezuela - Epithelial fraction 12 v2 (version 2) | ecosystem: Host-associated > Birds > Digestive system > Esophagus > Crop | place...
CACCACTGAAAAGAGTCTGGCCCCATCCTCCTGACACCCACCCTTCAGATATTTATAAGCATTTATGAGGTCCCCTCTCAGCCTTCTCTTCTTCAGGCTGAACAAGCCCAGCTCCCTCAGCCTTTCCTCACAGGAGAGATGCTCCAGTCCCCTCACCATCCTTGTGGCCCTTACGCTGTTGCTGTTTTTGTTGTTGCTGCTGCTGCCAGGGAGGCTTGCAAAGGACAATGCTGTATTGTTTTCATAGAAGGACAGCTGTCTTTTCAGTGGGTATGGCTGGACCTGCTCTCACCTCCTGCTCTCACCTCTGCAGTCCTTTTGATGTTGTCAGGGCACAGTCCTACTTTAGGAACTTTGTGTAAGTTTAAAGTCTCTAGGTAGGGCAGTGGTAACCACAGGTAGGACATGTTTTCTGAATGCAAGTAATTTCTTAGGGGATTTACAGCTCAGCATAACACAAAACCCACAAGCCCACATATTCAGCTGAGAGTCTTGTCCCCAGATTTAACAAAGACTGGAAGCACAGTCCCAGCTTCTGCATCCCAAGAAAATCTTGGCATCTCCATTAGCACAAAAAAAGAAGAAAAAAAATAGGAAGAGAAATAATAAAAGGAAATTTAATTTCTGAACCAGCAAAGAAAAGTTTCGCCAAGTGCTGCTTTTGAAAGTGCTATTATCATCTCATATTGCCAATGCAGCTGCAAATCAAAGCTCAGCGAGATCATTTTTCAAGAAGGTCAGCTCAGCATCTGCTGCAATTTCCAACAGTTATTCACTGTAAATAATGGACTTTCTATGCTCATTCTTACAGGCAGCAGCTGGAGCTTGTTTTACAAAAAAAGAAGAGGCAGATAAGAGTGCTTAATAATTTCACTACAATGCAAGCAATTTTAAGTGGTGGTGGTGGGAAATTCTGAACAACAATATATACATATATAAATATATAATAATATATACATATATAAAAAGTATGTTGCACTTTAAAGCAAACTTCTCTGTGTTACTCCATATCAGAGTGTAAGAACTGTATGCCAAAACTGCAAGTTCCTGGTAGGTTAAGAGAGGCAACGAAGATAGTATTTTTAACCGAGCAAAACCTTTGTAAAAGCAGACATGGAAAGCCAGCCCATCCCACGGAAGGACTAGCAAGTGCAGGAGGCAGTAGTCTCTTTGAGAAGCTGCTGCACACCTGCACAACAATGTCTTGCGTGTTCTTTTTTCCCTCCATAGCAAGCCTGTGTCTAACACCAACCCAAACTGTTCTGAAAAAACATAAGAGGACTTGTGAATCACGAGGCGTACAGATGCATCTCTGGGTACGCAGAATTTCCCACCTCTGCTCTGTGAGGAGAGCTGGCTGGTGGAGCTTAGGTGCTTTAACTACAGGGAATGTACCAGGTGCTAACGTAGCAACTGTGCTATGAGGATACTTGAAAGATTCAGGCTAAAACAGAAACCTGGAACAAATGTAAAACTCCAAGAGCGCTTCAGAGTCCCGTTGGGTTCGGTGTATCTATGCGTGTGGTGGGTAGCAGAGAGCAGCCCAGTCCCTAAAAGTCACCTTATGTACTGGGCACTTCAGTTCTGCCCTTGAACCTCATTTGTTGGTGAATGTTACATCTTACTGTCCAACAACTGCCAGGGGATAGATAACCGGCTTGCAAGCTGGGGCACCTACCTTCATACAGCTGCGCGTACTGGGGGAACCCGGCAGCCCGCAGCCAGTCACAAGCTTCCTTGGCCTCGATTTCTGGAAGAGGACAGAAAGAAGACACCCTCTGATTAGCGATCTGCAAATTAAAACTTCCTCTCCACCACTTCTACTATTCCCGTTACGAAATAAGCGTGAAGGTATTCAGCAGCTTTGAGCTGAGACACAGGTTTGCTTCTCCCAGTTTGGCTTTCTTCTCATGATCAAACGTAGGTTCTGGAAAGCCATTAGCCATCACCCATGATTTATCAACAGCTCATCATTTTCATAGTTAGAGAAACAGGCACAGATGAAAACTGCAGGAGTTACAGATTATTCCGTACGGGTTTTATTAACACTGGAGAAACCGGCACCATGATCAACACCAGCAGCATTCGTTCAACGAATCTTATGATCCTCTTGGCACAACTATTTTTGTCTCTACAGAAATTCCTAGTAGAGCTCGTAATACTGTGCACTTTAAGATCTTGTAGGTAGTACGGACAGGCCCAAGCCCAAGAACAACCGAGGCACTGTACTGCAGCTCACTCAAGCGCGTATTTACTACCCAACAAGAACCTAGTTTCACTGGAGGTCTTCAAGGCATTTATGAGTTACTTGGCATTATTACAGGAAATTCAGCTAACTTTCCCTCACGCTGCCCAAAACAGCTTGCCGCAAAATGAAATTATTCACATACATATACATGACACTGAAAGAAAGGAAACATTCTGAACATGGGTTATATTAGTTTGTGAATAAATTATACATTAATTCATTTGCTACCTAATACAAGCAGAAATAAAGAATGTGTTATCTTATTAGCTCAAACAAGGAAAATATAAAAGGTATTTAGGGTATTCTCCGAATGTTTGGGAAACGGATTGGGTGAATTTTGTTCTTCTAAAGCTTCAAGTGCTACCGGGAATTTAGCTCCCTGCTTCGAATTGATCAAACAGACAGGGAGCCATCAGAAACTCTTAAAGCTCATCTGGCTTTGGTTATATTCACTGTTCTTGATGGACCAGAAAAGAAAAGCTTCATTATGTACAACTCAGTAGACAATTTTGCCACCTACTTGGAGTGGACACTATAGCTACCTGCTGCAGAAACCACGCACCAAGGGCTTTGCTCAGAACGTAAGTTACTGCATAAAGGGCAGTCAAACACAACATAAGTAAAATATCTCAAGATTTTGGCATGTTATGAAATATTCCCAGCGAGATACAGGTACACAATTAAACTCAGATGAAATGGCAGGGACCTTTTAGCGTCTCCCAAAATGATGGCAATGCCCCTCTAATTTTCCCAATTGCTACAACAGGGTTAAAACATTTGTCCTTTGCTAGACCGCTTTGCTAAGCTACATACCCAAACCAAGGGGTTAAGGTGAGCCAAAGCACAACATTGCAGATAAATAAACAGCTAAAAATCCACTCTCGCTGAAGTCAGGACAAACAGGCATTTGTGCAACTTGTGTTTGCTTCACCTTTGGGTTATGGGACCACACGAGAACAAGCACGTAGAGACGTATTGACTTAGCTACTCATTAAGAAAAAGTATTCTTCAATTCCGTTTGCAAGCGATTGTAAAATTTTCCTTAAAGTAGCATTTTAATTTCAGTATCCTAAGGAAATGCATGGGATAGTTAGCAAAGAAGGAAACAAAAAATCTAAAATATATTTCAAACTTGTACTGCTAAAGCAGGAACAAACAACAGGATATTACCACCTTGGAAGCAATGAAAATACTAAAGTAAAAAAAATCTGTAATTAATTTTTAAGAGTATTTAAAAAAAAACGCACTATCTTAGAGCTCACATCCTGCAGAAGTGTCAGAAGAATTATACTTGATTTAAAACTGAAAAAAAAAATGATCCCTGATAACCAGTATTTACCTAAAAATGCAGGTAGATGCTTGTAGTGCAGTTGAAAAAAGCGTCAGATTCCTTACTACTACTGTGGCTCTTAAATGTGTTTAAATATTTGTTCACAGGTCCTTTACTGAGTGCCCCAGGTGTATGACCTGTAAAGTATTTCTAGAGCTAGAAAATTATGAATATGCATCTATCAGACTTTTTTTTAAGGTTCTCTATAGAAGCTTTGTGTCTCTTTTCTGGAAAAATATATGCAAGCTATGTGGAAGTCATATTTTTATGGGCACCCAGGTGTCAGGTGCCTATGGGACTTTCCAAACATATTTGCTTTCAAATAACTTTAAGAATCCCCCAAGAAGTCTACCTAGGCAATGAAACACCTGCGTTATTCCCAGTTGGCCACAAGAATTGCACAGAATAATACACCACCAGTGCACCTGCTCACCAGTTAGGCTTGGCAAATGCCTAGGGCTGGCTACAGGACAACACCAAGGGTTTAAACGCAGTATTTGCCCCGTTTCCATCTCAAACGTTTCGGGAAAGCCATGGCTCTAGCCTCTGGCTCCTGTCGCAAGTCCTTGGAAGGGCAAGGGGTTTGAAGAGTTGGCCTGAAGCAGGGGCCCGGGGTTCACCTGCGGCCAGGGCTCTCTCCGTGTCACCTCCATCCACACCAGAGGTGTGTCCGAGAGGGACACAGCAGGACTGTGGGCAACAGAGCAGAGACAGGACCTACAAAAGCAGCTCCTTTTGTTCAACTCCAGCTGGCCAAAGCCAGGATTGCTCCTAGACTGTACTGATGCACTGTGACCAGGGCAGTGGTGGAGTCACCATCCCTGGAGGGGTTCAAAAATCATGTAGATATGGCACTTCGGGACATGGTTTAGCAGGCATGGGGGTGTTGGGTTGACAGTTGGACTTCATGATCTTGGAAGTCTTTTCCAAGCTTAATGATTCTGTGTCTATGACCAGATGAATGGACAGGTCATTTCCAACCCAGCTTCCCCATCTCAACCCTGCTGGTTACTCAGGAGTCAGAGTATGAACAAAACTGTGTATGTATGTGAAATTCAGGCAGATCAAAATGAAGCTGGAGGCAGAATCCAGCCCAGGGTGTGCTACACAGGCTGCACAGAAAAGCGAGTACACAGAACAAGCTCCCTCACATCAGAGACACAAAATTACACAGCTGAAAGCTTGTATAGGTATAAAGCTCATTACCACAGCTTAACTGGAATCTGCCTTTGAGAACAAAATACATTAGTTAAACCCTGAGGTTCTGCCCAAATAATTTAAACTACCCTAGAGGAGAAAGCTCATTCCCAAGCTTTCCAAACACCAGCTTTTCTTCCAGATCAGCAGCATTGGCCCAGGGACCCTTGGCTCACCAGCTGCCATGGTTTCACACCCAGGTGGACACAGGAATACACGCAAGTCCTTGTCATCTGGATCAATGGCAACCGGGATAACGAGGGACAAAAGAGAGAAGCACAGAGCTTCCAAAATCAGTTTTTCCCCCCAATTCTAAAAATCTCTAGAAGAGACAGGGCACCCAGAAGCCTTCGCTCAGTCTCCCAGGGGATCCAGGTTACAGATCATTACCTGAGGTACGAGCACAACAACTGCTTGGCTGGGGCCAGCCGAGAGGCACAGCGAGGACAGGGAGCTTGCAGAGGAACTCTGTGCTGCTTTAACCCATCTTAGGGAAGCCCTCCTTCAGCCCTAATTTATCTGCCACGATATGCAAAGCAATTTCTCCGCCGTGAGCTTCTTTCCGATGAAGACCTGGCAGCTAAGCTGATACAACTTGCTGCGGGCAAAGGACAGGATTCACTCCCTTCTCCCTGCTCCATCCCTGCGGTGCCTCTTCCTTTCCGAATCAAACATCCCCGCCAGTTAAAACCTTTACAATAAACTACAATTCCGTATACATTCCAGGCAAGAAATGTATGTGCAGCTTTTCAGATGTGCGTCCTGTGCCCTCCCTCAGCAGCAGGAGGTTCTTGTACGAAAGAAGCACTGGCAAGAAAGAAAACGTTCTAAATGTCCTGATACACAAGAAAATCTCTTTAGAAAGTAAAACAAAATAAAACAAAAAATCCAAACCAAAAAAAAAAAACCCACACAAAAAGGAGTACAATGAAGTCTTTATTCTTGGTGTCGTGTAAGCAAACAGCAGGCAAATGTGTTAAAGAGGAAACAGGAAATTTTTATTGGAAACAGCTTTATTTGTTAGTCTGTTTCACAAAGCAGGCCTCCATGCCCAAATCAAGGCTAGGAGTTCCTTTTGTGTACGGTTGGGAACCATTAGTCCTTATTTACCCACTTCCTGGGGGGTTAGCAGGACCCAATTCTTCCCCAAAACTGGTAAGTGAAAATGGAAACTTCTAACTTCCCTTTTGTTTAACTTTGGTTAATCTTTGTTCCTGGACCTGCAAGTTTAAAACTTCATAGCAAAACTATCTCCATTCATACCTTGTTTGGTACTGCAGTTGCAGAAGGGAGAACTCTAACATGTCTGTAGGCTTTTGTTGGATGATACCTTCCCTCATAGAAAATAAAATCCACACTGTGTGATGCTGCAATAATGTCCTTTCAGAAAAAAATAATCATAGCAGTCTAGCTAGCAGCAGCAAGATCATTTTCTTCCCTTCTTCCTCTCTTTTTGCTTCCATGAAATAACACACAATTTAAGCACCAGCTCTTTCAGGGTTTTCAGGACAAAGTGCAAAGCAGATGTGTCTTTGTACACTCATGCGCTGACTCCATTTTCACCTAAGTGCTAAACATCGTATGAACAGCTCTTCCGAGCAGATGGTTTCCTCTTGGCTCAACTCAGACACCTTTATGGCCATATTAGCACCTCCACACGTCAGCTCTACTCACCTCACCTTTTGGTTCCAGTAAGAGAGCAGACTGTAAAAATCTATGGCGAGATTGGTCAAATCAATGCTATTAAAATAAAATTTCAGCAAAAAATCAGATTCATTGCTTCAGGTTCGCTCCAATGTCACACCTAACAACTGGTTTGCTTTGGGGTTAATTTTTGATCAGGTCACTCTAATTGAAATTCCCTATACTCTAATTGAAATTCCCTATTTGACTTTTTCAGAAAAAAAAAAAGAAATGTGTAAAAATTTAATACAAAATCATCTTCTTGAATTAGCTTGCAAGAGAGCCTCTCCCATGCAACACGCAGAATGTGATTTCTCACCATGAATGCTGGAGACGCACCCGTTTGCTCCTTACTGTAAAGGGTAAAGCTCCATGAACTACCTGCGCATTTTCCAAGGCACAGATGGAGCACAGAGAGGATTCTTTCCCATCCAGGACTGATGCTCCAGTTTAATGGCTGCAAAAGGGCTTGCACGCTCAGAAGCTCGTCCTCTTTTTCAGTCTGTATCAGAAATTGCCTGTGCCTACACATCGTGTCCCTCTGAAATTTCTGGTGCTTTGCAAAATTTGTGTCCAGCTCCAAAACGCTGTCCTGAGCTATTAATAAGCTTGAGATCATTCAGGATCGCATTTTATAAGACCAGCTGTGGTATATAAGAGAAATATTCTTCTCTGGATGGAATTCCACTGCCCAAGTACAAGCAAACATTTTTCCAAGTGCTTGAATTACATCCCTGATGTGTGAATTGTGGTCCCAACGCTAAACTTGATCACACCATCCCTCAGTCTACAGACACACGAACATGGATGTGAAATCCGAGACAAACTGGGGGAAAAAACCTGCATTATGGCAGCTGCCAACAAATGAGCAGGCCAGGCACTGAAAATGATAAATCTGTTCTGTGTAATGTCATATGCCTGCAGCCCTTTAAAGTTGGGACAGTACGACTTCCTCAGAGTTAGCCTGCTCTGTGTCCACGGCCTCAGATGGTTTTCACTTTGAAGATATGCGACTGTAGCTTGAAAATAATTAAATTCCTTTTCATAAGTCTGGTTTTTCTCAAACCTATATGGTTAAATATCCCTTAGGCAGTATCATTAACTTAGTGCTCCACATCTTTCGAGAAAGCAGCATGTAGCAAGGACTAAAGAAACTAAATATGTAATCAATGAGGAGCAGCATTTTATAAGGATAATGCCCTCAAACACTGAAACTTGGTAGGTTTGTCAATAGACGTTCAACCACTAAAAGCTAGAGAATTCTGAAAATCCCATTAAATGCTCTTGCCAAATTTCTAACACGTTTGGAATCTCTTCTTATTCTAAGAGAACAATCTAGTCTTATACAACTGTCCTAAAATATTAGTCTTGACACATTCAGCCCATGAAGGATCCACTTCTGGAAGAAGCAGTGAGTCTAAGAGAGTAGTAAGTATAGCTTTTGAACCGATGACGAGCTCGCAGGTTTTGAAGAGAAAGCTAACAACCTTCCCGAGCAGGTCCCTTTTCTCCTTTTACCTTTAAAGCACAACTTACATTTTGCAACAGCAGCTGCCTTTTTTGATGTCCTCCTGTATTTCACTGTGCTTAAATTAACCTTCCACAGCCAAGCGATACACTCTGTGAGCTCCACTTAACGCTGCCTGCCTCAACAGTCAATTCAAGTCGATTTAGGCACAAGCACAATTTTAAGAAAATATTTCTTACCAAAAACTTTCTGGAGGAAAAAACCCCACAAGTTCTTGAAAGAAACCATATATGACACGAAATATATATATACTGCTTTCTAGTCATAAAAACCCTAGAAAGAGGTAGTGGTGGGGAATGTTACTCAAATATTTCTCAACTATATGACACCAACTGAAGAAACGCTCTCCTTGTGTTCCTGCTGGCTTTGGATTAAATACGGAACTGGCTTGCAGCAAGACAGTAACTATGCTGCTGATGTTATGTATAAACCACAGGACACTGGGAGAAGAAACAGAGTATGTTTGGAATTTGTGTGGGAACAGATGAAGAAGCAGGAAGGAAACAGATGTTTAAGATCATGTATTGATATCTTTGAAAAAAACAAAGAATCAGGAAGCTTGAACACCGTTTTTTTGTCAGCAGAGCTTTTGGAAAGAGCAAATGGCTGGCTTGCACTGATGGGGCTTTAAGTTTGTTTATTCCTTTAATGATGAAAGCTAAATAAATATATAGATATATATGTGTGTGTGTGTGACTGGTTTCCAAAATATCTGCATAGGTGTATGTTGGCTGTATGTAATTCCCCTCCCTACCAACTGCACCAGGTTACACAACACTGTAGTTTTAATTGCTCGCCAATCCTCTTGGCTAGCACAGGAAACACAATACCGCTTTTGTGAACCAGAATCTGATTAACTTGAATCTCCTTTTCATAGTCTTAGGCATATCGAAACTACTTCAAAAGTTTTTCAGCTCAAAACTTCACAAGAGAAACAGCATTTGTTGAAAATATTTTAAATGTTTAGGGACTGAGCCAACACTCACGCAAATCAACGAGAGCCTCCATGAATTTCAGAGGAACTAAGCCCTTACCAGCATGGATGGAGGGGTCTCTAAAACCCAACAATGCTCTTTTTCAGGAATAAAGGGGATCAGTTTCACAGTTCTCATTATTTTTACCCAAAACATATTTTAAATGAGGCTTCAGTTGTGCCATACGGTCCATCCCGAGCACAGGGAGCAGCCCGGGTTTTCATCAGAGCAGAAGGAAGGACAGTGCCTGATGGCCAGAGGGCAGAGAGGGCACAGCCACCCCCCCGGGCATACCTTGTCTGGCAAGAGGTCCTCCCCTCTGGCACAAGGACCCCGAGCATCTGTTACGCTCTGAAAAGCACCAAATCAGCACCATTTCAAGACTTAATATGGGGAATATCCTTTATTCCAGTAGCCCTAAGTCTCTGTCAAGCACCTTCCCTACACACTCTGTTACAGATCGCAATTACGGCTTGTTTTCACGCTATTAAACATGCTTCTAACAGCCCAAAGTCAGCTCCATTACTTCCTAGTTTGCTGCAGGCTTTGGGAAAGCATGTTCTAGGACACAAACAGAACCACCACAAATCCTGGTTTACAACGTAAATCAGGATCATAATTTATTCCTAAATGTTTTTTTGCATTTTGAGCATATACAGGGGGATTAAGAAAGAAATCAAAAAAACAACGCCATCTAAAGTTACAAACTAACTTTGTTTAAACAGAAAACTAAAGCTTCATGTGGCAGTTTGCCTGCCAAAGAACGATTCTTTTCATAAACTAAAGATGCTCTTCTCCCATTTGTTTTTAAGAAGGTTCACAGATGAAGAGGAACAAGATGTCAAGTGACTTAAAAAACCCTTAAGAAATAATTGGGCACGTGGGTTGTTTATCTTGCCTGATTAACACAGGGTGGTCTTGGAGGAGGATTATTTGGGGCAGAGCAAGCAGTTAGTCAAATCCTCTGAAGGAGGTCATGTTGACGGATTCCAGAGTGAGAAACGAATCCTCCTCCAAAGACTGGGAAACAGAAGATGACTTTAACCTTCTCTTCTCTCAGAAATGACTTGGGCAGAACGACCTTTGAGAACATACTGAAGGGCAAACATTAACCATTGCCACTCCCAAGCCCAGCATTAATATTCTCCCATTGCACCCTGCCTGCAAGCTAGTAAACTTGCACAATGTGTGCAAAGCTCAAATCAAAGGCTCCGGAGGGAGGAAAAAGGGAATAGGTCCAGTGTGACAGACACTTCCTCTAAAAATGTCCAAAGCCTGGGTTACCTGTTCCGATTTAGGAAACAGTAACGGTGTAAGAGCTCATCTGAGCTGTCTCAATGGTTCATACAGAATAAAGCAGATTTTACACAGTTACTTCTTACAGAATCATAGAACCATTAAGGTTGGAAAAGACCTCTAAGATCATCAAGTCCAACCGTCAACCTATCATCACCATGCCTGCTAAACCATGTCCCGAAGTGCCACATCTACACGTTTTCTGAACACCTAGCTTGTTAAGCCTCAACCTCAAAACCACCCACACGCATAGAGAACTGTATGGAAGAAAGACTACCTTTGCAGCATAACCATTTAGTGCTTCCCTCATTGATGACCCAGTCCCCAAACCGTACCCTGTGTGGACGAGACAACACTAGGTACCAAAAAACCAGCGGCAGTGAAACAGCCCAGCATAAAGCTGGTAGTGCCCCAGCTGAACGCCTCTTTCTCTAAATCAGAATTCAAGACACAAATCTGACTTTTCCCAAAGCAAATATTACTATGAACTTTCTATTTCCAGTTATTACAGTTAGAGTATTCTGTGCTATTGCACACTTGAAAATGCTTTTCTCAGTACTTGATCACCACGAGAGAATGGTCTAGGTACAGCAGAGCCATGGCAGCACTGCAAAGCCAGCGCAGCACTGCAAAGGAAAGCAGAGGGACTATGCACGGAAAGAAGCAGGGAAGTTAAAACAGACCACGAAGCTTTACACTGGAAAATTTCTTGTCTCTTGTAACACACAGGAAATCTGTTCTTGGAGACACACACGGAGAGCAGGGGGAAGGGAAGAGTAGTCAGCAGTGCATCCAGTTCTGTGGGTCCACAGGATCACAGAAGGAACAGCCCCAAAATGCAAGAATAGAGGGGGATATATTTTTCTTAATCCTGAATCTTCAGTAAAAGACAAGAATAGGTCTGGGAAGGTCAAACTGGGTCCACTGCTGGCTTCAGCAAATGTCTTTCATGTATCACCTCAGTAAGTGTTCTTTGCACAGACCGACATGAACATTTCAATAGAGCAATGGAGACAAATATAAAACAAGTAAATTTAAAACCAAGTCTAAGGAATTCTGCACTATTTTGGACTTTAAAAAACGTCCCCACCAGCAATAAGTGAGCCATCATACCATGTCTTCATTAGCAGAGACTGGATAGTCTCATCTAGCACAGTCCTTCCCAAGAGAAACAAATACTAGAAAAATATTTGAAAGAATGTTCATCCTATCAAATAACAATGCTTATCATGCTCTTCTAGAGACACCAAAGTACTTCAGAAAGCTACATGGTATTAACTCAGTGAATTAAAGCTAGCCAGTTAAGTCATTCTTGACTTTATTTTACTTCTGTCAGTTATGTCAGTGGTCTACCGTATGAACAGACCTACTGATTTTAAAGCTACGCTGTGCGGGATAGGGTAGCAGTCAGGGTCAGCAAGTACGGCAGAGTGAGCGTCCAGCAAAAAGGAGTAGAAAGCTCCAAACACAGCCCAGTCCTGTGCCCCTTTCACAAGACTTGCTCATCACTGCTGGAAGACAGACTTCGGTTCTTCCTTAGAACAGGAGAAGGGAGAAAAATAGAAGAGAAAATAAACAGGAAAAAAAGAAAAAAAAAAACTTGGAAAAAACCTCAGACATCAAAAAACACACCAGACCATCTTGACACCCTGCACCAGTCAGAATTACTGATAGCATAGATACAAGCAAGAAATGCGCCTGGAATTGCTGAAATTACCAAAATTATGGGATATCTACACTCACTACATCACTAGAGAGGATGTAAAGTTTTGTAATTCATTCGTCTTGAAACACCGAGGATCAGACCGTAAGCAGAAAAACATCAGACCCAACAAAGATACGTAAATTATACTGGGGCATCACTTCTTTACTCCATGTGGATCAAGCCAGCAAGTTTTCTGTGAACTGCTGATCATTTGACTGCTGTATTTCTATAGCATGGACAAGAAGGAAGGGGAAACATCTGAAGTTATTTTTATTTCCCCAAGTCTTCTGGCCATACTGTATGAATGCTAGGGTGGGTCTGGCATTGTCTGAAATGTGTCAGGGTCCTTTTGCATAGCCTCATTTCCTTCTTCCTGTTGCTAGGAAGGATAGTTAAGCATGAAAAGCGCTTGTTTACAGTACAGGACCATCCTGTTAAGCACATGAGCTCTCTTCCTCCATCTCCTTTTAACCAGCCGAGGGTGCAGTTGTTTTTACGGCTGAAGCCAATAGCACAACTTCAATCAGAGGGGAACTGGAAGAGAATTTTGAATCTCTCAAGAAGCCCAAACATAACACACTGTGGTATTCTGACCAGAAAAAAACGTTATCATGCAAACTGCATCTCTAAATATTTGCAGAACTCATAAATTCACATGCCTCAAACAAACCATTGCCTAGAATGTAATGAATTAGAAGAACCAGAAAAGCAAAACCAATTCACCTCTCATCTCCTTCTTCTAGGAATCCTAATCCAAACATTTCAGACTAGTGCATAAGGACAACGGCAGTACCTTTTTCCTGCCCCTCCCAGAGGCAAAATACACCGAGAACTTCTGAGTTCCCACGACTAGCATCAGTCTTTCTCTCTGGCCCAGCAAGGGCAGCTGCAGAACTGCCTGGGAAGAACCTGACTCAAGAATTAAAAATCGTAGACTGAACCTGTACAATGGAGATTTAAAACCCAAATAGAAAACATGGCAAGATCTACTCTTGCTTTTAACTACCACTTAGAAATGGAATTTAACAATAGCTCCATGGTGTTTAAAACAATGTATATGCACTTCCTTTTGAAAAGAAAAAAAAAAATCAATTAACAAGCCAAGTTATTTTAAAAGAAGATAAAGAGATCAGGAAGTCCTAGAGGTTACAAAAGGTCACTCCAAATGCTTTGATTTCTATGAACTTGTAGATTAAAGCAATCTTCTCAAAACAATCTCTACGTCTTCTTTTGCATACACTATATTCCACAAACAAAGAATCTCAGCCTTAACCAGGATCCCGCAGTCAAACTATAGGACTAACCCAAAACCATTTGCTACAGAGAGACATTCCTCGCCACCTTTTCTCTTTTTTGTTGCTTCTACCTGCGATGAGGATCAGGATGCCTACAGGACATCAGTAAGGATGCCTGGAAGACAAGACAGCAGGCTACAGCTGTGGAACCAACAGACATGCCCAACACCAGCACTGCGTGCTGCCAGCCAGCAACAGCCCAGTTGCCAGACGCATGCTCAATCAGTCCGACACTGAACTGGAGATAGACTCATACTCGGAAGATGGAGAGGGACTTTTCACAAGGGTATGTAGTGATAGGACAAGGGGGAATGGCTCTAAACTAAAAGAGGGCAGATTTAGATCAGATATTAGGAAAAAATTCTTCCCCACAAGGGCAGTGAAACACTGGCCCAGGTTGCCCAGAGAAGCTGTGGCTGCCCCCTCCCTGGCAGTGTTCAAGGCCAGGTTGGATGGAGCTCTGAGCAACCTGGGCTGGTGGAAGATGTCCCTGCTCGTGGCAGGGGGTTGGAACGAGACGATCTTTAAGGTCCCTTCCAACCCTTACCATTCTATGATTCTATGATTATCTTCCTTAACTTCACCACAAACAGCCTTGAAATGCAACCTGACTCAGAGCATCATTACCGATTTGCCGCCGCGAATTGCTTGATCAGGGCAAGGCAATTCAAACAGATCACGCTTACCCCTGTAAGAAAAATAAAAGCATCTATAATTGATGGCTAAGACAAAATCACGTTCCCCAGTCTTTCAACTCACACAGACTGCGACACATCAAGCAGAACCTTCTGACCTGGTTAAATACGGTGTTTAAACGTAGCTGTTCCTTCAATAATCTAATTTTCCCAAAGAGGGGAATTCAATTAAAAAAAAAAAAAAGAAAGGAGAAAGATCGTTATAGTAAGCCCCCTTGACTGGCTATAGAGCTCATCAGGGTAATGGCAACACACAGCTCCACAGCTGCGGCGGAGGCAAGTCCTGGGTGGGTGGTTGCGGAGCAGGAGGGAAGGGAGAAGGGCAGAGCAGCACCCTGCTGCCGCTCGCCTCAGGGGTGGGGGGGGGGCGATGGCTCCTCCGCCGGGATCAAAGCCCCCGGGAGGTGACACCGGGGCGGGCCACCGGGCTGATTACCCAGCGCTTCAAAAGGAGCTTCGCCGCCTCGCAAGGACTCCCGAAAAAAAGAAAAATGAGGGGAAAAAAAAAAAGGGGGG
>Ga0065711_1007639_pt1 | contig 14466 bp, 13 predicted proteins | sample Hoacrofraction12_FD_59098 | JGI IMG/M metagenome (GOLD analysis project Ga0065711, IMG submission 59098) | Hoatzin crop microbial communities from Cojedes, Venezuela - Epithelial fraction 12 v2 (version 2) | ecosystem: Host-associated > Birds > Digestive system > Esophagus > Crop | place...
CCACCCCCACCCCCGCCTTTTCCTCCCTCTGTAACCGCAAAGGAGCAACGCGGACCCTCCGGAACGCAGCCCCGGGCTCCGGGGAGGTTTGCGGTCCCGTTGCAGGGGTCCCCGAGGGGCGAAGCCGAAGCACGGGGCTCGGCTTCACGCAGCTGTCGGTGCGGGGGTCCGAATGCCTGCAGGACCCGAGTTCAAGGGCTGGATTCTCCGGTTTGGTGCCAGTTTTCTGCCCAGGGATGTTTTGACCCCGCAGTCTGACGGGGAGCAGCAGCAGAGGAGCATGGACCCACCCCAGCCCACACCACCCGCTCCCCCCATGAAAGCACAGCACAGAGCCCACTCGTGTCTGAGACCAAAGGGGACAATTCAGGACCCGCCAGTGCCCAGACAGACCCAGCTAACACCACCCCACAGGGGCAGACCTGTATTTTCCGCTGAGAAGCAGCAGCCCGGGGAGAAGAGCACAGCAGCCCGCCAGCAGCACATCACCCCAGACCTTGCACCTGCAGTTTTCAGAACCCAGCTTCTGTTCCTCATCCACACCAAGGAAAGAGGCAATGAATTGCTCTCTCCAGCTCCACATCCGTAGAAAAAAAAAAAAAATGGGGACCTGGAAGTCACCAGATCCACCTTACGTGCAACCGTAACTCCAGTGAGAAATGGCCGCATGGGCTCAGTTTTTGCGAAAACGCCTTTAACCGCTTCAGGCCTTCGTCCCCGCCGCACGTTCCAGCTGGACACAGGAACAGGCATGGACCAGAACCCCCCACCTGCACCCACCGAGCTCAGCGGGGAGCTGACACGCGCGGGTGCATCTTCTGCAGCACTTCATACTTCAGCACTCAGAGTATCACCAGGAGTTCTGGGAACATCCAGCAGCTGGGTTTGAGTCTCTCCCACTGCTCCTTTCCTCCCACCTGTGCAAGCGAAGGTCACCACCGGCCTTTTTGCCAGCCAGAAGACCGGATCAGCTACACCCAAAACTCAACCATGTGCATGCAAAGATTTTTATCTTGAAAACAAGATGTATCTCAGCAGGTCACAATTTTTCATTTTTCTTTACTTATCAACACACACTTTCTAACACGGAGGGCCTCTGAGAAATTAATTTCCATCTGAAAACAAACAAGGGCTGAAACAGTTTACAAAGGAACCCATCTTTCAAGGACATTTCCTTCTAAATTGCACAATGTGACTCTTAGCAAGGAAAATAAATAAAACTTAATCCCTCTGCATTCCAGCTGGCATTTTTTCCCCGAGCTAGAAGAAAACAATCAATTTAAAGAAAACTCAGACTCTGGTCAATTAAGGAACTGTATATAATTTCATTTATAAATACCAGATACCTATTCAATTGATTATTTTTATCCAATTAAGTCAGTTTTACATTTTAAATTCTTAAGTCATTTATCCGCATCGCAGTCCTGTCTTTTCACTCTGCTGCTGCAGAATTCTGCAGATCGTCTGGTCTTTGGCTGTTGTATTAGCCGAGAGTTTCAGCTACCAGATTTATTTCAGGATGCAGATTATAAGCCTCCAGGAAATGGCAACCACTAGGAAAATTTGTGTCTAATTACTTGTAACACATAGAAATCTTTTTTCTTTTTTTCTTTTTTTTTTTAACTGGATTGGTTGCTTATGCATATAATTTTTTTTATTGTTATTTTACAGCTTACTTCTTTAACCAGGACAGCCATCTTTAGGTTTATGTGTATGCCAGATATGCGCCCTCAGCATTGCTTAACACACCCCAAGCTGTAGCGAGCTCACAAAGTGGTGCAGGCTACCTCGTCCTCTAACAGACAGCGTTTGTTTTTAAGAGAATAATCCACAACTTCAAGCCACAGCACACATTTGCCGAGTGGTTTATCCACTGAATCCTAACTTCCTTTAGGAAAACAGATGGGATTTCCCTGGCCGCAGTCCCCACGTCGGCACGAGGCGTCGGCAGGCACAGCCGCCCTGGGGGGAAGCCACCGCACCTCTAGCCTGGGACTCGAGCAGGGTGCTCGGAAGCCAACCAGCCGTGGTTAAAAGACATGGGCGCTGCCAAAAAGAAAACCGGAATCTTCAGGGTGTGGGGGAGCGAACTGCGAGCCTTGGTGTGACAGGGCATACCCGTCACAAAAAGGGGGACCAGTTCATTTCTAAACCCAGTACTGTAACACTGAGTTTAAAAATGGATTTACTGACAGCTTTGTAAGTGCAAGCAAAGCCAAGGAGATTCGTAGGGAAACGCATTTGTCAGTCTTTCCCACATCTGTTTCTGTGGGGTGACATCACAGGCAAGACCAGAATAGTTACAGAACTATTAGAATACACAATCAATAACTACTTAACTATAATCTATACTATAGATATATAGGTATTCTATAACTACAATCTATAGCTATTAGAATAAGCAATCCTTCCAGGACAGACTTGGCTAATACGCAACAGCTCCAGACACCGCAAAGACTGAAAAGTAGTGCTGGAAAATTATTTGAAGGTCCCTTCACATGAATTGAAGGTGTGGGAGGAAAAAAGCCAGCCCCGATCCACCAGCCACCTCCGCAGCCCCCCTCGGGGCAGCGTGACCCCACCATGGTCCATGGACTGCTCCTTCTTGAGAACTTCCAAGCCAGCGATTTCCGTGCTGCCTGCTTCAAACCACGTGGGCCTCCTGCCATTTGCTCTCCTGACCCGAACAGAACCCAACAACATCGGTTCCACTGGGGTTTGGTTACTTTCCTCCTGAACACAGCTGGCTTCTCAACAACGTAACACGCTCCAAGCAGCCAGTTCTCCTTCCTAAGCGTTTTTTCATTTTTTTTTTTTAAACACTGACATCAGCTTTCTTGTATTTTGTATCTTCTTTGCCAGAGATAATTTGAACCAACTCTAATCAAACTCCTTAACCGTCCCTGCCGGTTCCAGAAAAATATTACAAGTTTGTTCTCCAACATTCAGATAGCTTAAGCCCAAACGCTGGTCTATTTCAGGAAAACGACCGAGGTAACTTCGAAAATGAATTTAAAATTAATCAGGAAAGAAGGGGACTCAGAATGAAGAGGTTTTCCCACGCTGGAAAACCTCATGCATTTCAAGAACTCTCTGCCTTGGCATAAAGTGCTTTACTAGCAACAAGGAAGGAAATAGATTCTTCTGGTGCAAAATAGCCAAAAGCCAAGGGAGCTGAGAGCAGCGCACTTCAAACCAAGGCTTTCCACTCGGATTCCGAGCCACAGACTTGTTTGCTCTTCTCAGGAAGTCATCTCATCTTAGGTAAATGCATTGCGGTGAGCCCAGAGCAACGGACCCACCACATCAGCAGCACTGGGATACTCGATAGGACCAACTAGACACAAACCATCACACCATGCGATCGGTGTTCCCATTTCCAACAAAAACACCACCAGCTGTAAAATTACCAGCTGTTCCCACTGTACCACCTAGCTGGAAGCATCTTCTCGAGTCCAGATGTTCATCAATCATGCCACCATCAGGAGTCCACAGGAAGATGATTTCAAGCCTCAGCCTACAGTTATACCCTGATCATAAACACCCAAAAAGCATTTTTTTCCCCATTTACTCATGCACAGCTGCAGAGAAAATGAACTCAAGCAAGCCGTGTCCAAGAGGGAGTTCTGCACCAGGCAAAGCTCAGAGGTCAGGAGTGTTTGCCCAGCTGCTCTACAGAGCATCGAGACGGAAGGTTCATTTCATTCCTTAGCTCCCCGCTCCCCCATGGCAGCCTTCCCCCTTTTTCTCTTGTTCGCCTTCAAGGTACAGAGTTTATTTCTTCTGCAAGGTCTAACCTGGCATGAGTTTTGGCAGTTCTCACTCCATCCCTGCACTTCCTGACCCGCAAGAGGACTGGTATTTCTTTCCCACCAACCCCCATTCCTTGCAGGCTTAAGCTCCTTCTAGAGCCAGCTGTCCCTAGTTTTTCAGAAAATGGTATTCTCTCAGCATTTTTGAGTTGGAAAAAGCAAAAACAAAAATGAGGCAAAAATGCATACACAGCCCACCCTTGAACTTTCTAGTCCAGCTTGTTTTACTAACGAGCTACCTCTGCCTCAGGAACCCTGCAGCAACGCACACCCCCACCTCCGCTTGCTCTCTGCAAACAACTCTCCATAATGGTGTTGGCACCTAACGAGGGTAACTTCCATCTTTCAAAAAAAGCACGTTTCCTATGAACTCTCCAAGCTAGCAGCCTCCCCTCCCTCCTCTCCTCGCCCTCTTGAAAATACCCTTCTCGCAGTGAAAAAGGTGCATCAGAGCTGTTTTGAGCTCATCACGCCCCTCTTGCCAGGATGCAGAACTCTGCCGAGATTGCCTGGCCCCCCCATCTTTGAGCACCTTCTCCAGCACAGCTCCTGCGGGTATCTGGCAGCGCCACTTCTCCTGGAGACAGCACACACCTCCTCGGCACTTCAGGCTCCTTTCCAGTGCCACATCCACGCTTCTGACCCGCAGTCCTGGCAGACAGCGCTTTTGTTGAATCTACTGTGGGGGCCTGGTGGTTCTCAGCAAGCAGTCCCCAGGCGCACTTACCTCTTACCGACACTGGTGTGAATCCATAGTCCTTTCCTCTAGCTTTTGCATTACCAATTAGCTATGAATAATTAAGGGTAGAAATTAAAATGTTCATTGCCAAGAGATCAGTCAGGCTGAGAAACAGCTTCTCGGCACAAGAAGTGAAGGCAAACCTTTTTGGGGTTTTTTGTGGCTTTTTTTTTTTGTTTTTTTTTTTACTTTTTCAGCACCACTTCCCGTATTTATGACAGTGATGATGTGACATACTGTGTGGGACAGCAACGAACTGGAGTCAGTGACCCCCGTGATTCCCTTCTGCCCCACTGCCCTCACATGAATACCGTAGCTGAGCACAAGTTCCTCTCCTCCCCTCCTTGCGTCCACCCCGAGGTATCTGCAGAGCAGTCACAACCCCACCAAGCCTTCACTTCACAGAACTTACCAAGCCTAGCCTTCCTCATCTCATCCCAGTCACTTGGGGCACCACTTGCTCCCTACCCTGGAACCATGGTGATCTTAACACCAAAGAAAAACTTCCCATTACCAGTCTGAGGAACTTCTGGGTCATCTTTCCGCAAGCAGGGTTGAACAGAGTATCCTTCAAGAAGATATTCTGTGAATTGAGGGAAAGTCTTTGTTTCACAATACTAAGGAGCACCCCATAACAGTGCTGCCCTGAAACTCCCCATTTCCTTCCTCCACAGACTTTTAAGTGTGGCTAGAATGGAAACAGTGTAAATTATGTAGGTTAAAAGCTTGGACGTGTACAAAATATATTTTAGAGAAAGATTCAGTTCCACAGAAATGCGGGCATGGAAGAGCAGGACCCAGACCACTGATTAACAGGAGGGAAAAGAAGAGCTGAAGAAAAAACTTCTCACTTCCCCTCCCCCCCAACACACCCACCTATTAATAAAAGCTTTTTGCAATGATTAATGAAGCACGTGATAAACCTACATTTCTGATCAACATGCAAGAAAACAAAACTGAAATACAGAATCAGAGGATGGTGTAAATGACACTCCCATCCTGCCAGGTGAGAACGAACAAGGTTTGGGTTTTGCTTGTGGCTCACTAGCAGCATGCAGCCTGCATGGCCTCCAGGACCAAATGGTGCCTCAGTGTTCTGCTGTCGTTCTGTCTGTATGGGCAAAGACCTGGTGGCAAGGACCAGAGGAGACCAGGAGATACCACCAGGACACACAGCACTGAAACGGAAGTGGGAGGGAAACCGGGCATCAGAAGTTCCGCTGATCTCCAAGGGGAACAGAGAGCTACTAATGCAGAAGAGCCGCTCAATACATACTTAATTCACGGAATTTCAGCACAAGAATCACATAACCAGGTGTAAAAATCTTCAAATGTAATTTATTGAGACATTCAGCTATGTCTGTCAGTCTACATCCAAATTTACTACTAAAAATAAAATAGTATCACATTTCACATTAGGAATACCGACTTTGAAAAACACTTGAGTCAAGCCTATCGTATAAATAAGTGACTAATTTCTCTTCATATCAAAATTCACATAAAAAAATTGCCTGCTCCCTACTCCCACCTACTTTCCCCACCCCAATCCCTAGTTCTACTTGAAGCCATGATGCATGTAAAAATTTAAGTATGGACATGTCCTTGTCAAAGAAAAAAGGTGCAAACCTATTAACAGCTTTAAAAGTGGCATTTGCGGAATCTGATCATACACAATAATGTACTCATTCCCAAAGTGCAAATATCGCCAGAGTTTAATACTGTTTTAATTCAGCTGCAAGAATTAAACATCACACAGCACAGTACTGCAGGGCCTCTATCTGTGCCCTAAAACTCATCCCACTTTCCTCCTGAACATGGCAGCAGAGGTCAAAGTGTTCATTAGAGCTTTAGTTTACTTCATGCAGCCTAGACTGTGCCCATTATTAGCAAAAGTTTCATATACATCAAAATATTGAAGACTCTGTCATAAAAGTCAAGAGTCGCTATAGATTACATGAATTCAAATGCAACTGCCCCACCGAGAACACCCAAAGCTTACACATGACGTATTAAGAGTGCTTCCATCTTCTGGTACAATCACTGCTGTTGTATCTTTGATTTTTGCTTACGTGCCACAAAAAACTTGGCAGCAACCAAAGCTGCACCTCAGTCACGGACTAGCAACTCCCTGCATTCAACGCCTCTCAGGTACCCTGGGACATGGCAGTATGCGACACCCTCCTCCTGACCAAAACAAAAGCTAGCATTCTGTCTGTCTACAACCCCTCACAGACCTCCCGTTCCTCTTGCCCCTCACCTACATCTTGAAAACACTCTCTCACTGCAATTTATTTCCAGACGTCCTTCCTATGCCCACAGTTCAGAGAGCTTCTGGAGTCATTTCTACTGCATCTCACTGGAGTTACCACTACCAAGCAGCCCACAAAAATCAGCATGGGAGATTACGCTTTGACCAGCATTAATAGCTAAACTTCTTTCACAGCTGTGGAAGGACAGGTTTTCTTCTGAGTCAAACTTGGATCTCCGAAATGTTTGTTCCCGCATCATCCTCTGTCACCTCAGAGCTGGACAGAAACCCTCGGGTCTCGAGCGGGGCACCCCTCTGGGGCTGCAATTAGTTCTGCAGCACAGGCTGCTCCCTGGCTGGCCTCACACAGGCTCGTGTCACTGTCCATGCCTGGAGCCCCCTCCGTCGCAGTAGAGACCCCCGGGCTGTCCTGTCCATTAGCACCCTGTCCGTTGCTCTTTCCAGGGCTGTCTTTCGTATCTGGCCCATTGTCATGTTCAACACCGGGGGGCTCAGCTGCATCTCCAGGTCTGGTATTTTGCTCTGCGCTAGGATTTGGCTGTTGCACTGGCTCTGGTCCCAGTCCCGCTAGCTGTGAAGGGCTCTTCAGTTGGCAGTGGCACAAAGGGCAGGTTTCTTGCACATACAGCCATTTCTTAAGACAACCCGCATGAAAAAAATGGCTACATGGTGTGATTACAGCAGTTTTCATATCCTGAAAGAGACAAAAAAAAGAAAGATCATATTATTTGCAATTCCATTCCCTTCCTCTCACCCCATACATATAACGGGCCCGCTAGCCACAGAGGAGACAGCAGCAGTCTACAGGCAAGTACGAGAATGTTCCTTCCTTCATACCAACAAGCCTCCACATTCAAACACACACACAATTCAAACACCAGCCAGATTTGGCTGTTTACATTACAGGGATTGGAAATTAGGCAAAAAGCTTTGTTTACCAGGTATTATTACACTTAAATAAAAGCTTTTGTCAGATGAGAATCACAGGATTAGCTGGCTTAAGAAACAATTGTGCAAGTCAAAACCAGCACACTTACAGATACAACACGTAACAGCAGCAAACCAGAAATGAAGTAACACCCTCACTCCATCAGCTGAGACCCACACGTTACCGGTCTGGTGTTTCAAACACTGTCACTCCGCCTGGCACTGGCAGCTTTACTCTTCAAAGAATTTGTATCAAGTTTGGAGTCAGTCCAACTGCCCTCCAACTGCACACTACTAATCTTAGGGTGGTTCTTTCACTGTCACACGTAACTACAATTTCTATCCAAGAGAAAGAGACTTTGGAGCTAGCGGTGTGAGAAAGGTATAATTTTCAGCATTAATTTCTAAGGTCCTTCCATCTGCTGGCCTACATCAGAAAGACCCTTAACCTTTTTGTAATTAGGTTTCTGTTATAAAACTGACATTGCACATGAAGTGGAAGTAGCCATGTCTGTAGAGACTGAACGGCTTCTACACAATGGTAACAAACCAGCTGCTGAGTATACATTGTCTTTCAGCAACAAAATTTCCCACTACAGAAGAAAGGCCACATTTGCTGTTACTATTGAGACCAGCTCAACCCAAACTCCAGAGGTTTCAAAGCAGCTTAGGGACACAGTTTGCTGTGTAACCAGAGAAAAAAGAATGAAAGTTTAAACACATCCAAACTATCTCTTTATTCATTAAAACTAATCTCAGAGACTCCAAATCTCAGCACTCCAAATCAAGTTACACAAAGCAGAAAACTGGGTAATTCAAGTAACTTACTGAGCGCCATATTACTTATTAAACATTAATTCAAGTAACTTATTTTACTAGTTGCAGACCGAACTTGACTGTCTAGAGGTATTTCAATTCCAGTCAATCTCTGCACACTTCCATTCTTACCTGGTAGCAGATAGCACAGATATCATTGTGCTGCTCCAACTGCTCTTTTGTGGCAACAGGCAGTGATTTTATCTTATTCACAGCGTCTCTGCGAAGGAGGAAACTTTTCCATCCCAGCTGGGCCCGCAACCACACATTGTAATAGGAGTGAATGAAGATGATCACAGAACCCATCACAGTCCATTCACCAAAGATCGTTTCCGAGACACCGTATGCCACCACACAGAGAGCGACGAGGAATTCCAGCAGCCGGTACGTGCCATTTACATAATAAATCACATCGTCCATATTTTCTACTGGTTCTTTTCTGAACTCCTCCACCATAAACAAAACATAAATGAAGAGTGTCCCAAGCACCTGTAACACAGTGCAAGACCACAAGCTCAGCATTCAGTTTTGAACTGAACCTTAAGTCATTCAGCATCGTCCACAGAGTTCTGCACACACAATGCTCCCAAATCATCGAGCTCTGTATGTGCAACGCTCCCAAACCAGACACAGGGCAGGCAAGCCCTGAAGTAACGAAATTGCTGCTGAACTTCAAAACAAAACAAAAAAAAAAGTCACTCTTTCTTGCAAAGTATTTAAGCTTGTTTTCAAGTACTTGCCCTTCTGCACTTTCCTGAGTCCAGAACATAGCTGAGTTGATTAAACAAAAGTGATTAGCATCATGAAAGGCAATTTTACAAATTAAATATTTAAAAGTTGTAACAAATACTGATAGCACAAAACATTTTCTGTATTAACACTACTGCGTTATGAACATTTACTTGCTTTTAAACAGCCACAGCTAAGTAACAATACATGAGTATCCTGGGAAAAAAAAAACTTCTTACTATAATAGTTATGCCCTCAATAGCCTTCTGGCTTTACAATTTGCAATAGGCTTCCATTCACCTGTGTTCTCAGCCCACCCTTAGGAGCTCCTTAGCCTCAGATACAGGATAGAGATTGTATATCGTATCTTGTACTTCTGCCTTTCTATCATCCCTGTTCTTTTCTCATCATGTATTTTGTCCCCTAGAGGAACAGGATCACAGTTCATGCAGGGCTTCACAGTTACTACAGGGGTAACATTCTTACCTGAAGAGAGGTTAGAATACTGCTGGAGATAATGATCAACAGCCAGAAATCCATGTGGAAAAACTGACAAATCATGTAGGCCATGTACGCAGGGAATACAAGTAAGAACAAACAGAGGCTGACTGCTCGGAAGTGCTTCCACAGACTCCTGCAAACAACACAATGGGTTTTCATTTTTTAAGTCAGATTTGAGTGTCAGAATAAGAATAGGCTGACTGCTGGATGCAGGCACATTGGACGTTTGCTCAAGGCTTTGACTTGCTGAAAGGAGTTTCTATTTCACTTGGGCACAGTCTCATTCCCAGCATGCAAGCCTACAACACATACAGTATGAAAAGTTCCCTCTCATCTGACCTTTGCGTTTTCAATACAAAGACAAAATATTATGGGCAAAAATTCACCTACAGTAATTATCATATTTGGTCAAGTAGTGGTTTTACAAGTTAAGAACCTGAGATACTGAATGTTTCAGATGAAGTCCATTAAAATAAAGAAAATTACTAAATATGCATATAACTATGCTTTTCTATACGAACAGAGTTCTCCCAGATTATACACTTACTACAACTCTTCTGTGTCTTTTTGCTAATAGGCATGGGCCAAAGGTATTTCCTTTTATCACCAGATTTAATCCTGCTGCCTTTAAAAACATATTCCCCAATTCAAGGACCACAAAAGACAAAATGTATCGGGACATTCATCTCTGCCAGTCCTTACTCTGCTCCTATCATTTATTTCTTCCTAATCTCCTCCCCAGCCTAAACACACCATCTATCTTTTTACACCCATCCATTTGTGACGGCTTTCAGAGTATCTCCAGCAATTTACTACACTACCTCTACATGTTCCTCAGGTTGTATTTCAACCTCTTTTAGCTCTAGAAAGGAAGTACAGAAAAAGTGAAAGTACCAGGGGGGACAGGATAGCAGCAAAAACTGGCTAATTTAATACAATCTGAAGAAACATCAGAACGCTACTGTGAGGTCTGCAATTCTGTGTCTGTGGGTGAGTGGGAAAGGGAGAGCTGAAGTGGAATTTATCCAGATCCTAGCTGATTTAGAACTGCCTGGGAGATCTGGCAGAAGAGAGTTAAAACTCGCTGTCATCACATACTGCTTGTTTAAGCTGGGCAGATGCTCATATCCTGGCTCTACTCCCTTTCTCTCTGTTACTATATTTGAAGTTAACATTGCTGCAGGCAGAACACGCTGCCTACAAGTAGCCTTTAAGCTAAACAAACACTCTACACATAAATAAACCTTCTCTTTTATTTCTTCACTTACAGGTTACAGAAAGGGAAAAGACACAAGCAATTAACAAAGACACAAACAAACAGATTAATACAAGAACACCAGATACCAATACAGCTCTTCAAAATACAAATTAAACTTAACAACCATCCCATATGATGAGAATATCTGGTACACTAATGCAAGCCTTCCACCTCTTATTTTCTGCAGTAAACCCTATCATTTTGGGATCACAGCCTCACAAAAAAATAGCTTTTACAGTATATAACACAAGGTCACTCCCAGAAGCTTCCCATCCTCAATCGCTGTCCGAGACCACTGCATTAGAGGGAAACCTACCCAACTGCAGAGGAGGTTAAGCAAAACCATTCTGCAAATCCACACAGTGGAGCGTCGGCGGGGAGTGCACAGGCACTGGAGTCCTGGATTTGCTTAACTGAGACCCCAGCGCACTGCCACTCCAGCTAGGGTGAATAACCCCTGAAGAGTGTCATACTCAGAGTGGGCAGCCACCAGCTGCAGAGCAGCACGGTCTTGCACGCGCTGGATGGACGCAGTGCTGAGCAGGTGCAGGTGACCAAAGTCACCCCTGTTTGCCAGCATACAGCATGGTGGAAAGTACTACTGTGTGCCCCTGAGGGAACAGGATAGAGAGGGAAAAGCTGGAGAACTTAGACCAGAAAAGGAATCTGCATACAGAAAAGACAGGGTAACTTAACAAGCTACTAAAAATCCAAACCAGTCCATCAATTACTAGTTTATCACCTCCTCAAACAGCATTGAGTAACTTTCAGTTTAGGAAACCAGTCTCTTACTTGTCCCTTGAGGCTCCCAATGCCAAGACAATGGGATCAGCAATTTCCAGCATGGACTGAAGTATGGATGCCACCACAATGAAAAGAATAATACTGAGCAGGAACGCCCGATGCACAACTTGGAGCTCAATCAAACCTGTCTGCACAGCCAGGATCAGGAGCGTGACTCCTTCAGTCATTCCCCTGCAGATCAACACAGTCAAAAGAACAAATCAAACACATCTTTCTGTGTGTCAATACTGGTTCAAAAATACATCTAGAAACAACAGGAAATAAGCTGTCTGTCTCAGCTAGAACTCTTCAGATGTCACTGGTTGTGTTTACTGATGTCCCTGCTAAGGCTTTAACCAGAGAGGAATGTTTTCAGAAACGCTTAAGTGTTGGGGCTTAGGAACTGGCAGATTTCAGAACCCTGCTCCTGTCTAGCAGCATGTGGGCTACGTCCAGCCCAGCAGACACCACCCAACAACAGAGTTTCCCCCAGCACAAAGTATTTTAAGGACCCAGGTTGTGTGTGAAAACGAGGAATACCTCTGAGTGCTGCCTACACAAGCCCCAAGCAGCCCTGCTATGTCCCCACCTGGGCACCACCCTCATTCCTAGATGACCATGAGGACCCTCTCCACCTGCCATATTTCCCCACCACCACCCTCCTTGTCTGTCCTTTGGCCCTGGGGAAACATCCTTGACTCAACACCCCACCCAGTGCCCAGTTTAGGCAAATCAGCAATTTAGCCATTTTTCACTTTAGGCTCCCTGTACCTTTACCAAATACAGCTGTCCTTTTTGCCTTGGAACCTCAGACTGAATTTAACACCTCTGAGGACCACATTTTAGCACCACTATTTGATGCAGTTAAAGTACAGATCACCCAGAACTGCTCGCTTCCCCGAAAGACGCTTTTAAGTAGACTATTCCTGGACAACCCCAATTTATACCATTTTTGCTTTCACATACCAGAATTCAAAATGTAAAACATTCTTTTGCATTTGGTCTGAACTTTCTATAGAGGTAAGGGCTGGAATAACTGAGAAAGGTAGTGCCATACCTAGGATCCCAATTTCATATTAGACAAGTTGGGATAAGTATTAGGAAAAGGTAGTTTCTCTGTTTTGGTTATTTCCCATAGCAACTTACAGGTAATCCATACAAAGTAGCATTTTAAGCCTCAAAGATCAGTAATGTTTCACACATGACTACAGGGTAAATGAGGATATGGAAATGTGAAGTGCTTCTATTATCCAAGCCTGTGAAAATTTTCCAGTGACTCATGTAAATGAAAGCACTAAGACAATCAAACTGTGCAATTATAAATCCCAAATAATAGCCCTGGATTTGTAACATAAATGAACCATCTCCCAAGCCTGTGACAAGCTGTATCTTCACCTCAAATCCTTCCAATGTACACACAGACTGGCATACAAAAAGCCTGGCAAGGATAACCAAGAGTTTGTAAGTTAAAAAATTGTAATGCAACACATACATTTCTGTATAAATCCCTTTTAGTCTGTTTCTTTTTAGACCTTAGGCACAATGAGGTACTTACCTGTTCATAGCAGGGTCATTCATAAACGCTCGGTAACCCTGCAAGTAAAACTTGCAGAGTGTCAGAACTCCCAAAGCAACAAAGGAGACTGTGAAGACCAAGCCCAGCAGCGAGTATGGAGTGCTACAGCATTCAGCAATACTGGGATGAGAGAGTGGAAAAGAAACAAAAAGAAAAGGTCCATTAATTAAAAGCAGCGTGATGAGCTCTCCCCTTTGTCCTGTTAACTGTACAAGCTGGTTTTAAAGCAAAATTGGACTGGTTTAACAAAAACAGTAAAAGCTCTACACTGCCATGAAATCCTCCCCTAAAAAGAAAAAAGATGAGACGTATTCTGTTACTTCTTTTCAAGACACAACTTCATCTCAGCTCCCCGGCTGGTGCTGCTGCCGGGCTGGAGCTCAGGCTGTGCCGCAGCGTTTCTCCGGTCCCCTCCGGCGCTGTGCCGCACGGTGGCACTGCCCTGCCTGCGTAGGGTTGGCATCACTGAAAGGCAGTTTGACAGCCACAACCCACCCAGGTTACTGGCAGAATGGAGTTAAAGCAGATGGATTCACTAGGGCACTTTCCACTCAGATCCACAGTAGTTCAAACAAACCGATAAGTACTATTGGGAGACTGGGGGCTTTTTCGTAGCGTTCACACCAGGTTCAGGTAGGCAGCATCTGTCTCTCAAATGGCTGAGCCAGAAGCAGCAAAATAAGACAGTGAAGAATATTCTCCCTCAGCAGGCTTCTTCCTCTCTTGCTATAGCAGTGAAGTCCCAAAGATTGAGACCCCAGGATACATGTGACAATGCTGAGAATAGCTGCATTACTTCAGCTCCCTCACCTTAGGGCTGCTCTTCTGCTAACCCTGGCACTGCAATATTTGGGGCAGCCTAAGCCTCAGCGTACTTCACCTTCTGAAACACGACGCTGCCAGAACAAGGGCAGTGCAGTGCACTGCATGCCCCAACACTCGGCAAAGAACCAGCTGTCAGCCAGGGATTACACATCTGGAAATCCTCACATGCGTAATCCAGGGTAAGGCACTGACACCCCCATTCATTAAAAAAAAAAAAAAAAAAAAAAAAAA
>Ga0065711_1043870_pt1 | contig 14466 bp, 6 predicted proteins | sample Hoacrofraction12_FD_59098 | JGI IMG/M metagenome (GOLD analysis project Ga0065711, IMG submission 59098) | Hoatzin crop microbial communities from Cojedes, Venezuela - Epithelial fraction 12 v2 (version 2) | ecosystem: Host-associated > Birds > Digestive system > Esophagus > Crop | place...
GATTCCTATGAGTTTTGCTTAATAATCCACAAAATCTTGTCTTTTTAGAAGCCCTAACCAACAGTAATATTAACTCGCCTGGCTAGTGATATTTTCATTATTTCTAATGAACAATGTATAACTTTGTGTGACACAGTTCTTAGAGAAGAAAAAAAATTTAGCAAAAAACCTCCTATATCTTCCATTCTTCCATAAATAAACATTCATGTAATCCTATTCACCACAATACTTCGTTTGATTCAGAAATTTGCACTTTCTATACCATAATGATATGGCCACTGGAAGCTGTGATAAGATGTTATAAAATAATGGTAGAATTCCTACTGTCATGTCTGATTTTATTTTTAAATTTCATCTATGTATATAATTAATAAAGTATTGCTTTAAAAAATCTTGAAATTATTTTCTTAATGTTTTCCATTAAAAGTTTGTAATAATTACAGGACTCAAAAATAAAATTCTGTGATTAAATGAGGATTTTTTTAAAAGTACAGAAGAAGTAAACCTGATGTTCTTCATTTTAGCATATTAAATATTTATATTTTTACATTTATTCGTACATGACACCCTTCGAATCCTTCATTTATTTTGTAATATACACATTTTATAAAATATCACTGTTCTTTTAAAGGAAAAATTGAAGAATGCAGCTGAATAAATTTTTCAAATCTTTCTCACTGCAGTAGTTTTGTTTCAGAGATTTTGTCTTTTTACCAATATCATGGTGTCTCCGTAATGCCTGATATTTAACTGAATTCCTATTATTACTAGAGGAAGGGTGTTGTTATCGTGAACATACTTGCTGAGATTCAGGAAATAAGGGATTTGATTTCTGGCACCAACATCAATTCCTTCAAAGATTTTGCAGAAGGCTTGTTACTGCTTTGTGTGCTTTGTATTCTCGCTCTGTAACATGAGGATCGCAAGGTCTGTTTTCAGCACCTCCTTGCCCGTTTTGCGTGCTTTGGAGTGCCTTTAGAGGGAAGGACTTTGTTTACCGGATACAGTGGATGTAATGATGGCTTGGTTGTTCCTGTGGGACTGCTGTTTTACCCAACTGTTAGAAAGCAAATACCCCACCCTGTGCTCTGCCTCCCCACACTCCTTTCTTAGACTTCTTTCTAGAATATTGGTGATGTATTAGAAATATTTTATTTCCTTTTCATACTCCAAAGCTTGTTTAGTGATGTAATGTACAGAGGTAAAGTGAAATGTCTCTTCCCTCATTTCAGCTGCTGTATGTGACTTTGAAAGAGAGAGCTGTGGTTGGATTGAAACTGCAAACGCAGATGATTTTGACTGGGTAAGAAGTTCCAGTAGTGCTCTTGCACCTGCTTTTCAGAAGCAAGCTCCTCCATGTGATCACACCTACAACAAATCCGAAGGTAAGACAAGCCAGGCCTAGAAACAGAGAAGTGGCATAGACATACCTGCTCTTTAGTTATATTTAAAGTGGAGGCCATGAATGCTTTAAAAATCTTTGGAAATGCTTTCTTTCTTCAGTCTGAAATGTTGTTTTCTGTTTTGTTTTGATAGGTCATTTTATGTTCATTCTGAAGAACAGCAGTAGCATTTCACAAGTAGCTCAGCTACGAAGCCCAAAGTTCAGGCAAACTGGGTCAAATTGCACATTGTCCTTTTGGTATGAAATAATTAAGATTTAAAATTCACGGATTATCTCGCATTGCTTCTCTTGGACTGAAATTGAGGTTATAGTCTGCAGTAGACACACCCTCCTCTGTAGTGTTTATTTCTTTTTATTCTTTAACCATATGGTCTTCATTATGAACAATATGCAGAAATAAGATCAGGCGCCTCGAGAACAGAACTGAAACATGGGATTTCTTTGTTGTCAGAATTTGAGAAGATTATATTAAAGGATTGTGTCTGCATATACACAGACAAATATCACTGTCATCTTGCCAACATTTCTACTTCAGTTACGGTATTCTGTTCAAGAACAGGAAACCATCCAAAAATCTAGTAGCTCCTTGAGTCAACTACAACACCCAAAATTAGACTGTATCATTTTTAAGTGAAAGCTCCGGTGGAAGAATTGGAGTTTTGCTTTCAATCCTTTTTTTATGTACATAGCAAAAAAATCCACCTTTCAGTTATTGTCTTGTCTCAGTTCTGTGCAGTCTTGTCATAGAGGAACAGAAAAGGTAAACTCGTGATAATTTGTGTGCTAAGGTCAAAAGTGGCACTACGGTTTAAATAAGTATTTGGCCTGACTTTTGTATTATTAAGTGCAATTTCTCTTAGTAATGTCAAATACGTTTACCATAGAAAGAAGAAATGTCCTTTTATCAAAGACTGAAGACTTGAATTTGGTCTGGAAATTAGAAGTTATTGGTTCTGTTCCAGTTTCTGTTCCCAGTTGTGCTGTGTGATTGCTCACCTATGCATATATGATTTTTGAACACTTTGAGATTTTCCAGAAATGCTATACAAATGCAACATGTTAACAATAACTAGCATAGGAAGAAGGTGTGCTTTTACATTCAGTAATTATTCTGGTTTTCCTTTTTGAATTAAATTTATAAAAAATATATTATGTATCTGAGTAGGCAGTATTCGTTGCTTAATATGAAAGCAAATGTGTCTCTTCAGTTATGGGTTATAATTTAATGAATTAGGCTTCTTCTTTTATAATCTTCCACTCTTTAAACGAGCTAGACTGATACAGCACCCTACCCTACCATCATACGGAAAGTGGATTGAATTACAGGGAAAACAGGCACTGTGAACTTCCTGTATTTCACAGATCTGTGACAGAAAAGATACTGGCCATTATACTTGATGTGGTCCATTCTTATCGTTTGCACCCTTAAATTATTTTTTTATCATTTTAGGTATTACAATTATGGACAGTCAGTTGGAGCAGCAGAGATGCAACTGCTTGTGGATGAGCTGGAACAACAGCCTACTGTCCTTTGGAGGGCATATTACAACGAGGGAGATCAGTGGTTGCAGGCAGTCATTCAGCTTGGACGCCTTCCACATCCTTTCCAGATATCACTTCAGAAAATCAGTCTGGGTTTTTATGATGGTGTCTCAGCAATTGATGATATTACATTTGAAAACTGTGCTCTTCCACCTCCAGAATTAAGTTGTGAAGGTCCTGGTCGTTTCTGGTGCAGAGACACAAAAGCATGTATTGACCGTTTATTGGTCTGTGATCTGGTGGATGACTGTGGGGATTCATCAGACGAAGACAACTGTAGTAAGTACTTTCCATTATTGCTTACTTTACACCAAACCAAAATTTACTTGCCAAATTCATCACTGGAGTTAAGTAGACCAGTACTGTTACAGTCTATCAGAGTCCCAGCCAGTGATGATTCAACTGAATATAGTCACTGATGAAAGAGACTCTGAAAATTTTTAACTTAAATGCATATGATGAGTTACAACTGAGGGTAAATGTAGTTAGGTCTCCTTTATTCGAACAAGTCTTATTTCTTTAACTTTTGTAAAACACACATACACATCATAAGTTTATTTTAAAAGAGAGAATTCACAGTCTGCCAGATCATTTGTGTTAACATGATGTCTTTTGTTACAATGATGGAAGTACTGTGGAGGATGTATATGGACTGAGAGGAGCGTATGTCCCGTCTAATTTTGTGACCTATAACTCTTTCTCTCTGGAAACTGTTAAAATATCTGTACTAGAATATATCAATCATGCTGGGCATAAATGTCCCTTTCAAAGAAAGAACTTGTAAGAACAGAGAAAAGCTATGAGTGGTTCACATTTCTGGCAGTCACCTTGCAGTGTTGAAGGGTGCTACTGATGATTTTCTCCCCAAAGCATACATTCATCGGTTTTAAGAACTCAAGAACATTAATATAAAATAAAATTAACTGGCAATTGCTTTATCACATCCTGAGGTAACTAAATTATGCAAATCACAATGAGTTTGAGAAACACAGGACACCTGATAAGCTTGAGGGGATACAAGCCTACTCTGATTTTGCTGACTATTGACTTAAAACTGATCTAAATTTAAAAGAAAGTGAAGCCTTTCCAGCCTGTCTCAGTTTTCACACTTCTAAAATGTCTATCTACATTATAACTCACTTTGAGGTCTATAGTAAGAAAGTACTATATGACTTGCAGTTTTAAACATTATGAAAATTAACAGCTAAATTAAAAAAAAAATGGTTATTATATCAGTTACTGCTTTGAAGAGCAAATGCAAAGATGAAATTCAAGTTCTCCACCTCAGATACACCTTTTATTATTTTACATTAAATTAATTTATCTAATCAATATATTTTCCTTGGTGTCAAACAATAAATTGCAGTTGTGCTATAAATACCTCCCGAATTTCGCTTTCATAAAGCTATCAAGCTACTATTATTGAGTATAATAGAGATCTAAAACTCAACCCACTTTTAGGACTACTTCTGCTGTGTGAAAATATATTAGGTCACTTATTGCGCATACCTACAAGACTATATCCTATTGTTTGTTTCATCCAATTAACCTCAGTTTTAAATCTTTTACTCAGCTAAATTTCAGTTAAAGAACTTTGCATGCTTTAATTATAAAAATACACGAATGTAGTAATACGAATAATAAAATATTCTTCACAGTTCTGTTTATTTTTTAAATTAATTCTGTACAGTTTGCCAGATACATATTGAAAGATGAGATAATTAACGTCTTTTTTTTTTTTTTTTGGTCCAGGGAAGTGTATATTTATAGAAGAAGATATGTGTTTATATAGGAATGAAATTTTTGCAAGGAGACAAAGATAATTTTTTTTCATCGTGTTAGATATTAATGAAGGTATATTAAACAACAATCAAGAAAATGGTGCTTTCACTTGACAGTCTCTTCTGTTTACATTTCAGATGCTGACCTACAATGTAACTTTGAAAATGGGCTGTGCAATTGGGAGCAGGATGTTGAGGATGAATTTGACTGGATCAGAATACAGGGTCCAACCCCCACGGTTAATACAGGCCCATTGAAAGATCACACGACAGGCACAGCCAGAGGACACTACCTCTACATGGAATCCTCGGACCCATACCAGTTCCAAGACAAAGCAATTTTGCTTAGTCCTCTCTTCAACCCTGTGGACAACGGAACCTGCATTTTCCGCTTTCACTATTATATGTTTGGAAAGCAAGTTTACAAGCTGTCAGTCTTTCAGAGAACAGTGAGCAACACCAATGGATGGCTGTTGTGGCACACGTTTGGAAATCAAGGAAACCAGTGGATCAGACAGGTACTTTACATCAGCAGCTCTAAGCCATTTCAGGTATGATCCTTCTTGGTTGTGAAGTGCTTATTTGTTACCTCATAAAACACTGTGAGTATATAAATGACTGTGCAGTCACAAAGCTATTTGTAACTGTCGGATCAAATTTACTTTGAAATACCTTTGTAGGGTTTTTTTGAGGAAATATGTCTGAAATTTTTTTTTTGCGGAATTTACATTTCCCCAGAAAACACGTGATTATAATGTTTTGAACAGGAACATGGGATATTTAAAGTAGATGTTAATTTTGCTTTTCAAGCATTTAGTTAAACAAACTTACCTGAATCTACTACAGAATGGCAAAATTTTGATTCACTCATGAAAACAGGACTATTAAAAGGAATATCCTTTTCTACACCTTACTTTTCCAAAGTTACATGTTAGTCTTTCATTATATAATGTAAGAAAAAATATCAGTTCAAAATATTTGGGTGCAAGGCTAGCCAAACAGTCAAATTTCATGTGGAGAAGGATATGATAATAGTAGGTTACAGCTACAAATCTTGGTTTATCATGTCACCTTTTTGAAATTGTGTATGTTATTTATGTTTCACTCTGTGTGAACTGTTTATTCTGGTTAGGTTAATGAACCTGCAGGTTTATTAGAGGAGACATTAGTTCATTTAAGTGCTGACTGGTCATAAAATTAACCTAAAAAAACCCCAAAAATGTATTACAAAATGAAACAGTTCCCTTTGAAATTTGATATAATGCAATATTTACTTTCGACTGTTCCACATTTGTTTCCCAAAAGATTATTTTTAGGTGGAGTAAAGTTCTATCGTCTTTGGAGGAAAAGGCCTTAATATTACTGTAATGGCATGGAGGCACCTGGAATGAGAGTACTCATTTTTTGTCAAAACTCTTTGTAGAAGTGCAAAGGAGTATCATCATAAAGTTAACAAGGCTTTTTTTTTTTTTTTTTTTTAATTTCTCCAAGTAAGAAAACTTATCCTGTGTCTGGTAGTTTGTCTAAAGATCCCTAAAGCCACGTGTCCTACATTTGATCTCCTGAGGATTAGGAAGGTCTGTTCAGTAACTGAAAATATTTTTGCTGCATTAGTGTTATAGGGCTTTCTATTGTACTTGCCTTGTTCTGTGCAGGGAATGCAAAGATCTTATATTCTTTTGATTTAGTTTTGGTTTTCATTGTAAGTTTTGAAGGTCATGAGGTTTAAGGTATCATTTGATAGTTTGTTCTGAAGAAAGAGTTCAAGATCTGTTGTTCATTATTGTGTACTGCATTTCTCTTGATGGGACTTGCTGTGTCGCAACCTACAACCCGTTAAAACTCAGAAATTTTGAAGTCAATATGTTGTTACTCTGTTGCTAATATGTTGTCAAGTGCTGACCTCTTTCCAATCTTCCTTTTAAGTGCATAGTGTTTGGATAATTCTAGAGCTAAAGATGTGGAGGGGGGAAAAGGTCTTCACACTCTGGTACCACTTTTTCTCTGAAGCCATAAGTCTATTGAGATGCGTACTAGAACAGCCTCTCGGTTGGTTTTGGGCTGACTGCTGGCTAGGTAACAGTATTAAAGTTTTAGCCTCTATGTTTACTATGTTTTGTACCCCACACTTTATAAAGACAGTGGTTCAGTGGTTCTACACCAGATGCTTAAAGTCTTGTAGGTCACCTCCATGCCTCCAAGGAAATGTTTAGGTTCACTTGAGAATGGATTTTTTTTTTTCCCCTTGAAAATAAAAACAAGCTAGAACTTTTTCATAATTGTCTGATCAAAATACATGTCTTGACATGTCTTCTCAGCCAAAAATTCAAGGCAGCAAAGAAAGGTACCTGAGGAAATTTGGAAAGCCAGATCCCCTTTTGAAAGTCTGGAATTCTGTAGATATGAAACTTTAGAGCCTTTAATTGAATGGTATGGCAGAAACCCAAAGGGAAAAGCAGGTGATGGCTTCCTTTGCTCACACCAGCTCCCACTAAACCCCAGAATCTTAAATTTCTCAGGAACCCTTTGTTCTAGCTGCCATCAAACCGTGGCTGAAGTTTGGTGCTGTTCCATCAGATGTTTTACATCAAAACAGTAAATGTGACATCAGTGAGCAGAACAGGGTTACCTGGATGAGAGAAAAGCGACATTTAGAGGTAGCTTATTTAAATGAAAATAATGCAGTTCTCTCAGCCAAAATTTACTGTTTCTCTTAAATACTAATACTGGTCTAAAATACATATGCTTATAAAAATTTTTGTGGCTTCAGTGATCTAGAGTTTCCCTTTGAGTTCAGAACTCGTATTACAGAAAACTGAAAGAATTTTTTTTTTTTTTTTTTTAATTTTGGGTTAAAAATATATTCCTTTTCAAGATATTTGATTTTACTATATGGGACACTTGTTTCTACATGAAAAATTGTAGGCTGTTGAGTGTGGTTATCTTTTTAGTTGATCAACATTTATTTTAATCTCCCTGAGAAGTTTATTTATGTGTCTGTTCCTTAAAAGCATGTTTGAAAAGGTAGTAAAATAGCAATCTGTCCATGGTAGCCTACATATACTGATGATGAATAGCGTTTGCTTTTATCTTCCTTGAATAATCATAATACCTGAAATAGTTTCTGCCCAGAAGGAAGTGCAAAGATTCTATTTTAACATCTTAGATAAATGTAGCTGTGTTAACTTGCTCCATTCAAATTTCTGTGGATACAGAAAAAGGAAATGGTCATATTATGTAAACAATGGCAAAATTCTGTGTTTCAATCCTTTTGGGCAGTGTAGTCCTCTTTTAGACATGATATAAATCACATATCTACTGAGTGTATCATACGATATCTAGGTCAACTTTACTATATTACAAACCAGATTAATGAAAAAAAAAAAGAAAAAATAATTACCTTTCCCACAAGCTAGTTCACTTTTTGCTCATCTGCAATATGGATGTGTATCTCTGTAAACTAATATGGTTATAGATCTTTGATACTCTAAAGCATAAGTAATACCTAAAGAAGTCTAATATTCTGTGATGATTTTATAATGTTCAGTCTAGATTTTTTAAGATGGCTGTTATGAAACTTAAAAATGCAAATACATTGTTTAATTATGTGATTAACTGTTAATGCTACATTGAGTGTAGTCACTAAAAATTTTAGTATTTTGAGTATCATGTATAAACTCTTAAATTTTCATTCAAATATAAATCTTTCTCCCTTTAAATATGAAAAACAAGGACCAAAATCAGGAGAAAATAAATAATGAAAATTTATTGAATCATACTAGCTTATAGAAGCTTCTATGAGGAATAAAATTGCAATTAAGTGGGTATAAAATGCATTTGGTATTTTCCTATTTTACAAGTGGTTAAGAAAAGTAAACAACCAAATCCAATGTGATAATTTTACTCTTATTATCAATTAAGTATTAGTTTAGCAAGTAATTGAATATTGATTGAAAATTAGAATGATACATTTGCGATGAATATAGAATAGCACTATGTTCTACAAACACAAACACAAGCTGACCTCTCTCCAGGTACTGTTTTTTAGTACCTTTTGCACTATTTTTATGTTCTTCTCAGTGTAGAATCTAAACTGTTTTCATTTTAAGGGCCTGATTCTGAAATGTGTATGACTGAGTATATTGACAATGGTGTAAATTAAGTTTCTCAAGCTCCTAAGCAGCGTTTAAAACCAGATGTAATGGTCTGGAATCTGACCAAACAGGGAAGACAGAGAGCTAAAGCACAGTGCAACCCTTTCCTTTTGATTTGTACATTGCTATTTGTACCTTTGACACCCTAACGTGCTGTTTTCAAGTACAGCGGTTGCAGCATCCGTTGCTCATGATTTAAAACAAGACAATTTTTTATATTCAAAAGTTTTTCCAGCTTGGGGAAAAAATACTTTCTGTCCTGAAACTGACCTCTATTTCGTTGAAGTAGAATGTGACTTGTGTCTCTGAATTCTTCTGCTGTTCTGAACACCCCTGTCTCTTATTCAGGCTGAGGTATCAAAACAGAAGTGCTGACCAGTTCTATTTCAGATGTTCTCACATAAAGGACTTTGATGTTGGCATTTTACTATGGGTTGTAAATGTATCAAAATTAATTAACTTAGTTGTCCTGTAAAATTCTTCTGTCTCATTTGGCGTTACATAGTCAGATGCAAGTCGCCCCTTGCAACATCTGCAAGGTAGAAATGTTCAATAAGACGGTAGTTACAACATTTTCGTTGTTGTTGTAAAGCCTAGAACCCCTAGGGATTCCCATATGCCATCACCCTTTTAACTTCCTTAGCTCATAGGATCTGAAGTTGTAGCCACCCAATGCTGAACTGGGAGACATCCCCTGTTACAATCACTGAGTGTCACTTCTGGATCAGATAGTGGGAAACATCTTTGAGAATCACTAGGGTCCCCTTAGCCTTGCAGACATGAAGCAATGAAAGCCAGCCTTCAGGAAGGTCTTGTTTTACTTCGCTACAGCAGAATATTTACCGAGTGAAGCATTACAAGTGTCATCAGTCCCAACTTAGATAGCCACCTTGAAAGTTTTACCCCTAAGAGCTGTTGTATATTGAAGAGAAAGCCTTGGATCACTTCCAAATAAATACTTCATAAAATTAATGCATTTCCCAATAGTTTGTATAAAAGAGAAAATTAGTTCCGAAACTATTTTCTAACTTAGTCACAGCTCTAATAATGTATTATTTGCGATCTGTGACAATATCATCAATATAATACTAGTTGTATGGCCGTTGAAAGGGCAATAGATGGGAGTATTATTCCCAACAAATGGGAAGGGTGAAGTGTTCGTCATAATTATTTCCAGCACGTAAATCCTCAGGTATACTTCTTGAATGGTGCTAAACCAGGAACTGACTTTGTTATTTAGAGACAGAGTTTTTCTAAAAACAGGTAAGAATCTAAAGAAATTTTTCTTGGTTTCTGAGACACTAGATCAAGATGATTGTTTTGTCTTTTAAGAAGTTCGTTTCAATCTTCATTTTTCATCTTTTCATTTCTGTTATGGAGTTATAGGTCATATTATACCTTTTCTTATAAAGATTTTCAAATTCAAAGACAAAATATCTCACTCTGAATGTATTTTATTTTCAGTTACTGTTATCTTTTAGCCATAAAATTAGTTGTGGAGGTACATAGTTACAGTGGAGTTTTAACCTTGATTATAGGGTTGTGTTATGTTTTCCTTAGTTATACTCAGTTCTCTTGTTATGGCTTTGGTATGCCCTTGACATCAGACCATTTTGATGTCAAATACATGTGTAGTAAACATACATAATTGTAATCCAAGGTCTTACCATTCATCTAATAAGAGAGACAGAAAGGGCTAAAAAATGTATTTAAGGTACTACCAGGTAGCTGGCCACAATCACATAGGCAGTATCTACTTTGTCACACTCTACTCCCTCCCTTTTCCTTCCTCAGTGAGATGAGATAGTCGTTCTTTGGGAATTCTGATGATTTGCTCTTTAATAATCGAAACAGGATCACAAAGCTCACTCTTTGGTTATTTCTGCAATTCTTGCTATTCCTTGCAATATCTTCCCCCCCTCCCCTGACCTTTCTGTAATGAAAAACCCAGGGTTTTAGTGGAAAATGGACTTCTGGCATAATTCTACTTTACAGACTATTTTTGAAGTGGTTTTGAGTTCTGTTTCAAACAAAAAGCCTGTGCTATGGCAAATTGTGAGATTTCAGCATTTAATGTTTTTATTTCATGCACCTGTAGTGGTGATAATTATATTTCATGTGTGAATAACGTAGCAGGACTTTGCATCAATTTAAGAAAAGATAATGACTTGCTAGTCTTCCTCGTCAGCTATAATATTCTTGAAATAAGGACATTTCAAGTTTCATTTCCTACATAACAAGCATCAGAACTATAGAAATTACAGGTTCTAGATCTCATATCACATTTCACAGCACCTCTGAGAGAAATTTTCAGTAGGGTTTATAACATCAATACTTTTGTATATCGACTTCAGTGTGGGAGTTTTTCAGTCTTCTGTAATCATTAACTTGTAAGTGTCAGGTTGAAATTCTGGACTTTTACATGTATACTCCAAAAATGGAGCTGACCAAAATTAGCCGTATGCGTACTTGAAGTATGCATAACCCATCAACCTGGCACCATTCTGTGACCACCTGCACAGGTCAAAGGCACTTATCCTACCTGACCCTCAAGGCAGAATGGTGGGCACTGGTTTGAGAGCAAAGGCTGCAGATCCGGCTGGGGGGTCTGCACCATCTGCCCCAGTGGTGGCCTCCACCCAGATGGAGCTGCTGAAGGGAGAGGCTGCAGTGCAGACCTCCAACTTCAGCAAGTGCCTAGACCTTTCTCCTGGGGCAGGGACAGGCAGCAGACCTGTCTGCAAAAGGTGTACCCAGGTGGAGGAGCTCCTGCAGCAGGTGGCTGAGCTGCAGGAGATGATGAGGAGGCAGTGTAACATCAGGGAGACTGAGAAGGAGTTACATAGCTGGTTCCAAGTGCAGTCTGCAATGAATCCACAGCCAAGCAGCCAAAAACTCCCCCACCAGCACACGCAGAAGGGAGGGGGGGTCTATAATGCAAAAGAATGGAAACTCGCAATGGCGAGGATCAGCAGGAGGAAGAGACTTCCCCTGAAACCTGAGATGGCCTTGCAGAACCACTTCACCGCTCTTCAGATTGAAGAGCAAAGACCCGTTACATCAGAAGAGACACTGGAGCTGAGTAAGGCATCCTGATCTGCTCACTTTTTAACAACCAGCGCAACTAAGACTAGGTGATGGATAATAGTAGCAGGCAACTCTCTTCCGAGAGGTACAGAGGCACGCATCTGCTGACCTGATGCACTCTCTAAAGAGTTCTGCTGCTTATCAGGGGCTCATATCAGAGATGTCACTGAGACCCTACCAAGCCTCATACAGTCTGTTATTTCCCACTGCTGTTGTTTCATGGGGGCACCAGCGATTCAGCCAAGAGCTGTCTAAGGAATATCAAGAAGGACTACAGAGCCCTGGGAGCAGTGGTAATAGACTCTGGAGCGTGCCTGACAAATTTGGTGGCCTTCTACAGTGGGGTTACAGGGTTGGTGGATAAGGGAAGAGCAACTGATATCATCTACCCAGGCTTCAGAAAAACACTTGACACTCTCCAGCATGACATCCTTGTCTCTAAATTGGAGAAGTATGGATTTGATGGATAGACCACTCAGTGGATAAGGAGTTGACTGGATGGTTGTGCTCAAAGTATTGCGGTCAATGGCTTGATGTCCAAGTGGGGACCAATGACGAGTGGCGTTTCTCAGGGGTTGGTAAAGGGACTGGTGCTGTTTAACATCTTTGTCGACAACACAAACAATGGGATTGAGTGCACCCTCAGTAAGTTTGCCTATGGTATCAAGCTGTGTGTTGTGATTGACACACTGGGGGGGAGGGATGCCATCCAGAGGCACCTTGGGACGCTTGAGAGGTGGACCTGCACGGACCTCCCAAAGTTCAACAAGGCCAAGTGCAAGCTACTGCACGTGGGTCGGGACAATCCCAAGTACAAATACAGGCTGGGCAGAAAACGGATTGAGAGCAGCCCTGTGGAGAAGTGCTTGGTGGTACTGGTGGATGAAAAGCTGGACATGAGCCAATAATGTGTGCTCGCAACCCAGAAAGCCAACTGAATCCTGGGCTGCATCAAAAGAAGCATGGTCAGCAGGTCAAGAGAGCTGATTCTGCCCCTCTGCTCTGGCGAGACCCCACCTGGAGTCCTGCATCCAGTTCTGGAGCCCTCAGCACAGGAAAGACATGGACTTGTTGGAGTAGGTTCAGAGGAGGGCCAAAAAAACCTTCCCATCCATTCCAAGGATGGAACACCTCTCGTATGAGGAAAGGCTGAGAGAGTAGGCGTTATTCAGCCTGGAGAAGAGTAGGCTCCAGGGAGACCTTAAAGCAGCCTTCCAGTGCCCGAAGGGAGCCTGCAAGAAAGCTGGAAAGGGAAGTTTTACAAGAGGAGGTAGCTATAGGACAAGAGGACAACTCCTTTAAATTGAAGGAGGATAGATTTAGATTAGATATAAGGAAGAATTTATTTACTCTGAAGGTGGTGAGGCACTGGAACAGGTTGCACAGAGAAGTTGTGGATGCCTCCTTGCTGGAAGTGTTCAAGGCCAGGCTCGATGGGGCTTGGAGCAACCTGGTCTAGTGGATGGTGTCCCTGCCCATGGCAGGGAGTTTGGAACTAGGATGATCTTTAAGGTCCCTTCCAACCCAAATCATTCTATGATTCTGTATTCTGCTTCCTGCATGCAGCTTTGCAGGAAGAGTGCACATACTTTTTTATTGTCCCAAAGAGAAGTACTATTTCCTAGTGTGAAAAGCAATACGAGGAGACAGTGTTTCAGCCTGTTACAGTTTCATATCAGCCCATGTAGCTAGGACTTAACCTTACCACTCGAGTGTTGTTAGAAGGAAAGTGGTTCTGAAGAGTTTGTGCTCTTTCTTCTGTATATCCTAGGAAAATAAATCAAAGTATTTGTGTTTTTGCCCTTACATTAGGAAAAATAAGCTGAAAAAAAAAATTGATGTAGAAATGTTTGACCCTTTCCATAATACTTGGGTAATCAGTGTTCCTCATAGAAAGAGAGATGGTTGAGAAGTAACTGAGAAACATTAAATCAACAGTGTCATAGAGAAGGTGTATAAAGAATGATCTTTAATGATTTCTCCGAACAGAGAGAATGAGAGGTACTCTGTGAAATAATTAGGCAACACAATCAAAAAACAAGGAAATACTATTTGAGGATGGTCTCTTCAAGGAGCTATTGGCAGAAATCCCGTGGGCCAGGGATCTCGAAGGCAGGGGGGTCCAAGAGTGCTGGTCGCTCTTCAAACATCACTTCCTCCATGCTCAGGAGCAGTGCATCCCCCTGAGAAAGAAATCGAGAAAAGGAGGCAGGAGATCTGCATGGTTAAACAAGGAGCTTCTAGCGGAGATCAGGTGGAAGAGAAAGGTCCATGGAATGTGGAAGAGGGGCAGGCCACTTGGGAAGAGTACAGGAATGTGGTGAGAGCATGCAGGGATGCGACGAGGAAGGCCAAAGCCCACCTGGAATTGAAACTGGCAAGGGATGTCAAAAACAACAAGAAGGGCTCTTCAACTACATCAGCAGCAAAAGGAAGGCTAGGGACAATGTGGGGCCGCTGCTGAATGAGGCGGGTGTCCTGGTGATGGAGGATGCAG
>Ga0065711_1043871_pt1 | contig 14466 bp, 10 predicted proteins | sample Hoacrofraction12_FD_59098 | JGI IMG/M metagenome (GOLD analysis project Ga0065711, IMG submission 59098) | Hoatzin crop microbial communities from Cojedes, Venezuela - Epithelial fraction 12 v2 (version 2) | ecosystem: Host-associated > Birds > Digestive system > Esophagus > Crop | place...
CAGGGAGGCTGTGGAGTCTCCTTCTCTGGAGATATTCCAGACCCTCCTGGACAAGGTCCTGTGCAGCCTGCTGTAGGTGACCCTGCTTCGGCAGGGGGTTGGACTGGGTGACCCACAGAGGTCCCTGCCAACCCCGACCATTCTGTGATTCTGTGAAGTAGCTCCTGTACACTGCTCCTGAACAATTGGTGGAACAGGAATAGTTGAGACATGTGAGGCATTTCAAACAGCACACACGAGAAAAATATTATCTGGTTGCAGACAGGAGAACAAAGATAAGCTTTATCAGAATCTCCCAGTATCTCTGGAGAGCTTTTCTGAGGATTTCGGCTGATTCTGGCCACGTTGGCCATGGTATGGCACCTCTGTTTGAGCAGCGCTGTGTGTCCCTCCCTCTGGGCTCTGTTTACCTTGCACTGTGTGAATGCTCTGTAAACATATGTGTGTATGTAAATGCAGGTTATTACATGCACTTACTCCTTGAAGCAACTAAGAGCAACCGTTGGGTCACTATTTGCATGAAGAATGTGTGTGGGCTTACCATTATGCAAAAGGTATCAGACACACCTGCTAGAACAAATGAAACCTTTCTAGAAAAAACAAACTTGCCTTTTGCTGTAGTGAATATCTGCAGCCTTTTCTCTCGTGTATTGCACCATTTTGCCACACTGGGAATGTCGATACCGGCTTGGGGAAGTTTGTGCTGCCCCGTTTCACGCAACTCTTGAACCAACTGCTCAGGAAGCAAATTAAATGTGAAGCAATGTGAGGGCAAGCTAAGGGTGTGATGAGGTGGGTGGGAGAATCCATCTAGCAAAGGAAAGCTAAGGGTGTGTCAACACAGTGCAGTGCAGCACAGAGCCAACGCATCAGTACTCCTAAGCAGCACTGCTGGACGTAGGTAACTTCTTCAACTACCTCCATACCCCCGGTGCTTGCTTGTCGGAGCTCGGTAGCAACGCAGCTCAGCATCGTCGGAGCAGTTCTGTCCGTCTCACATGGTGCTTGCACTGGGGCTACCTTATCACGTCTTTCCTTCAGACAGTTCTGTAGATTAGGGTTGATTTTGATGGGAAGGGACAAGTTCAGGCTGCTTGTGAAACCAGGTTCTTGTGGCCGGGAGAAGCAGCTGCCCCTGGCTCCCAGGTCCCTCCGAGGGCAGCCCTCGGCAGGAGTCCCCACCGAGCTCCTGTTGCACTGAGGAACCTTGCTCTCCTTTCCCCCTTCCCTATGCATGAAAGGGGGTTGCTCACTACTGGGAGTAAAAACACGCTTTGGAGGCTAAAGTTCAATTTACCCTGCCTGCCTTTTATTTATTCTGCTTGCACTGTAGTAGATGTAGTCTCACCCACAGCCTCTCCATTTGGAAAGTCTGTGAGGCTGTTGTGCCTTTTAAAAAAAGCTCTGTTAATTGTGTTGTATTGGATAAGAAAATTGGAGCTATCAATCATATATGGATAAAAAGAATGAACAGGGTAGCCCTCTTGGGAATAAGCAATGAAAAAGCCAAGCAGTACAGAAGGCAAACCACAAATGTTGTTCATTATCCTAATTATTTGAAGCGCTTGAACGAGAAACTACACAGACATTGAAATACCAGTGCCCATGAAATAAAAGGAATAGTGAAGCAGTGAATGCCAGCTTTGGGTAAGGTGCAGTGAGTAGCAGCATGTTCAATATATTAATACAAAAGTTATAAAGAGACCTCTGGCTTTCATTACCGCTTAGTGTGTGTTGTTAGGCACCACGTTTGCTGTGCATGGATGAAGCAGGGTCTAATAGTGGACATGGTCATAAAAGGTAATTTACCCTCAGTGTTTCTCATTGCAAATGCAAGAATTTGCTTTGAATAGGATCTGTGCACACAATTCTGAAATCTGTTTCAGTGTCGTGAGAGGAATACGCCTACAGAGCCCTGAACCTGCCACAGTAATTTCATATTTCTCAGCCAGCGTGCTGGTGATGTGTCACTTCGTGTTGGTTTCATCACCTGGAGCACTTGTTCTCTATCTAAGCACGCTCTGTCTTGTTTTGTTTTTCCTCCCCCCCCAAAAAAAAAATCTTAATCTGGATTAGTGCTTAGACCTTTGGTGGAGAAACAAACACTTGAGCATAGTTTCTCAGTCTCTCTCTGAACTCAGAGTTCATTGTGAACAGGGTTAATCTGTGCTGTCAAACGAGGCTTTCTGCTCATCTCGGGGAAAGAGAAGCGAAGGAAGTGCCTTTATTGTTAATGTCAGGTTTATAAACTGCAGTGGAAAGGGAAGATGATGCTGTCAAGGTAAAGGAAAGAATAATGTGCATGCATATTCTGTTCAGGTGTATCCCCTTACACCTGCACACAAGCTGTGACACATGTCTAGTGAAATCACACCCCAGTTTCCCAGGTGCGTTGCTGAATGAATGAGTGAATAAATGAAGAGGGAAGTCAGGAAGTTAAATGAATCTTTCAAGCCACTCCATTAAGGTCACCAATTTTGCATTTTTTGGCCAGTGGAGTGATCTCTGAAATGAATTTGTCCTACTATTTTATTCATAAAAACCAAGGCCTTGCTCTTGCAAAGATTAGCCCACCTGCTTCTGGTTAAGCGTGTAAGTAATCCTAAGGAATTCAGCATGATTCTTTACATACTTTAAGTTCTGCATATTTTGTATTGTAAGATCTGGCACCCCCCATCACTGCCAACATGTACCCATGTATGAAAAAGCTGAGCTGAATGTCAGCCGCCTTCGCTGAGAGGCAATGTCATCTGCTCAGGAACTGATTGGAAATACTATTGAAAAATGGAGAGAATAAGAAAAATAAACAAGCGTCAGAAACACGTAGTGCTACAACAAAGAATTAGAGCCATGAAGGTCAAGAGAGCTATTCAGTGACACAGACTGACAAATCAAGTTCTTCTCATCCTCTTTATAGATTATGAAAAAGGATACGCAATGCCATAGAAAGCATACATTTATTACGACTCGCAGACTATATCTTGTTTTCCCACTATGCTCTTGTGGCCTGCAGATCTCTCTTCTATTATAGCATCTGGATAGGAAAGAAAATGAACTGTTCTTTGCTCTAGTTTCTCACCCGTCAAAATAGCATAGGAAGGGAGCAGATGCACACACCTGGGGTAGTTAAAGGCTGGCATCAGTAGTGCAGCGTGTTCCCCAGTGGGGCAGTACCCGTGCCATGGGGTTCTCAGCAAATACCACAGAGGGAACAGTTCTGCCCAGGGAAATCTGGAAGAATCACCTTGGCCTTTGCTAAACTGTTTGATGACGAGCCCACATTTCCCTATAGAAAGCATAAGGAGTGGAAAGGCAGCAAAAGGGAATCTCACATTCTTCTCTCTTTGGTATAGTTTGCATTTTCCAGCTGATAATACAAGTGATAAAAAATAGCTGAGTTCTTGCTTGTTTTCATTCAAAAGCACTAAATCCTTTCAGCTTTCAAACAGCCAGGACAACTCCCTTATAGCATTTACATTTTATTCCTCTAGCTTAGTTTTTTATGTACAGAGTTCTCCAAGGTCAAAGAGCACTGATCATCAGTTTTCTTAAAATTAGACCTGCAATCAGTACCACTTCCCTCTGCACTTGGAAAGCTAGTAATAGGGCTAGGAAGTGCTGGTCTAGCAATATCCTCTGTTCAGATTACAAATATCTTCTTAGCTTCGATTATAAGGGAACTGAAGGATTATACTGGTACATATTTGTGGATTTATCACTGATGTGATGATGATTTATTATGTTTGTAACTGCTTTGCTTTTCCTATGTATGTTACACATCTGACTACTGATTCACTCCTTAACAAACGTGAGACATTTTCCATTTGGCCAGTTTGGTTTTAGCCTAAGAAGTCTAAACTGCTAACAATATGTTAGCTGTTTCTTCTTGCCTATGAATTTTGGGGACCAACCAGCGTGGTCAACTTCTCCCATCGCATCGCTTGGTACAAGGATTCCTTTCTTCAGCTCTTCCCATTTTCTCTCCAAATGATTACCTGCTACTGTCTCTTGATGGAAACTTCTGCAACGCTTGTCCGAGGAAAGTCCCGACACACGTGTGCGTGCACATACAAGTACCAGAAGGACCTTCTCAAAAATGCTCTCAGGGACTTATTCTTAATGCAGGTCACACAGGCTGAAATCATCCTCTCTTTTAGGCCTAATTACATCCCTTCTATAAGTGGAGCCAGCTGGGGTTTTTTCCAGCTTCTTCAATGCCTAGAAGGTTACTCTAGCTCCGTGCCTATCAGGTGACGGTTGCCAAGGAGCTGTACTCGGAGAGGATAATCTACTATCAGTCACCTCATCTGCATGATCACATGTAAACTTGGTTTCTTAAGGGCTGCTTTTTTTTGCCATTTCTGACGTGCTGCCCTGCATCATCTGGGTGCTCTTGAAAGGAGGAAGTTACTGAAGCACCCAGGTCAAGTTCTTATACTCCAGAAATGGGCTCACAGCTTAGCTTGAGCAGTGACAGGGGCGACAGGGGTGAGAGGGGGCTTTTCTTCTGGGCTGTGAGTCATCATCCGTGTAAAAAGCATCCTCAGGGTGTAGCATGTTTAGAGGAAGGAAATGCATCTCCTGTTCCAGTTCTTTACTATGCCAGTCATGTTGAAGGGCTTATTTTGAGCTGTGGTAGGAAACCTCTCTTATTCTATTCAACAGAAAGTGTTTAGACAGTTTGAAGAACTCTTGTCTCCCTTCCTCTATTTGATCTCAAGTCTTCAATTAGCTGTAATTGAAAAAGGTAGAGTAAATGGCAGGTGCCTGCCTCTTTGGAAGGTGTAATTATGACTAGCTTGCAGGCTTGGAATTTTGATGACTGAATAAATAAAGAAGGCAGATGTATTTGTGTACACACCAACAGCAGTATTGACAAGATGACACAGGGACATTTGTAGCTCTGTAGACTGTAGAATGAAGAGAAAAGTGAGGGGTTTGGGCTACTCTCCTCCTCTTATTTAGAAAATTAGCATTTGTTCTCTCTCTTCTTGTCTATGGATGAGGTGAATTTCTGTTGTGCGTATGAAAAATAATAACAGCCGTAGTTGGGACTTTGGCATTGATTTGTGCTAGCTAGAGGATTCCCATTCAACATATTCAATAAGAGGTCTTCTCTTGTATTTCTGCTTTCACTTTTACTCTCTTTTATCTTCTTGGCACTCTACAGGCAAGAAATGACCTTGAATCGGAGTAGAAATTGGAGTGTGTTGCCAGGTCATCCTATCTCCTAAAATCAAAGGTATTCCACAAAAAAAGGCTGTGCAAAGGACTTCCATCTCCTTCATGAGTACTATCATAGCCACGTTGATGTGTAGCATTTTTATCAGTCATTAAAAAAAAAAAAAAAGAAAGAAAGAGAAAAAAAAAAGCCAAGGCAGTCATTGCTTGGAGTGGAGCAATAGAATATTTGGGTAACCAAGTTCTTTGCAAGGTCTTCATGCTCTCTTTGCAATGGCTTGCAGGTGGTGATGCTGGGCCAAACCAGGTTTTGCTGACAAACCAGCTGAGAACAAGCTGTTATCTAATCTATAGCTTAATAAAATATTGATGCTTCTGAGACATTACCTATCTTCTCTTCACATATTGTTAACTTGCCTATCATTATTATATCTGATATCAAAAAATGTTCTCAAAACACTGTTTGGTCAGCAGTCCTCTGTTTTTCTTTCATTATCTTGTATGTTACCGGTTCATGTACTCATGTATTATCTTGTTGTATTCTTTGCACGTAATCATAGCATGGTCACTGTTGGAAATGACTCACCATTTTTGAATTTACAGAGGCCATGTGAGAAAACTGCTGGGTATATTTTTAACATGTTTCTTGAGCTCAGTTCAAGAATGGCGCTTTAGTTCAAGATAATTCCTTTTACACTGTGTAACACAGACTTCATACACAGTCAGACTTTGTCAGACCTGCTCTGATGCCGCTCTTGCCATGTGGAAGGGGTTCTGGTTTGTTATATTTTACAATTTTCATGTCTTTCACTGATAGGTAAGCTTAAATAGCCAGTATGTAAATCAAAATGGTTAGCATGATGATTATAGATGGTGTATGTAGGGCTGGGGGACTTCAGCGTAAGGGCCGATAACATAAGAGGATCTTTATTTTCCTGTCAGTTGGGAATTTGCCTCTATTGTAAATGCAGTTTCTTGTGAACAGTATCTGAGAAAGCCCACACAAAGGGCGGTTAGGATTGCCTAAGGAAATAGATTTACTCATCTATTTATCCCGCAAAAAACTCAATTGCCAGGGATATGTTTTCATTGCTCCCTAAGGAATAATAGAGGAAAAGAAAACATTTAAACCAAGGGTAAAATATCTAAGCAAATAGCGAAGGAGAAAGGAATAGAAACAGCTTTGAACAGAGTGTCTCTTCTTATGTTAGACTGTTAGGCTTCGTGTGTTTTTTGAATTCAGCTATTCCCCATAAGCTCACACTTCATTTATGTTTTCCTCTTCTATTCTGCTCACTGAAATTGTTTATTTCTGTAGCTGAGTGTCTGTGATGTTGTGTACTCAGGCCCTTCAAACCGAAAATACTTTCATACTTCTCTTCCCTTCAACCAAAACAAAGGCTCTCGCCTGTGAGAGATCTGGTTTCTAATCACTGTGTCCACTACTGTGGGCTCCTTTGCTGTGTTTTATGGACTGGCACAGTCACATCTGCCTTCACACCCTTGCACAATGTGCATTGTTTGCTCAGACAAAGCTATTTTGACAGATGCCCCGTTTCTGCCGTGTATCTGCCATGATTGCTCAGATAACTTCCTTGTGCCCTCTGCCAGTCTTACGCTGAAAGCAGAAAGCGCTAAAGCGTGTCAATGTCCCGACGTTTCTTCTTGTGGAGTTAGCTCAGTTCTGCCTCTGTTGGCTTGGTCTTGCAGCTCAGCCGTATTCTTCTGTCTTTCTTCATTTTAATAAGAGCTGTGCTGGTGCTGCGTGCTCAGTTCTCGTGCAGATCATGGCTCTGAGAGCTCAGATCAGCTGTATTGCTTTAGGTGATGAAGTAACCGCCCATTCCATGTGTTGCAGAATAGTAATCTAGAAGATGGGAGCATGTGCTTAAAATTTCTGGATGTGGAACTGATTCTTGATTACAGCCCTCCTCCTGCTGCAAGCACTATAGCTAATGTATAGCATTAAATTTTTACATAGGAAATGAGCAGCGAGTGCATTTAATAAAAACACATTTGTTGTCTAAAGTCATCTTCCTGCCTTGACTGGTGTGAAGTAACCCTGGAAAGTTCATTGCCAGAGGAGCTTTGCCTTCTGATATGACTACAGTACATAGTAGCAAAGTGGCATTTTTATTTGTGTCATTTATTCTTGCTCCTGTTTCCTTTGATAAATTAAAAGAAGGCAAATCCCCCAGTTTGCAAATAAAGCTGCCTCTGTATCACAAAGGCAATAGCACAGTTATCTTTGTCATTTGTTGTATCTCTTCACAACCCTCGCTGCTACCAGGATGTCAGCTAAGCCTGTCATATAACGCTGGTCTGAATCAAGGAAAACTGTGGTGTTAAGATAAAAAGGACTGCAAGAAAGCAAAAAAGGGAAATGGTTTCCAGCAGCTCTTATTTAATTCTTCTATTTAATTTAAAAATTATTTTTCCTAATATTGAAATTAAAAATGTCAACATTGGGTGGTTTTTTTTTTTTTCCTTTGGTCTGGTTAAGTGGAGGAGAAAAAATAGTTGGAAAATAAAATCAGAAATATTATTTAAAGTGTAAAGAACTGGGATAAAATGAGCAATGCACATCCATCTATAGTGTGGAATTTACATATGTACACTGTTGTAAGGTCTAGCCATCTTCTCATACAATTCTGAGAGCTGAGGACTGTAAAGAGGAGCTGCAGGGGAGAGTTCACATGAATAAAAAAGGAGACAAATACAAGGTCTCATACCACAACGGTGTATTGCAGCCATTGTCCTGGATCTGTGAGTCAGAAGTGACTCACTTTCACGAATTCTTTTGTATTATGATGAAATATTTTGAAGAAAAAATATTCTTATATCAAAATACAATTCAAAAGCTGAAGAAAATAAAAGTCACCATTCAGATAACAAGAAGACTTTCATCCTCTGGAGTTCAAACAGCTGTGAAGACCTAAGTATATGAGCCACAACTTAAGAAATGGAGCAAAACTTCAGTGAAAAGATTGCAGTTGGGCTAAAAAAGGTATTTTTCTGGTCCGTAGGTGTGACATGGCAATTTGCCCTCCAAGACCATTTTGGGCTGTAGTTGTGGGCGAGTGGAGTGCACTTGTGTGTTGCTCGCTGTCCTCACGGGTCTGGTCTGCTTGCACTGGTACCTCTGCCCGTTGACTCTGCGCCCAGAGACCCAGTCCCTGCCAGCAAAAACCCTCCGCTAGAGTGGTCGTATCAAATACACATCGAACGCTCAAAAAGGGATCTTCAAAGTTAGAAGCATATACACAGGAAGTATTTAGTAGTACCTTGCCCAAAAGAAGTAAGGACACATTAAAAAAAGAAAATTCATTATACAGTTGGTATGAGTAACATTTCGAGTTGTGCAACATGCACTTCAGCGAAGAAGCATGCTACAAGGAGAATGTGGCTGATGTGACATAAATGATCATCAGTTTTGATGCAGTTTGGACCTTTGCCAGTTACAGTTTTGATGAAACACTTGATTCTGATGGTTTTCTTATGCTGTGTAAAAATATCCCCTATTATACCATAGAAGCTGTGCATTGCTGTAGCGCGTATTCCAAAAATGTGTCTCACTTTCCAATAATGACTTTAAATCATCATGGCAGTTCACCATTTCCTTTGGAAGTTGGTGTTACAGTAGTAATTCTCTCATATGTAATTATAAAATTATTCACCTGAATTTTTTTTGTCTGTGTGATACCAGAACTGCTGCAAAAAGTTTGCATTTTCAGTGGGAAAAAAGATATTAATCTTCTAATTACAAAAAAAAAAAAGCCTGAAAGAAGTGTTTTGATGAGACGATCAGTGAGCAGGAAAGAAAGTGGTCGATTGCCTCTCCATAAATCCAGACCTGGCGTGTAATGCTGCAGATTTGTCCAAGCAGTGTGCCTCTGCTCACGTGCAGGCACCAAGTCCCTGGGTTTGCACAGAGACTTTTCACGTTTCTGGGCTATTTCTCACTTCATTGATTAACTGTGCCCACTGCTGCATAAAGCTCTGACAATGTAATAATTGTTCGTTTAAGTAAAACTATTAAATATCTGAAAGCATAATTGATATCTGATGTAGAGAACATCTTTTATGTCCTTTGATTCACAGTGATGTTCTGCTTCTAGTATTTCTGGCACAGGCATCCTAGCCTTTAAGGATTGGCTGCCCCTGTTCAGACAGCACATACGTAATTAATAATCCATGAGAGTCCTTTTCTGTTTCAGGTGATCTACTTCATATGCTTCAGCTAATATTAATTTCATAGAATAGGAAAAATCACTCTTTGGATGTCTAACAAAGCTGTTCCACCCCACATCCAATTTCCATATCAAGATATTTCGGAGGGTTGTTGTTCCCTAAGGTACTCTGCCGTGTTGCTACTCCAGTTCTTGAAAATCTCTGTCAAGATGCTTTTGATCTCTTACCAGGGCAGCATCTGGCACCTCGCTGGCAACCAACATGCAATTCTATTTCTCTCAATACAGTTTGCCATCTCTTCGTTTCCTCTCAACCTCACAGAAATTTCAAATGTCGTATTTTCATTGTGCACGCTGGTTTATTTCTGGGTTTGTTTTTTATTTTGTTTTATTTGATTTCCTGGAGCGTTTGAGCAAGTTCTTAGGAGCTCTCCCTGCTCCAGCCATTGGCGCAGCGTAGCACTGCCCTGACGATGTCTCCGCAGCCATTTCCTGTCCCAAGTTCTGCCGTATCTCGTATTCGATCGCTGTGAGGAACCCTTGCCAGGAAAAAAAGGGTCTCAAATTGATTTTTCATAGAAAAACACGGATATATTTATTTGGTTTACTACTACAAATATTCTTCCTCTAGGTTGTGACCGGGTGAATTCCAGGCCTGTTCAGGCCAATGGAAATCTGGCACTTGGCTTCAGTGGAGCCAGGATTTCCACATCAATTTTTGCCTGTTTGGTGAATTAGAACTGACAGAGATTATTGACAAAAACCCTGGAACAACACAGCAATTTAAAACAAAAAAAACAAAACATGATTCGGTCACTTCTGCTACTATTAAATAGCGACTTTTTCAGCACTCTGTGAAAGCAATTCAAGCAACTGAGCCTTATGTTTTGCTTGGCTTTTCTTTTAAATCATTACCTGTTGTTATTTGTGTGATGATAGGATCAAGGAGTCGTAGCCACAGATCAGAACCTCAGTGTTGTATAAACAGAGAAAGAAAACACAGCCTGCTTCAGGCTTGCCAAAGAAGTTCTTACCTAGAGACCCGGGAACATGGGAAAATGCTATGACTACACTGATCAGTACATCAGGCTGTGCATTGGCACCCTGGGAGCCCCTCCTCAGGTTTTTCTGGGTGTGATGGCAGAGGAGAGCTTTAGGAGGCATTATGAGGGATATAGAGGAGACTTGTGCTGGCGTTGACAGGTATTTCTTTCAAAATATGGAGAGAGAAAGGTGTGTGAAACACCTAGAAAGCTGATAGGGGAGGTTGGGGTTATGAGCTTCTGCCTTTGATGGCCAAGAGAAGAACGTAGGTGAGGGCAGAGCAAGGCTGGCGAGCGCAGGGAAGCGTCTGTGAAGCAGCAACAGCAGGATCGGTGAGGCCAGATGGCCTTTCCTCAGGAGAGGAAGCTATCTCAAACCACCTCTCCTTTCTGTTACGGCCCTCGGTGTGGCTTCTTGACACACCTCTCTGGTGTTGGTTGTGTTCGCAGTCCAAAATCCAGAAGCTAGAATCAAATAGATGTCCATATCCAGACACTTTTCTCACACCATCAGCAAGTGCTTTTGGAACCGGATGAAGCCCAGCTGGAAATAAGATGGGAACAGATTTTCTTGCAAGTTTTCTCATACAGACAGCTTTTGGCTCAGTTGGAGACATCTTGAAAGAAGTTCTTTTTCGTGCTATTTCAGCATTTTTTCATCCAGTCAAAACCAGGAGGTGCATGAATAATAATTTTAAAAGAGAAAGAGACTGAAATTTAATTGCAAAGCTACTGTAACTGACACAATAGAAATATGATAAGCAGATTTTTTTTTAATTTGAAAAAAGTAGTGTGGGTTTCAGACAATCTGTGACGTGAATGAAGACTCAGGCAGGCCACTCCTTCTTTGTAACCTGTGGCTCATCTTCATTTAATACACATGGGTCCAAGCCAGATCCCTGCACCTAAATATTTTTAAACTTTGAGGCTGTTTGAAATATCCATCTGCAATATATTTTCCACATAATGACAGCAGACAGCTCATCTAAAGTCGAATCTAACTGGGACTACACCAGAATCTGGAAGCACCTTAGAAGATTGACACAGGAGAGAATTTCTGGGTGAAACCAGGGCTCAGAGATTGCTTGTCCCTTGACAGAGATATGATGCCCACCGAGCATCTAGCCTAACCTCTGCCTTTAGAACTGTGGAGTGGAGCCTGTAGTTCAGTAGATCTGTCTGAAGCATGGATTTTGATACTGAGGCTTGTACCTTGTCACAAGGTAGATCTCCCTTTCTTTCTCATCCCAAGTTTGTTTTCTTCTTTTCTTGAGTCGTGGTACCACACACCTCTCCTCCTTCAGATTTTAATTTCGTGCCTTGCTTTTTCCAGTCCCTTCCTATCTGAACACTTCAGTCATGCAGACACTCTTTATTGGACCCTGCATTTTTCTGACAGTGGTGGGAGGACGAGATAAATATTGTTCTTGTGTGTGAACTTGGGTAAGCGTTATGGTCGGTGTTCTTTTGACTGCTAAGCCGTATTTCCTGCGGGCTTTGTTACCCACAGCAGTATGTAACTTTCCTTTCTTTGTCCCATTCAAACTCTTAAAAAAGGAATCAATTCAGAAAGCAGTTATGGGTTCACCACTTCTAAATTTTCCGCTTTCCTTCTTTTTCCTTACCTCACAAGCAGATTCTTTAACTTTCTGAGAACAAACACTTAGCCCAGCTTATCTGTGCCACGCCACAGGTGCTCAGCACACATCTTCAGATTCCCAACATGAATACTCTCTCCACAGCAGGTGAAGAGTCAAAAGTAGTGCTTCTGTGCTTGCACAGTGGGGTACCTGATATTGCCACGGCTAGAACTGGTCAAGAAACCGCTTTCCTCTCCCACAGGTTGGTTTTGAAATCGTGGCTTTCATCCCAGTCAGTCAGAAATTTTTCCCTTGGACTGTGGACTTACTTTGTCACTATAGCTACCAGGTAGCTAGGAAAATTTTTCAAACAAAAGTCCTTTTGAACTGAAATTGGCACCTGTTTGAACTTTTTAAAAATTCAAACAAGATGTTTTGTTGCTGTGGTAGCTCTTTTGCTAATATTTTTCAAATAGTGAAATTTATCTAAAGTGATTGTTTCCTCCAAAAAACCCAAACAAACTTTTTTTTTTTTTTTTACAAATGGGTGTTTTCTGACTGTATCAAGAAATCCCAAGTGGCTCCTCTACAGACTTTCCAATTTAGAATAGAGACACATTAGAGAGCTGCTTTAAAATCATTAATTTCACTACTCAGTAGTAATATAGGTTTTTTTCTAAAGCCTCATCCAAAACTTATTGTAGTCAGCCACTCTTCGCATTTAATAAACTTTACACCTGGGAAAATCAAAGCAATTGACAGATATTAGTATCTTCACATGGCTTCCCTGTGAAGCTTTGAATTTTCTCGGTTTTCCAGATGTTGAACCTGAAGCATCCCAAACGAGAAGGAACTCGCTTAAGGGCATGCTGCGGGTCAGTAGTGAGATCGTGAACAGCAGCAGCTTCTCACTTGGCCTTCGGACTATAGGACAAAAATATAGCCTAGGACAGTAGTAATAATCTTCATGTTCAAGGTTTTCATTCTTTTGTGGTTGCAATGGGCAGTATGAGTTTAGAACACGTTCGGTGCCAGTGGGTGCACAAGTGAATTAATACCGTCCTGTGGTGTGGTCACTATTGATGCAGGCAGTGGGGAACCAGGCGTGTTGGGCAATAAAGTGCAGCTTCAGAGGCAGCAGCACAGCCTTAGGGACTGCCAGCTGCTCTGGAGGCATCTATAAAAGAACTACCTTTTCCCATCTACAGTTCCAGCTGGCTATGCCTAATGCTGTCAGCAGCTTCAGAGTCTCAGCCCAGCCCCAGAGTCTCTGTCTGAGTAGCTTAAGCCTTTAAAGCACAGTTCTCAGTAACAATTTCTTTTCAGCTGAGAAACAGCACTTCAAAACCCAGCAACCCAATAGCTGTAACACAAACTAGAGACTGTTACACTCCCTCCGTGGGGTCACATACTGAGCAGTTGTTCCGGCAAGAACGTGTTTCACGGTCCATATTTCATCTAGAAAAGGCTTTTAAAATTAGATTGGCTCCTACCACGTTCAGTTTGTTAGCCTAGACTTTACTCGAAGGCTGAAACGCGTACGCCTGCACCACCAGCCTCACTGAGGTTTGCCTTGCAGGTCATGTATTTGGGAGCTGGGAAAAAAGAAATATAATTGCACTTTTTTTCAAAATGTTTGCCAGGCCCTTTCTGGCAAAGACAGTAAAGAGTTTACAGTCAATTTGAAGTTGATACAGACTCCTCCAGGTATCAAACCTTTTCATTCTGTGGCTTAAAATGACGGCTGTCCTCTTTCACTGCGAGAGCTCCTGGTGTCTCAGGCCATCAGTTGTCAGTTGTGACAGTGTTGTGCTGTCAGAACCTGAACTAATAACTTCCCTGGATGATTTAAATGTTATGCTTTCTGATATATAAGCAGTTCTGGGACATCTTTAGTTCCTCCAGTACTCCAAATTTTTACACTGTCCCTGCCTCATTAGACCAACAAGCCACAAATTTCCCTATATATATTTTGTTATTCCGAGCAATATTTGTACGTCTCTTTTGTTTGTCAGGGGTGGAACTCAACTGAAGCATCCATGGCTATGTTGCCTTTTTCCCCATAGATGCTTTTCTCCTCTTACATAGATTTTTTTTCTTGTTATTGTCAATCTAGCTGTAGCACAGCACCTCTGTTGTGTTTTCCAAAGTTTCCCCAAGACTCTAGTTATGTTCTTTTTGCTGTTTTTCCCATAGTCAGAAAATACTGCCTCTGTTGAACTTAGTGCCTTATGTATATCTAGGCAGTCTAAACCCTTTCACGTTTTCACAGAATCACAGAATCACAGAATAGAAGGGGTTGGAAGGGACCTCTGTGGGTCATCTAGTCCAACCCCCTGCCCAAGCAGGGTCACCTACAGCAGGCTGCACAGGATCTTGTCCAGGCGGGTCTTGAATATCTCCAGAGAAGGAGACTCCACAACCTCCCTGGGCAGCCTGTTCCAGTGCTCCGTCACCCTCAGAGGGAAGAAG
>Ga0065711_1043872_pt1 | contig 14466 bp, 7 predicted proteins | sample Hoacrofraction12_FD_59098 | JGI IMG/M metagenome (GOLD analysis project Ga0065711, IMG submission 59098) | Hoatzin crop microbial communities from Cojedes, Venezuela - Epithelial fraction 12 v2 (version 2) | ecosystem: Host-associated > Birds > Digestive system > Esophagus > Crop | place...
CCCCCCCCCCCCCACTATGTCCTGCAGCAGCGCTTGTGAGAAGAAGACAGGCAAAGCAGCATTCCCACAAACATCTCCATTTAAGGGACAAATTCTCCAGTTGTGTAACTCTGTGCCCTATTGATTTCCAGAGGATTACACTCGTTTACTTGATGTGCAGCGCTGGCCCAAGATGTTCCCCTTGTTAGCAAAGTTTTTACTTTCCATGGCAGGACTTGTACCTGTGTATTCCTCAGAAACCGAATCACACCACATAAACTAATCTTTTTCTCTCTGTTTCTTGTAGTGCTATCTCCATATGTGTTTGTGCATTTTCTATCTCTCCATGTATCTATAATTATACAACTAGAGCTTGGCTTGGAGGGCAATAGCAGTAAACTATTGTTCAAAGGAGACTGCAAATTGCTTGGAGCATGGAAATTGTCTTCTTAATTAGTCTGGAAAACATCACGCACACTTATGGCACTATAGGAATCATAAATAATAATAAAAATAGTTCCTGAAAGTGGGTTCATATTGCCCAAAGGCAAGGGCTGGGCAGCTGTTGGGAAGATGATGGTTCCCAGCAGAAAATATAAGTGGAGAAAGAAGCGGCTCCAGGAAGAATTTTGTCGAGCTTCAGATTCCTGCCCAGCCTGATACCTGACAGTGCGTCTACTTCAGCTATATTCACTGGAGATATTTTCTCTGATAGGGTATAAAGTTCACTCTGCTTTTAAATGTCAAGGTAAAAAGTGAGAAGTAAGAAGGTAACTTCCTAGGCTGAGCTGAGCAGCCTGCTGCAGAAGTGTCCTTGGACTGACCTTCATAGGCTTTTTTATTTTTTTTTGAAAGGAGAAAGAGTGCAAAGGCAATCCAGTGTGACTGCTCTTACGTCCCGGCAATATGGTGACAGCCCTTGGAAACAGCTGTGCAAGAAGACTGACAGATTCATCAGGTACGGTGTGGCCCCGCTGCAGGTCTGCCTCACCGAAATGGTTTCAGCTTTCTTACAGCTGCTTAACCTAGGGGAGAAAGGGAGGGGGCAGAGGGAGGGTAGGAATTTTGCTATCAGAGGCTGCAACGCTCCACTCTCCCGTGAGAATACTCCTGGAGTCCGATCTGTTTAGTAATGCAAGAGATAGCCTGCCTATTAAGGCCAAACAAAAGCTATAGAAAAAAAAAATACCCTGCCTGAATACAGCTCATTTGGTGGAATTTACACATTTCTGTAAATGAATTAAATTGCTAGATACTGAAGTGATGTATCTCAGCAAAACCCATTCATTGGAAACCAGCAACAAACATAAACTTAGAGCCAAACCCTGCAGACCTTATTTAGTGATTACTTAGGCAAAGCTCGCAGCAACTCAAATAGAAGTTTTGCCTGGGTACAAACTGTTAGTTTTGGTTGACCATGAGAAGGTAAAGCCCATATCCAAATATATCTTCAGTTTCTTTGTTTTTCAGTTTCTATCTGGAAGTATTCCATGAGCACTTTCAAAAAACATTGTTTGAGTTTTTTTATTTTTCACCCGAAGTAAATTCATGTAGGATACCTTAGACCATTGCATCCATGCTTGACAAACTATGTATTGTAGAGGAAGCTCAGAGTCCGTGGGTTAAGACAGCAAATCTTACTTTAGCTTTAGCAAGGGCCTGAATTTTACACTTGTATCTGAAGTAGACATGAGGAATGGTTGGTTAGTGTCCAACGTGAGTAAAGCAGGAAAGGATGCTGTGAGGTTTGTGCTGTGAGCTGATGCTACGAGGCTCAGAGGTTCGTGGCACAAAACAGAACCATTTTTGACAGCTCAAAGGTATCCATCTCTGAGGTCTGACAGACTATTGCCTGCATCAACTTTTGCCTATGGGCACACGACCACTCTCCCTAGATGCAAACTCTTCTTCACTTGTGATTTAGAGACATTGTAGGTCATCCATCTGTTTGCACAGACTCAAGCTTGAGTTTTACGTGAAGCAAGCATAAGCTGGACCCACCCGTGTGTCTGCCTGCCTGGTTGTGTCCACAGCTGATCCTCTGGTGCGCTGCTGCAATGCTCCATGGCCAGGTGGAGCTGACAAGCCCCACTCTTCTCGATTGACTTTTGCAAGGCACCATGCCTGCTGCCAGTAACTAAAATATTGGCAGACACACTGCTGCCAGGAGGAGAGAGGCCTGGGACCATACTGGATTTTAACCCTCCCAGGTTGTAATACATTTTTTTTTCCCCCCTTGGGTTTACATACCTTTACTGTTGTTTTTCCCCCATGTACATCTTTTGCCCAATGTTATGGGACCAACAGTGCCTTTATGGCAGCTGAAAGTTACCTTTTGGGTCTAAACGCAATTTCCTTTTGGGTAGCTCCACAGGAATGAAGATTTAGCTCATGGTGTTTTGCCTAGTATTATTGACCAGCCATAAGGACTTTCAAGGACATGTGCTCAAATTCACATTTCACGAGTTTACTTTTTTGCCACCATCTATATCTTGATTGCTGCAGCTGCTTATACAGGTCAAAAGGAATGAAAATTGAGGGGGGTGCGAGGAAAGCTCAGAACTAATATAAGGAATATATACACTTTCAAAAGTAAGCAGCTATTCTCCTGGAAGTTGTGAACTTCTATATATTTCTACCCCAAAAAAGGGAAAAGAGAAAGTATTACAACAGTCAAGATCTAGAGGATGCAAAGTGCACTCAGAGAAATAAGAGGCTGTTTCAGTTAGCAGTACATCCCACGAACAGCATGATTATCCTCACTGAAAAGAGTTTTTAACTGTTCTACAAGAAGGGGAACAAATGCCTGAAGATGGAAGCCTGGGACAGAGACAAGAATTTCTTCAGCTCTGACTTTCTCGACAGGGTAAGCAAATCTTTCATGTGAGATTAATCTTTGGTCAAAAGCATTTTACCTTTAGGTAAGTAATTTATATATGTCTCAAGGCAAAACTACAAAGCCGCAGAACCCCACCACTTCTGTGCAAAATTCTAGAAAAATGCAAAAAATGAGAAGTAAAAATTCCAAATCCTCTGTGAGTCCTGTCATTTATTCAGACTACTAAAGACTGAATTCTAATACTAAAACCTAGACCAACAGTAGCTGTACTGAGATATAGCTAAAACAGTAATTAATACAGTTATCCTGCTTATTATTTTGACTGCAGCCTTTTCTGTACGGAAAACACTAATTGTTTATCTGTGCTTTTATTAAGACAGGAAAAAAGTCCTGTCAATCTCACTGTCATTGTTAAGGAATCATTTCTGACAGCAGTTTCTGTGGGGTATTTTGGGATGTAAACACTACCTTAACCATAAATTGATGTTCTTGGATATAACAATAATAATAAAGAATCTATAGGAGATTAAAGTCATAAAAGCAATAAATATAACATACTGCTGGTAATGAGAAGTATCCAGCATCCTGAATGGAGACTAAGAGTGAGGTACAGTTTTTTACTTTTCTAATACTCAGAAATGCATTTATAAAGTAAGCATTCTACTTGAATGACAGACACAGGGCACCACTAAGTTAGACCCACTGAGTTCAGCGAGCTAAATCAAGACAAACCAAAATGTTTAGTGACTGCATTGTGAAATACAGTATATTCAGAGCTCTTTTAATGAAGAATAACTCCTCCTTTGTCTAAAGAGTAAAAATTAAAACAGAGCAGCAAAACAGATTTGAATCAATATTAGAAATCAGTGCTACTGGTATGATAACAGGCTAAAATGCTAGCTACTTGTTACGAATATTTTGTACTCAGTGGTGTTTATATTTTATTTTCTGAACAGCCAGATTATCATCACCCATCTGTTGAAAAATCATGAACATTTATCTTAATAAGCACTTGGTGCTTTGTAGTTGTGTTGAAGACAACGCCCACCCCCTGCCTCACCTCAATTATTACATATTTTACACATGCTGTGAACTGACCACGCCATACTTTAATGCTTAATAATGTTACCATTTGTTTAATCCAGATACAGGCTTCCCAGTAGACCTCAGTCTTCCGAGACTGATTTTTGCAAGAAATGACAGTGCATGTGGCCAATTTCACAACAATCATAGAATTTTTCTTCTTTTGTGTAAGTCTATAGACTGGAGTGCTCTGTTGAGTGGTCTCAGAAAGGTCATGGAGGGCAAGGGATGATATAAACAGTCCTCTAAAAGCACGGTAAATCAATCATAATTAACACTCCGAGGTACTTCCTGCATATAAAGCCCCCAGAGGGAACGGTCATTGGGAGGGATGACTGGGCAATGTGCAGATATGGGAGCAAACAGGTTTGCTCACTCCAGGCCTCCCTTTTGGTTGATGAGTTCCTGCCCTCACTTTCAGTGCCACTCGATGCTGGAGCATCTTGGGGTGCTGCAGGGAAGGGAGCGGGGCAGGGCAGGTGGGACGCTCCACAGCCAATGACTTGTGCATGCCTTCATATTTCTGTCACATCAAAACACATGCTGGATGTTGTACGTACCTACCCACAAGACACCTAACCAACCATGTAACACCCTGTTTCCTTCCTTTACAACAACAGTGACGAGGATTCTCATGGCTCAATATCGAGTGCTGGAGGAACTCACTTCTAAATTTCTGTGCAACTAGTCAAAGAATCAGCTGACTACCTGAGCCCCTAAAGTAGACAGGTATGGTATGGGAAATCCCACCTTGCAAATCCAAAAGCGTTCAGACCTGAGACGGAACTGAGAAGGTGCAATGGAGAGGCAGACCTTCAGAAGAAAGTTTTCAAGTCCTTAACTTTGCACATAAGCAACTATAAACAGCAGTTCAGCACCTACATTCCTACTCAAGACCATGCCCACTTCTCCCCATATTGCATAGGCAGCTACGACTATAATCTACAAAAGCCATTCTGAACCTAATTCCAAGGAGAAAGTTATGTTCTAGAGACAATCTCTACAGTATTTAGGCACAGAAGCTGAGAGGTGTAGGCATTTATCGACCATCAAAAGCTACAGTCTTGAAGCATCTGCAGCAGGCACCTAAGCCAGCCTTTTCTTAATTCACCTGTTAATATCTTTATCTGAAACAGTAAGAAGTGCAGGATGAGGAACTGAATTTCCCTCTCTCATACACTGTGTAGTGAGATTTATTTAATTAAGGAAGAAAAAGTCAACATCCCTGCTCTTCTCTCAGACCTGGTCCAGCAAGTATGATGCAAGAATACCTTCTGGACTAAGCCGTGTGGTGAAATGCCCATTTTGCGCATCTTCTTGGGTCTCACATGATGGAGAAACATGCACATACCCAGAGCTGTCAAGAGCTAGGTAAACCCAGAAACAGACCCTTCAGCATATGGCATGTGTTTCTGGCACCCCCAAAGCTGTATGGCAGTCAGACTGGGTGTGACAGGAAGACTGAATGTGAAATAAGCATTTGTTTACACAAAGAGTGCAACCCAAATGCCTGAAATCCAGATGTCTGAATACACGATGGACCTTCATTGTGGATCATCAGTGAAGATTTATCGCAGGACCAAAACCACAGACTCAATCTATTAGATTAAATTAACAGTTTCCATATAGATTAGACATGAGAGAAAAAAAAAAGCATAGCCAACAGAGATACTTTGAAAGTTGTGATCACATTAGGTCAATTATTTAAAGCTTCTTTAACAGAATAAATTCATTGGTTTCTGAAACTAAACACTTAAACCCAGAACATACAATAAATGATGTGCTATTATTACTAGATGCAGAAGTCTGTGTATTGCAGTAGATGCCCACCCATACACTTAGTGACAATTAGTCTGTGTCTACTCCATCTTACAGTCCTGACTATTTAAATGATAGTGACCAGTTTGGTAGTAACAGCACCTGAGCACACAACACTGCTATACCCCTTAACCTTCACCCCCCTCAACTCCAGCCCTGACTGAGATCAAATCCACCAGGATCTGTATCTAAGAAGTGGACACAGCATCCATCCCTGCCTCTTGATCAGGAGACTGTTGGGCTTTCACCTTCATTGGTGGAAAAGTAGTGAGGCAAACAGCTGGAGTATCTCTACTGCAGAAGAAAATATTAGCTTATCAATGGAAAGCTGGAGTTTCCTCTTCACTAGACAGAGACCGTTGTGATGATGGCTAGCATTACTTCATCACTGTGGATTTCCATGAACTATTTCAATGTTCTCAGTTTGATCATGGACTGAAACAAGGTATTTTGCTTCAGTAAAATTTATGCCAAATAGGATTATTTTAAATAGGTTACAACAGTAATGCAGCATAGCAAATGAAAAAATAAAAAGTGTTTGACACAACAGAATTAACATTCTTCATGTTACAGTCACCATACTACACACTCCTGATCCGTTTGGCACTTCCTTCTCTGAGCTTCACGTTGAACTCCATGATCATACTGAGTGTATCTCTCAAATGAAGTCTTAGCCTAAGCTCCACTTGGATTCCAGACAAAAATGCATTTACCATGTAACAAACCCAATGCATGCATAACCAATTTAAATGCAATTTAAATACTATTATGGGGGTGAAGCATAATTAATTTTAAAATCATATTTAAGTGTTTCTTAGTTTGTGATCTCCTGCCTCATTTAACGTGTAGAGAGCATCACTAAATCATTTACTTTGCACATAGGGGAGGCTTACTTTCTGCTCAAATGTTTAGCATTTTTATTCCTTTTTGTTTTGTTTTTTAAACCAGAATTTTTTCCACTGTTGTGATTACATCGTAAACTGTTTAAAAGCCCCTGTTCACAAAAGAATCCTGCAGGAATGCTGAAGCTCTGACTCACTTCAATTTAGCAGCTTTGTCAAATTTCTGTAGCTTGAAACACGAAACAAATTAGTGACAAACATTCAGTGTTCTGCTCTTCTAAGGCCTATAACCATTTTGGTTTGTAATCATAACAGTGAATCTCAGGCAGCTGAAATAAATCCAGCCGGTGAGTTTAAAGGGTGAAATTTTCCTGCGGTGAATGGTAACAGATCGTGACGCATGATGGTCTCAGGTATGTGATGATGTAGCATTACAACACAGACACATAAGTGGAACTAGCAGCTACAAACAAGTGTGAGTTGAAAGGTTACAATTACACTGATGAAGCCTTAACATTAATTTATTGGCCGGTGGGTGCCATACTCAAGCCTGTAGCGTAGCACCACCCAATACTTACGCGTTGATAAAAAGCACATAAGTGTGTACACAACTTGCCATCTAAACTAGTGTTCGACTATGAGGGAATTAAAGCACAAACATTAAGAAGATTTTCTTCGCACAAGATAAGCACTTTTTTTGTCTGGGTCCTCAGGATACTCTTTCCCTGCAGTTAAAAAGCATGAGACAGATTAAAAGACACTGTACATGACCAGGAGTCGCTAGTATTTGTTGCACTGGAGTTCACCTCCCTCTCAAAGTTTACCACATATGATGGGCGTCATTAACACAAGGATCATTAAAACAAGGATCCTGAACAAGGATCTTCTCAGGTGGGTAAATTAGTCCAGAAAAAATGCCATTCAAATGCAGTTATATCCAAGCCAGATCTGATATCCTACTTTACACTGCACAATGCAGCAGACACCATTCAATACACACTTATCCAGTGGCTAGCACAATGAAGCCACACAAGCTCCAGTTGCAATGATCATGCAAATGACAACAGGATCTCAGAGATAAGGATATCGTGTTTTTCTTGCATGGTACATATGCAAAGCAATGCCTCAAGAAATGGTGCCACTACTTGAGCCCAGATCATTCACTTGAAACGGTATCTAAAGTAATAAATGCATAATTTTTTCCCCAGCACAATCCAACCTTATTCTGCCTAATAGGACACAGACCTCATGGGTAGACTGGACGGAGCTTGCAGACATCCCTGTGTGCTCCTGAGTTTCTGAGGAATGAAGGGGGGTGCGGAAAAGGATCACACCACTATGGGTCCTACCTGGCAGCAGTATTTGCTTATACTCATATGTTGTACCCCTAAAGATGTGACAATATGTCCTTCTCATTAAACATGCCATTATACATAAAATAATATATTAAAAAAACCCACCACCAATGCCCCCCAACCAAACAGACAACCCCGTCTTCCCCCCCATCCTTTTCAGAGGATTTCTGCACCAGAGCGCAGAAGACAAAATTTATCCCCTGAAAAATTTTGGAGACAGACTGTTTCTTTTGTCTGTAGCACATATCTTACTGGGAATATTAAGGGCAGTTCAAAGCTGCTGTCTTGAACTGATAATGCAAAATTAGGCATCTAATGCACCTCGTGCATGGGCACAAACGTCTGCAGATTTGGGCAATCCACTTTCTGCTTGTATATATTGCTTTGTGCAGTATATATGCATTACTGAAGAAACCTATTTAAAAATAACATCATCAATAAACACACCAAGTGTTGACCCTGCTCCATTCCAGAGTTTCAGCACATTCCTACTGGCTTCAACAGCACTAGGGTTCCCTCCGTGGTATTACGAGCATTCACTATGCTCAGTGAATTGTCTTATTCATCCTCTCTAAAAAAAGTACATGTAAATCAGAGGCGATATGAAGGATTTTAACCTGTACTGTGTGCTGCCTTGGCCTGTGTCCCCACCATTTCATTCACGAGGTAGGTTTAGACTCAGTACTTTGGTCAAACTGCCAAAGAGAGCCTTGCTGCTGCAGGAAACAAAGCCGATGATTCACGAGGCAGCCCTCCTTCCTCTGAGCGGGTCTGAGTGACAGGGCTGCAGAAGTTTGCTGTTTTCCAGATGAAATCCAAGTTTAAAGAAGACTCCTTCCTAAGGCCCTTGCAGCATGCCTCCGAGTGTTAATCCTGGTGCCCTGGCCAAACTCCAGCCTGGATGATTACGCTGTGCCTGCTGAAATTCTCTCTGTAGTCTCCATTGGGGAAGTCACTCTTCTGGATCCTACAAACCGCTGTGTAATGTTTTCAATGCGTTTCAGTGAGAGCTGTACATTTCATTAGTGTTAAAATACCCTCCATATTTCCAGACAGCAAATACTTGGAGAAGCGCAGGATGCCCAGAGAAACTGAAGAATTTTTCAGAATGCTATTTGAAGGTATTTTAAGCAGGATATGCAACAACTTTTCCAAGGGCCTCCACATGTATTCAGGTGGAGGTTGCATAGCCCTGTTTCAGAAGTCTACTGTCACCAACACTATCAGATCTTCATTTCTGCCCACTGGTTCCAATAGGCCACACTTCTCTGTTACACGGCAAAGTAGCCTAGGAAACACATCTGCCCCAGAAGAGATGATTTCCTCTTCTGTAGATTGTTAGTTGGGCACAGACCGAGCCAACAATCGTGTTGCCACAACATACAGGCAATTATGGGGCTAATTAGATAGAGAATGCTTAAATCATCCTTGCTACAGGAGACACATCATGTAACTTGGCCCTGACTAGTGCAGGAAAGAGGGAAGGCTGGTCTTCCCGTGAGGATATTTGTGAGAAGCAGAAAGGATGGATTTTGATCATCTGATTGAGCGAAATAATGAAACATTCACCATTTGAATACCTCTAACTATAGCCTTCTGCATGCAAGTTTTAAAGACAAAATACATCAACTCCCTCAGTCAATGACTTTTGCATTGATTGAAACAGGTCGGGTTAGAGTCTCTCCTTGCCCTGACGTGGACTAGTGACAATGTGAAGCTGTTTTCTCTCCTTATGAGGGTCAGGAGTCTGGTGGCATATATTGTTCTGGAGAAAAAATCTAAGCTAGTAAAAATCATCATTAAACTGATGATAGCACAGATGTTTGCAACAGTCAGCAGTTGTTGCTGTTACAGGCCTGGACTGAATTCAGACCACAGAAATGAGGAAATCCACGTGAATGTCCTGGTGGTCTGTATTGAGTCGGTGGCTTGCAGCTCACTACAACAAGTACTAGCATTTTCACTTGCACTTCATCATACAGTTTGGGCCTTTGGGGCATGATTACCTAAAAGACAAATGTTTGGTTTTTTTTTTTAACATCAGATGTCCACAAATACAAGGTCTAATTCAAAAATAACCTATTATACCGGACTTCATGACAAGCATAATAAACCGTACTCCACCTCAGCAACTACACTCAGAATTTCACAGCAGCAAAAGTTACCCACTTTGCAACACTGCATATTTTTGGGACACTTAGAATTTATCACATCTCCCATTCAGTTATACGCTGACTTGGAGGACTGTGTTGGTTTTTTATATGTCAAAGCACATTGTCACCTTTTTGAACTGGATTTAAATGTTACATAGTCTCAAGCATTCATTCTGTTCTCATTCCTTTTCAATTCAAGATGGATTATCCAAATTGATCATATCACAAACATACTCATTAAAAGAGTTCAAGATTTATGATGCATCATGTCAAGCAAGGTCATGATTTAAAGTAAGTTGATACGTCATAAATTAAGAAACCAAGGAAGCCGAGTCCTGAAAGCCAAGGAAAGCATCTATTAAAGAACTAGTCTGTAGTGATCTATGCACAAAATCCATTACTGCCCAACAGTACACGTGGATGTAAGCAGGCCTGTAAACTGAAGTTCCCGTGGTACTTCAAAAAGGAGAGTTGCCAAAGCTGAAAACAGCTATGAGTAAAATAGAGTGGAAAAGGAAAAACAGAGATGTAATGATGGTGTAACTGGAAATTGTCTGACTGTGCAACACTGGGCTTTTCAAACTGTGCAATACTGTAATCTTGCAGGAAGTCTGCTTCATTTAAAATTATCCCATCTAATAAAGGGTAAAAAAGTAATGTTGTAAAATATACTAGAAGCGGGGAGGAGGGACAGGAAAGAAAGTCAGTCAGTCAAACAATCATGGCAGCACAGTGTTTTGATATTATACAGGATACAACAGTGGAATACATTGTTATAGAAAGTGATGGGAAGTTTCCCAATCAGAGTGCAGAAAAGGCAGAAATCCAGATTGCAAAGGTGTACACTTCTGTTTCTCAAAAAAAGAAAAAGTAGTGATATCATAATATTTTACAAAATGAAGCCATATTTTCTGTTTTCCTTTTTCTAAGTGTGTTAACAAGCTCTAACTAGAAGCAAATATTTTAAAATTCGAGGTTCTGCACAGATATAATCCAAAAGCCTTATAAGAATTGACTAAGGAATCATAGGAACTACTAATACGGACTTAGTAAGTTTTGGCACACAGGTGAGCAAGATAATCCTAGCTGTTTTTTCAAAAAGTAAACCTAGAAGAAAAAACAAAATACTGAAAAAGATCTGGAGATCATATTAGACAACAGTTGGTCATAATAGAGGTATTCTTTGCTCATTGGCATGACTCTGATGGTAAACGCAAATTCTCTACATAAAACATAGAGGGAGGGAGAGGTGGAAAAAGGCAGGCTTTAAACACAAGTAGGCAAAGGACACTACTTCTGTTTTGGCAGGCCATTACCAGCATATTCTGCTAAATCCACTTCAAAAGTAGGCTGATCAATTTGAAAGGGTTCAGAAAAGATTCCTAAAAATCACTTAAGGTCTGGAGAACAAACTCAGGCTATTCCACACCATATTTAAACAAGAAGAACAGCTAATACAAAATATCCATAATCCTTGTGACGTAAGTGGACCTTTGAATCTTCCATCAACTTGAATGGCAAGCTGTTCCCTAAATTAGTATCAGGTTAACTGTTGGCACAGCAGCTACTCCTGCGGTGCGCTGGATAGAGATAGATCCCCCTTCCCAGCCAGCTGGCACACCCAGAACAGGGGTACACAGCGCTCAGGTCAAAACAGGCAGGGATGAAATTCAACCACACTATTGCTTTTATTTCCACAAGTCACCCACAACATTAACTTTCTTCCCAGAATGGGGCTGTTACATAGGAATGTTGTCCTTATTCTGGCTTGCTTAGGGGCTGGGTTTTTTTTCTGGTGGGGTGAGGGAGGGGAATGAGGGGTGAGAGGGGAGCTGTGCATGTGGCATTTGTGCTACTTCTTCAATTCTGCATACGTGTGTGGGCTAAACACCTACATACACGCAATCTCTGCAGCGTGAAGTGTTTTTGCATTTACACACGCCATATTAAAATGCATATGACAGTGTAGATTACAGGTCTTTTGTAACAAGGTGTTTTACTTTTGGTCATAAGACTCGATCTTGCAGAAGGAAAGCCTGCAAAATTGGAGTGAAGCATATGCTGCTACTGAAGTGCCTATTTGTATAAACACATTTTCACTCACTAGAATCTAAGAGATCATCTTCAAATTATCAACTTCAAAAAATAGATGTGAGTAAACATAGGGATTTTCTTAAATACCTGTTTGTATGTTAAGTGCATTTACATGGAAATAATTCAGAAAATTCAGATTATATGAATTTCACTATCAATGTTCTGAAACTTGCAGAGGAGAGATAATTCACATCACACGGAATGTGATACCTGCATATGATCCTTTCTGTTTCCTTTTGAGTGTTTTCCATATCGCAACAATTGGTGAAGAAAACACTTATTTTTTTTAGGGGAAAAAAAGTGTTAATTTAATAAGAACTGCTTTAAAATTTCCCAATTTCCTCCCTTAATTTTTATTTCCAGGCAGGAGGGGAACTGATAGGCTTCTTTTATTTAATCTGCTGTGTGTGAAGTTGCAGATAATGAAACTTTTGCCCTGTTCCGAGTAATTACTGGCCATCTTGGAGCCCTGGTGAGTCAGGTTACAGTGTGGAATATCCATTTCTCAGGAAACCTCCATTCCTTCCTCAAAAGGGGCCACTCACTGAAAATCCCTTCACAGTCTGGTACAAAAGCTTTTCTGCTATTCTTCTTCACAATAATATATATTTTACCCTTCTGAGATGAAAAGACGAAGGGGCTCAAGCTAAGAAAAGTTGACCAGGAGGCTGGTGACAGCAGTCACTTGAGATCCTTTCAGAGATGCTCTCAAGCATAAATATTTAATCTCCTTCGTTCCCCCTAGTGTGAATAATTTTTTTCCCCTTCAAGTATCAAAACAAAGTTATTGAAATGCATATAACCCTGATATTTGATCCATGGCCCCTAAGGGTCAAATACGCACTGACCAAGCTCTTAAAGACTGCAGAACTTTCAAGGTGGTCACTTTGCACACGCCAGCTCATCAATCAAGCAATAATCAGCAGGACAAATGGGGAAAGATGCTGGTACAGACTACTTAAAAGGCCTGGGCAGCTGGTCCACTTCAAGAGTCCCCTTTATATAGTTTCAGCCTTTAGCCCTCCATGTTTTTAAGGGAATTAAATAGAACAGTCTTGTTCATTTCAATAGTTTATCCCCACATCTCTTTGCATTAGAAAACAAAACTGCTCTTACTTCAGCATCCCTCTTCTAACATTAGCATCACTGCTGAATTAAGAAGTGCCCTGAAAACACTTCAGCAATTTCAGTTTTCATTCAAGGAATGCCACACGTCCAATCTCCTGCCCCATCTTATCTTTGTAATAACTGATTTGGTAGAAGCTGAAAACTTGCCTATCACAGAAACAGATTATAATAAAGGTCATTGAGTTCATTCCCCAAAATAAAAAACATGGGTGTACACAAATCTCAAACTGGGCTATTATTTATTTTCTTGAGCTGTTGGTTGGTCATGTTGATGACAAGCTAGTAGCAATTCTGAAATGTTGATCATGTCTGTTTATCAAGTAATATGCAGTGATTATTCTTAGCTTTGCAATAAAGGAGGATGAATTGGTTGGCAGCACAAAGTATGAAATCATTCTGTCTCTCACCAAGGAACAAGCAAAACTGACAACCTCCTCCACTCCCAGTATGTCATAATTAGAAATTAGAGCTGCATCAAACTGTTCGCTACAGCTGTAAACTCTGGCAAAAGAAAAAACCCTCAAAAACTATCTGTCATTTACTTAATAGGCTTCCTATTTACTGTGAGCGTGCTGAAATTAGGGATTGGGCTTTGGAGCAGACAGAGAGCAGAATATTTCCAAGATTTTCTAGAGGTTAAAAACCTGCTTTAAAGTGTCTCTCCTTCTCTTCTTATATTTAAGAGTGAAATTCCAAAAGGGTTTGGATTATCAGAATTTAGAAGTCAAAATATGGTGGATTCTCCTCATGCTGAAAGCACACAATGAATGCATAACTGAAACGTGAAAAAATAAAACATAAATAGAATGGGAAGATGCAATCACTGGATCTAAGAGGGACTTTGGAAATAATTTTCCTTCTCAAATCAAGTTACTATATTCTGGATGAGTGTTATGTTTTTGGATTTTTTTGAAGGAAACCAGAAGGAAAGAAAAAAATGATCCGAGTGGTTTTTTTGAAACGCCATTATCAGAGAAAACAGATTTAAGCCGATACCTCACTAAATAAAAATAAGAAATGATAATCTGAAAATGGAAAATCCAAAGGCATTCAAGCCACAGAGCTGCCAATTCAGCTTCCTCAATTTCCATGGGGAATCAAGTTCAAAATAAGAACACAGCATGGTCTGAGATCTGCCTTTTTTTTTTTTTTTTTTTTTTTTTTTTTTTTTTTTT
>Ga0065711_1043873_pt1 | contig 14466 bp, 11 predicted proteins | sample Hoacrofraction12_FD_59098 | JGI IMG/M metagenome (GOLD analysis project Ga0065711, IMG submission 59098) | Hoatzin crop microbial communities from Cojedes, Venezuela - Epithelial fraction 12 v2 (version 2) | ecosystem: Host-associated > Birds > Digestive system > Esophagus > Crop | place...
AGAAGGAGACTCCACCACCTCCCTGGGCAGCCTGTTCCAGTGCTCTGTCACCCTCAGAGGGAAGAAGTTCTTCCTCATGTTCAGACGGAACTTCCTATGCTTCAGTTTGTGCCCATTGCCCCTTGTCCAAGAAGTGTCTGCCTAAGATAGGGCGGGGCACAACAATGGAGATTTCACCTCTTTGGACTATATATCAGTGCAGGTCTGAGTGCCAAGCTGGGGAAAGAAAGGAGCTGGGTTTGCTATCACGAGAATCATAAATAATCAAAAATTAGGTGGTTTCAAAGCAGCAGCTAGCACAGGTAAATGCTTATGCCGCTGAAGAAGCTCAGTCGCCAGCAGGTATTACACTAAATCTGTGCTGAGGTGCAGCAAAGTTATGACAGACGATTTATGGTCTTTTCACAGGGAGCTGTCTGCTCCTATGTTATATTCCTATACAGCCTATGAGGGATGACACAGAGCAGAAAGCTTTCTGTTTGCTTGGTATGGGCAGGGATGGCACACAGCCTGGTCTTGGAGGTGATGGAGAGAGTGCTGGTCCCCAGAAAGGTTTGGTCTCTGCAGGGAGACACGGCTGCTGGGCTGGGGAAACCTGGGCAGGAAAACCATCTTTGCAGCAGCAGTCTGAATTGCAAACACCATTTACTTTTATTCTGACTCATTTGGATTCTTCTCTGTGCCAAAGGCTTCTTTGTTCTCTTCTGCTCACGAAACCCGGCCCTTGAATTTGAAATGGTTTATTTGGAGAGCTCAGGGTGGGAAAAAGGGCCAGGAGGATCCCTTGAAGGTGTTTGTACATCTCTTGCTACTGTGAACCTCTAGTTAGTCTGTATTTTCACACTATTATAACAACTGGAGAGATGTGGGATCCTGGACCTGTCCTGGGCTGGGGAGAGGCTGTTCTTTACCTTCACAGCACCGCGGTGCAGAAAGCTGCTGAAACCAGGCGACTCCCGGCTAGCGAGGGATGGGAACAGGCGTGAGCTTCCTGTGGGGTTTCAGGCTGCATCCCACGGCTGGCTGCTGCGCTAGAAAACAGGGACCGTGGTGGCACTGCCAGCACCTGGGGACGTGTGCGTGGCACCAGCTGCTGGGGGACCGCAAGCGCAACCGCAAAGAGCACCCAGAGAGACATTTGTCTCTGTCCTGGAGTGAGGAGGCCGGGTGGAAAAAATCATGAGAGGTGGGATGAAAACCAAGCAGGAGAGCAAGGTCAGTGGGCCAAACGTGCCACAGCTGCCAATGTCATCAACATCAGGCTTGCTGATGGGGTGGGAGCCACCCTTTCCAAACACAGTGGAGGACATTGGATGCTCTCCCAGAAGCGGTGCTGCAAACCCACCCAGAATTCTCCCGACCCAGGCAAAGAGAAATATTATTCTCCTGCTTTAAAAACAAAAAGTCTGATAAGGTATCCAGAACATGCTGCCGGCTCAGCCCTGCTCTGGCTCCCGGGACATCCAGGATGTCACCGTGCTTTGGGGACAGGGACACAGACGTTGCGCTGGGTATGGCAGTGCTGGTGGCCAGGGAATGAAGGGATGCTCTGTGCCCGGGACCTGCCAGGAGAGTGAAGGCAGAGCAGGATGCACAGGGCCACTTGGATCCTCCATCTGCAGAAACAGAGCTGCAGCTTTGCCTCACAGAAGTAACTGTCAGCTATGAGCTGCCTGGCTCGCTGCTTCAGTGTGGGTCTGCGTGCAGGTCCTCTTGTTAACAAAGCACCCTTTTTCGGTATTGCTCATGTCATTAGCCCGTTTCCACATAGACGGTCCTGGGCTGCTGCTGCGAGGGAAGAAGCTGACCTCTCAAGTCAAGCCGGACACAGGGACTGTGAGTGTCTGCTCGCACGACTCCCCAGTTACCTCCTGGATTTTCAGCCACGCAAAGCCATGTGCAGCCAGGCCCTGAGCTGGAGGAGGTGTTCCCAGGCTTTCCTCCTCTCCCCCTGCTCCCATGCCATCCTGCCCATCACCTTCCTTGCTGTCTGTGAAGGGATCCCCACATCTTCTAAGCTCCAGATGCTGCGAGCGCTGACACTTGTTCAAACCTAACACTGCAGACCATTAACATGGGAGAGCAGTTTAGTGAGGAGCGGAGAAAATTTTATTAACGTGCTTTTCATGGTGAAATTCTACTTCTGCTCCACAGGCTGAGTGATGAAAGAGAACAGCTGTGTCAGTAGTCCATAATGGGAGGGAAGAAGAGTGCTTTACAACCATATTGGCTCTTAGAAAAGGTTTAAAGGCTTTGTTTGAAGCTGTGCGTGGCTCCAGCATTAAAGTATTGGGAAGAGGGGTTGCAGGTATGCTCAGAGAATCCCCCAGCCACTCTAAGGCACATGTAAAACTGAGCAGCAGGAGAGTCCTGAAAGGTGAGACCAAAGTGCCAGTGAAGATCAGAGCTCAGATGCCAACCAAGATTCACCATTTAGGACTTGTTGTGGAACGCAAAATGTGCTCATCTATGCTGCTGATAAAGTGCTGCTTCCGGGAGGAAGAGGAGCAGATCAGGGCAGGAGGAAAGACAAATGTATGGGGAAATTTCATGCAAGAGGTTTATCTTTGTGCTGGCAGGAGGTGCTGGACCATATGTGCCAGAGCCAAGGTGAAGAGCGGTGGCTGCTCCGTCCTGCAGGGACTGCAGTCTGCAAAATGGACCTGAACCCACATCCCCTTCTACTCATTTGTGTAAGCTGAGGAGAATTTTGAGAAGAACCAAGGCTTTTTGTTTTTTCTTTGAGATTTTTCACCTCCTTATTTACCCATTTTTCCGCTGAACGCTTACCCTTGCAGTAGATCTTCCTTGTTTATTTACTCCTTCTGCAATCCCAGGGTAATAAAAATTGCTTGCATTAGAGTTCAAGTTGTTTATCCACTGCTTTCCTCAGCAGACAAAGCCTTAGAAACACTTTTGTACGTAAAATATTGAGGCTGCAAATTTTAGGTAAGTTGGCAGGTGATGCAGAAAGTCTTATTCTGAAATTTAGATATGTCAAATTAAAAATGGCATCTGTCTGTCATCTAAACGAATGTTTTTCCATATAATGCCCAAGGTGATTATGCCAAAGAGGGTAGAGAGAAAATATTTCTGTGTTGTTTTCAGTTTTCTTGGAAATCCCTGAAGACCCCTGATGTCACAAGTTTTGCATGTAGTTGTCTTTTTATCTAATGTAGTGAGCCTCTTTGCTTCCTTTTTTTCTAAAAAATCTACTTGAAGATGAAATGAATCTTCTTCTAGAAATGTCTGTTTTTCTCCATTGACTACAAAGAAAACACCTTGGTGCGTGCAAATCATTGGAGTTAATGCACGGGACCTGCCTGTCTGTCTGGACGCCTGCCCTCTCTGGGCTCCTCTTTACCTGCTTTCCAAGAGCTTGCTCCGTATCTCAACCATCAATTTTACCAACGGCACTAAAGGGAGGTTTGGGGGCCATCTCTCCTATGAAATCACTAAAAGAGTTTTAATGTGCTTGGAGATAATAAGGCCTGAGACCTTGAGTAGCCTATTTCTGTCCCTCCCTAGGCAGCTGCTGAAGGCAAAGCTCACCCCGGTTTGTTATTTCCAGCCTTCCAGCTGGTCGATGCCTGCGTGGTGGGTCCGGCAGCAGCCTCTCTTCCTGGCTGTGAGGGCCCTGCGTGGCTGCCTCTGAGCACTGCTGGTTCCAGCTCGGCTGCTGGCCAGGCACCGGCATTCTGCCAAGGCACGTCGCCATGGCTTGGGCATTGAGCAAGCAAGGTGTGCAGAGAGAAAGCCCTCCCTGACCACAGTTACATCTGAGAACTTTGTTTTGTGCCTCTTTTATATTTCTGTCCTGCCATCGGCAAGATTTCATGCAGCTTCTTGGAGATCTTGAGTAATTCATTCTGGTAGTTGAGCTGCTTGCTGCTCCTCCAGGAAAATCCACACTGCCTCTCCATGGGCTGGGAGAAAGGCAGGAGCCTTTCAGAGCAGAATGGCAGAAACAAGAAGATCGTCAAAGATGGCATTTGATTAGTGACCTTCTTCATGCCCTATCCTCTGCATTTGATGTGGGCAATCAGGAGAAGGTGTTGCCAAGACTACAAGATCTTGTCAGTCTGCCTTCCAGGTCCTCTGTGGTTTCCCTCTTCTCCCCCTAATCGTGCCCAGACTTTCTATTTAAATACCATCTGCTTCAGCTGCAATTTGCACAAGTGTCCCAAAGGACTTTGCTCTTGATTCTCCGGTAAGCTGCCCTTTGTATGCTAACCCTCTACAAGATGGTCTTGTTACAGAGAAAATACACTTGTCTTTGAAGAATGATAAAATAAGGATATGAAGCAACAAAAGACAAGCAGGTCGAATCTGAGATTGATGCTCCCTGAGCCAGATTCTGCTGCAGATAATTCCTGAAGAAAACTCATGTTCAAAGCACTAAAGCAAGAATTTGTCATACCCACTGAAAGGGTTAAAGGAAGATCCATCTGTAATGAAGTATCTATCTGATGCACATTTGTGCTCATATTCAGCAAGCAAAATACCTACTGGTGTCAGCAGCAGTGACAGGCAGGGAGTAACGACTGCCATGGTGATCCACAGCACCAATGTGAATCAAACTGGGTTTAAAACTGGATGAGTTTTGAAGGTTAGATGCTGATCCCCTTCTGCTTTCACCCTCTCTTCCCCCATGTTTTGTCTCTTTTACACAAAAACAAATTTGAGGTAGGTTAGTGGGGTTGTATCTGGCAAGGAACATCCCTGAAACACCCAGTCTTATCCCAACACCACTGGAAACCAATTAAAAAGCAGGATTAGTCCCTTTCCAGCAGGTTCACAGTAAGATATTTTTCACAGTGGTTGACCAGTACCTGTGCAATTCTTGCAGTATTACAAGACAAGTAAGCATTATCTAACCAGTACAATTTATTAATATTATCAGGTTCCTCCTTTTTACTCTTTCTCCTGTACTCCTATAGCACATTTAGGGATACTTTTGCTGACAGCATCGTCTTTGGAAAGGCCCATCAGCATTCTGCCACATGCTGTCCTGCTAACACTACCTGTTATTCAAGCTGCTTGCCTGATGCTTCCAGTTATAAAACCCCTTTTTTGCTTTCTGTTCGGTTTGCAGCCTTCTGCTGTTTGGGCTGAAATGTAACATTAAGAGCATTCTGACTGAGCCAGGTAATTTGATATTTACCGAATATGTAAAAATGCTAACCTAAAGCAGCGGTTTCTGAGAATAAAACATAAAAAAGCATATTGTTTTGCCCATTTTATGAAACAATTGCAGGAGTTATTTAAAATTTGATGGGTATGTTGTATCAAGGCCACCTTTCTCTGCGATAATTCCCCTAAATGGAGCTAAATGTTTGAGCCTTCAAACTAATCACAGTTTGCACAGGAAAGGCTTGCAAGAATTTCACAACTGAATTCCCCGAGAGTCTCTCCTTTCCATGAGCTCTGTGCACTGCAGAGAAGATTGCCTTGAAGCTGTCAAAACACCTTTGCACTCTCAGTTCCCTGCAGCCACTATCCGCACATCACCAGAACTCCAGGTCCAGGCTGGAGCTTCCCTCAAAATCCAGCATGAGCAGATGTTTTCTTCAAACATGACCAGAAAAGAGATTTTCTCTTGATGTCCTGTCTTACATTACTCTGTATTCTGCAAACCAAGCGACATGCCTTGTGGCAAGTCAAGGAAGGGTGGTTAGGGGAATGTCAGAGCTGCTTCTCACAAGGCTTCTCTTCTGAGACCTCATTCCCCAGTGCGACTCAGTCAGCCCGGCAGGGTCTTACCTGCCTCTTGGACTTTCACACCGGTGGTCCCATGGATCAAGGCAGGAACAAACTCCTGGACAAGGAGCACATCTCCCCTTTTCTCTGGCTTTTGCCTGAATGTGGTCCTGATGTTGCTGGACGTTCGGTTGGCTCCCTGAGTTATGAGATGCCTTCACTCCTGTAAGCCCTGGGTTTTTTGTCTCAGCTAAGCAGAAGGTAGGAGAAGGGTGAGAAGGAGTAATGGTGGACAGGAGACACTGTGAGAAGGAGTAATGATGAGCAGGAGGCACCTCTCTCACATAGTCATCTTCATGGTTGAGGAGAAGAGGGTGTGAGACCCGTGCAGAAATTTCCTAAGTCCTTGCCCTGTGATATGTGACTGTAGGTTCAGTGTGAGACCGAGGAGAAAATGGTCCCTTATGTGGCGAGGCTCTCAAACCCCAAGGGAAACAGAGGGTTGGTTACACAGGAAGAAATTAGTTGCAGAAGTTGGGGCTTCATGGCCTAAGTTTTTGACGAACACCTAACACACTTGGCCTCCTCAGGGCTGTTCGGTGTTTATTAGTGTGTTGAACAGCAAAGCGCTGAACAGAAGCGAGAAGCACAAACCAGGGAGGAAAAGGGGGCACACAGGTCAGAAGGCTAGACATACTGCCCGAGCTGAACCGGGAAAGGTCTCCTGGCTCCCATCTGGCATCTAGGTCCAGGTCTGCTTCTGTGTGTGGAGGAGGAAATAGTTCAAAAGACATTTACAGTTGTGACTGGCTCTGAGTCACCTAAAATTATCACAAAAATGGGGCAGGTGGTGGCGTGCTCTTACAGATGTCTCTTCTACTGGAAGACCAGGCAGTCTTCCCAGGTGGGGCTGACATCTCTCTTCACTTCAGCATGTGACCCAAGGGGACTGAAAGCAAATGGGACCAGACCCAAGTTTAGTAGGAGTCAAATGGAAGAGTTGAGCAGAGGGTGGTTTGCTCTGCATACCCAGAGCAAAGGGATTTCTCCACTGGTGGATTCTGCTGGGTGTGCTGAAAGGTCAGCAATTTTTCATGTCAGCCAGCCTATTTTTGGCTCCCATTTTGCAAACACCACATCAGAAACAAAGAGTTATTTTGGTCCATCAGGATTGCTCTGATAACTTTGCTCAGTACAATGTTAAATAATCAAATCCCACAGGAATAACAGCACTGTTTTATAATCCCATATTATCAGATACACAGAGGCACACAGGGGGAGTGTGGAGGGGAGAGCTTAAAACTCTTAATGAGTACAAAGGAATATTTATATTATTCATGTCATCTGAGTCCACATATTGCAATGATTTGGAGTATTGTGTAGGCGTGCACAGAGGTGTAGATATTTAAACAAGGGGGTACTTGTCCCAACAGGAGAAAATAGCAATAGCTATTGTCCTCCACCACTTTTAACAATGCTATTGCACAATGTGGCTGGTGTGACAAGGAGCAGCTGAGGCGCCTGCAGAGCCCCACTCCTACACGCACTGTCACTATGGCTTCCTCCACAACTGTGTTGTGGAAACACCTCCTTTGCCCATGAAAAGCCCGGTGGAAGTGGAGCGTATTGATTTGTGAGTCACTGGTAGCACTGCTACAGCAGCAGCCATGGAGAGAACTCTCATCTTCTGACTTTCTGTGGTTTATGTCACACAAGAACCCAAACAGGACCAGAGTTTCCTTTTGCTAAACACTGTATGGACTCAGGAAAGACAGTCCTTCCCCAAAGACCTTGAAAATGCCCATGGTGAAGACAGATAAAGGTAAGAGAAAGGGAGTCTTATGAAGTCCAGTTTATGGCTAGAGAGCTTAAGCACAGAGACCTCGGAGACCATCTGCTCCACACCTATCACATCCAGAGTATTTTTTTAAAATTGCTTTTAGGTATCAAAGAAACACTTGTATTTTCAATCATGATCTCATGGCAGGTGGTCACCACATGGAAAAAAATCTGCTGCAAATTGTCCAGATGGTAGCAGTGAGAAACAGACCTCCTCTAGGAACGCAGAGGAGCTGTTCCTGTGAGAGCCGGACACTCTGGAGTCACATTCCTCTGATTACCTGCCAGCAGTGTCAGGGAGGCTGGAACTGGAGTGAGTCACTAAGCCAAGACATCCTGAGCACCAGGCCTGGGTCATTGGTTCATCTTTTTATTAAACCCACCTTTCGAATCCTCAGAAGACTAAAGGGAGATCTCCTTTCTCCCTTGTCTAATCACCAGTGGGTGGTTATGGAGAAGAGGTAAACTCTTCTCAGGTGTGCACAGTCACATACTGCAGCAAGGTATAGGACACAAGGAAAAGAAACTTCTCCAAGGGGGTGGTCAAGCAGGACCCCAGAGAGAATGTAGTGATTCTGTCCTTGAAGGTGTTCAAGATTCAGTGGGACATAGCCATATGCAGCCTGCTCTACCACCAAAGGTAGCCATGCTTTGAGCAGGCGTCAGACCAAATAAAGCCTATAGATCCCTTCCAGTCTAAATTATTCTGTAATTTTTCTGAGTTGAAAAAGGTCGCTGGCATGCTCTCCATCCTGTCTGACTGGCTCAGTGTTTTCCCCAGCAGGAAGCATCAGGATGAAGCCATCACTTTCAGACCCAGGGGCTCAGCTGTCTGGTGCACGCAGTGGGATGCGAGGAAGCCTCAGGAGTTTTCATGTCTGCCTGGGGGATTTGACCACATTTCCTGCCTCAGAGGTGATTGTTCTGTAAAGCAGTAGCGAGTTGTGAGGCTGCAGTTTGTTTTCAACACTTAAAAAAGCAAAAAAACTAGTGCACTTCACATGCAACATCAAACAGCTGTTTGTCTGAGAAGGGAAGAGAAAGACCCTGTAGGCTGCTGATTAGGGCAGCCAGCTGGAAGGTAAGTGTGAATTTAAAAGTATTTTGGAGTGAGGATTCTCTAGAGCAAGGGTTGAAATCCTGGAGTCTTGCTTTCCCATGTCCCCAGATACCAGCCCCTGAGCTGTGCTCTTTCCAGCCGACCTGGTGGAGGGGGGGCCCTGAGAGGCTTCACTGCTGGCGAGGGCTGCCCCGCTGCCGTGCGGGGAGGATGGGAAGGCTGGGGTGGCCCAGGTAGGCTCCTGAATGCAAGTGCTGAGCAGAGGCAAACACCCCTTGACACCGGTGTGTAAGTCGTTGGAAGAGGTGGAACTTGAACCGTCTCCTTCCTCGGTATCTCCTGCAGGTAACTCGGGCTTCCCCACATGTATCAGTCTGACTGCAATACGTCCTGTTTCCCAGGGACTCCATCTTCCCATGTGCCTCCCAGGGAGTCTCCGTGTCTCCTTGGTGAGTATACTGGTTTGCAGGAAGCACAGGAAACTGACCCTGGAGATGATGTCCTCGTGTGGGTTTAGCCCAGAGGGACTCAGCAAGTAGCCCAGCATCACAGAGTACGCTCGAAATGGTGGGGAAACAAGGGCTTCCAAGATGGTATCACTGACTTAGGGTTTCTTGCTCACTTAGGCCCCATTCTTTCATTCTTTCTCTGGAAATCCAGCACCTGGAGTCATGAAACTATCAGAGAATCTCAGTTTGGGGATTTTCTAAAGGATGTTCACAGATCTTTGTGCTGCAGAGAAATGACTGAAAATGCAGTACCTCCCCTCTTCCCCTGCTGCCAAAAGCAATTAGGGACCCCAGATCCACTCGTTTTAAATCTTGTAATTTTAAGGCAATCGTAGAACTTTTGAACACCTGGAGCTGACAATCCTACAGCTCAGAGGTCCTTGTGCTTAGACCACCCAGCCTTTGCAAATATCTGCACAGATACATGTGTCTTCCATTTGTAATGTATTTTGCAAAAGCTGTTTCAATTTCTTGGAAAAGGTACTTGACACCTTGAACATTCACATTCCTAAGCACTAGCATCTTTTGGAGAATTCATGTGCTTTTTGTCTGTGTGATGGAGAAGCTGCTGTCACTCGGTCAGAAGGAAGATAATATATGCAGTTGCATATTTGGGTTGCTCATCTTCTGGAGTATTGAACAGACTTCCTAAGTGATGCCTCAGTCCTTTGTTCAACTTTCAAAATGAATATCCCAGAAAGGTCTGCATTTTCTGGCTCAGAAAGGCTTTCAAGCGCAATGAATCAAAAAGGGGATGATTTTTGAAGCACTTGTGTGGGAAATTTATGGCTTTGCTTCTTCCAAGATGAAAAACCTAATGTAGGCTATAAATTTACTTCGAGGTTTGCCTTTAAAACTCGGCTGGTGACTTCTCATGGGAAACAGAGGACGGGTAGGTATAAATCAAACTGCGCTAAACGGAATGTCTAAGATGTCAGAAAGAGAAATCTGGTCCAAAGGATGTGCTCTTTGTTGTGGAGTTAAGCTGAGCTCAGCCCAGTGTTATCATTTCACTCATCTGTGCACACAAGACTCTCTGGCATGAGTTTGGTGGCACTTCCAGGCAGGTGAGCTGGCTTGAGTAGGAGTAGAGTCAGCTTGCAGAGAGGGTGCAGGCTAAAAAACCCTGCTTGGAGCACTCCTATAATTTTCCACCAGTGCTAAGAAAGGCAGAGAGGTTTTCCCAGTACTGACTAGGGGAAAGAGCAGGATGAGTTGGCATGGGGCAGCATGAGAGGCTGGCTACCACCTGACTCACACCCAGCCTCGGCTACCCCACAGCCAGTGATGGTCATCCAGCATAGTCGATGTGAAAGCAAATCCTGAACTGTTCTGCTGGGAGAGAGAGCAAAAAAAATGTTAAACTGCCACGGAGAAACAATCCCATATTTAATCCTGATTAGTTTACATTGAAACATGGCTGCTGACAGGCTGTTTTGGCAAAAAAGGCAGTAGCTCATTGTGTCCCTCTTTCTGCTGCCTGCTCTGCATGGGTGGAGTTTCACTGAAATCAGCTGGAGCCCTTCCACACACAGCAAACGTCATGATTAGCAGTGATGTTTTGCAAATATCCCTCTTACTCAAATAACCTATTAACTAAAATGCTCCACTGAGCTGCAATCACTAGTAGGGTTGTTTTAGTTTATCGTTTCTATGGTGAGTAGTGTGTTTCTGGAAGCTGGGCTAGGTATTTTTTTTTTCCTCCAGTTGGAAACACTGTGTTGAAGAAAGTGGAGATTGTTAGATGTTTTGAAACATGTTCTCCTGCAAAAAAAAATAATAATCCCTTTTGAACGTTTGATAATATAACTTAATTGACGTGATTCTACAGGCTGTGGGCTGAACTGTGTGGCTGGATGCTCGTTTAGCAAGATACAGTTGCCACAAAACTAGCTGCAGGTTCAGAAAACAGCCAGGCGTTGCCCAAGTTCGCAGCTCTGGTGAATTGTCACAGAGCAGAGGGATGGAGAGCTTGTGGCATCGCACAGGGTGCTGGGCAGCGCTGGGGCTGAATGCCACGGGAAGCAAGTCACAGCAATAAAGCACAGGACGTGGAGCTGAGAGGCAGGTCCCATCGCTAGCTCTGCTGAAAGCTTTGCTGTCTGTCCCTCTGCTCCGTAATCCAGAGTTACGGCTCAAGCCAGGCCCAGAGGGGCCCGGGGAGGTGTCACAAGCACCCGCTGATGACGCTGGTGGTGGGCGACTGCCGTTGGATCAGCCCATTCAGCAGATGTGGATGGAGAGGAGCCAGTGCAGAAAAGTGCTAGGCACAGATGGGCTGCAAAAAGGCAAAAATTCGGTTTGTAGGTGTTGGTTTGGTGGCACTTGGGGAGGACAGAGCACCAGCAGCTGCTCAGCGCAGGCAGGAGGGTCACTGCCAGTGGCAGGGTTTGGCCGAGCATCGCTGCCGCTGCAGGTTTGGGCCTTCAGCTCCCTCTCCGCTGTTCGCATCCAACAGAGGCAGCTGCGTCCCAGAGAGGAGAGATGGGTGGGTAGCAACATCAGGAGACCTCTGATAGGAATGTAGACCATTTGAACTATTTATCTTTTTGTGTATAAATCTCAGGATCAGCACCAGAAATGCAACATGAAAGCAAATGTCAAGAAGGTGAAGAGTCACGAACTGAAGAGTAACAGCTTCTGGTAACTACCTGCACGTTTCCGCCCATTAGCTTGAAGATGCAATCCCTAAATCATGCCAGTCTCACCAGTATGTTTTATGCAAACCATTACTGTCTCCAGGAGCTGCAAGTAAAAGCACTGTTGTTATACTCATGCTCTTATATCACTTATAATCATTCTTGTCCAATTTGCTAAGCAGCAGTGTTCAGCGTCACATTGTGTAGGCATTAGAAGCATTATTTGGTAGACTTTTTTAATTTTAAACATTTCTAAAATGCTAGGCATATAAATTGCTGCTTTTAAGTTTGGGGTGAAAAGGGAAAAAAGTGAGAAGGGTGTCACTGCTTTTAACCGGTGTATCATCTCGATGCCAAGCTTTTAGAGGGGAACACTTAACAACTGCTCAGCAACCTTTCTCGTGCCCTGAGAAGAGGCAGCCACAATCTGTCCAGTGGAGATACTGTGCCCTGGACCAGGCCCCACCAATGAGACAGTTTGTGAATCCCACAGGTGTGCCAGCTGTGGAGGTCAGATGTTAAAATGCAGAGCATTTTACCAAGGAAAGACAGATACTCTCAGGAGAGTAAAGACGGAAGGGTTGAAAATTCGGGACTGAACATATAGATCTCCTTGTGTGACCTCAGCTAGATAGATGAAGTGGTTATTCCCAGGTTTGTGGTGAAACAAGAACCAGACTAGAGATCTAGGGACTCCTACAACCCAGCAAGCGACACTTCTCCCCCTGGTTAATCCATCTTCTCCTGAATCATTTATGGATGTTTTGAGACTGCTTACGAAGTTCAGAGGCATTAGGCTGGAGAAGAAAATGCAGAGAGGCATTGCGTGTGCTGTCAGCCCCCCCACAGTGTGTCCATCTGCTCTCGTCTGCTAACGAAGACCTGCTGTGTGATGCCTTTCAGGAAGCTCCAATCTTCAGGGCCTTTTGCATTAATCTTTAATACGCTATTTGTGTGCTTATCATGTAGGAATTCGTAGACTGAAAATAAGCTGCTTAGCAAATATGGGGCATATTAGCTGACTTCTGCTCCAGGCTGTGGGACAAATCCACCAGCCTGGTGTAGAAGAGACCAGCTCCAGCTAATGTGCTCTTTTGCAAATTTTTTCCAAAAAGGAGAGGGAAACACATCAGCACTGCAAGCGATCCCACCCTGTGTTTTTTAATCCTTCCTTTCTTTGAACTACCTGATCTCTCCAAGAAGACACTGCTCATGAGGAAAATTCTCAGTGGAGCCCAGCAGATCTGGCAAGAAATGCACACCAGATGAACAGGGCCACAACCACTTCAAAAGTAAGCCCCAATAACAGTCCAAATGCCCAAAGTCAGTGTATTACCCATCTAGTAGCAGGTCCACAAATCAAAGGAATTACCTCTGTACGTATCTGATCTCAGAGGAACATTGGGTTGGAGGTTCGTGAGCGCAACTTCACCAGACCTAGCCTAGCAGCATGGACACAGCTGGGGTTGGTTTATGTCTTTGTGTTAAAAGTTGAGTATCTACGTTAGCTGTTTTCCCATTAGACATCAGAGATTCCTCCTCTTTCTTGTGTATTGGGTCCAGAGCATTTTGCTTTGAGGTGGTAGCAAACCATTACTCAAAGGGTAATGGTGTCATTCTAGGTAAAAAGATAAATCAGCAAAGAGAAGATCTAGCTTAACTATGGGATAATTCAGTGTACAGAGCGTTATGTGTTCCTGATAGCCTGTAGAAACACTGGTACATGCAAGCTTTCTAAGTTAGTAGTGGCATATGCCGTCCTGATAAAATTCAACTTGTGAATTCTAGTCATGTTCTTAAAGTTTATTAAAATGCACTGAAAAGGAAGGTGACATTGTAAAACAGAATAAATAGTGGTGCCTTGTAAAGCCTGAAATATCAACATGAATATCTTGAGTGCAGGGCTAATCACAGTGTATCTGGAATGGAAATCAGCTCTTTCAATTTCTTCTGAAATCTTTCTCTGGAGCAGAGCTGATGGTCACTCTAGGAATGTTTAATATTTCATGTTTAGCATCATATGCTCTATGCTCATATGTCTCATTTGGTTTGTGTGTGTTTAACTCGTGTAAATTACCTACTCTGCAGTGATACAGTACTTACAAACATACCTACTGCGATGCATTGCCTATAGCAGATGTTGCTACAGAAGCTCTGTTGTTTATGAACATGCCAGGCACGATTGCATTACAGTGATAGCTGTATTCTGCTCTGGTGTAAAGCATGGGCCTTATCCTGCCATCTGCAGTCATACTTCTGCTAAGAGCTTGCATCCTCTTCTGTTCCAGTCACAAAAAGGTGTTGCCTGTGGGATTTTCCTTCTAAGTAGGAATAGTTCCTTGGGCAGGAATATTTTGCTAAAACATAGCAGCATCTGGTTCTCATTTTGTGAATGTGTTATTCATCCAGTTTTGTACAAGAGGTCAAATTACTTCAGGCACCGAGCTGGTGGATCAGGTTGATTTACACCTCTAAGATTAGTTCTCTGCTTTGGCCAGTAGATCATAGAATCATAGAATCATAGAATCACAGAAAGTTTTGGGTTGGAAGGGACCCCTAGAGGGCATCTAGTCCAACCCCCCTGCAGCAAGCAGGGACACCACTAACTACATCAGGTTGCTCAGAGCCCTGTCCAACCTGGTCTTGAATGTTTCCAGGGATGGGGCCTCCACTGCCTCTCTGGGCAACCCGTTCCAGTGTTTCACCACCCTCATTGTAA
>Ga0065711_1043874_pt1 | contig 14466 bp, 13 predicted proteins | sample Hoacrofraction12_FD_59098 | JGI IMG/M metagenome (GOLD analysis project Ga0065711, IMG submission 59098) | Hoatzin crop microbial communities from Cojedes, Venezuela - Epithelial fraction 12 v2 (version 2) | ecosystem: Host-associated > Birds > Digestive system > Esophagus > Crop | place...
GACCCGCCTGGACAAGATCCTGTGCAGCCTACTGTAGGTGACCCTGCTTCGGCAGGGGGGTTGGACTAGATGACCCACAGAGGTCCCTTCCAACCCCTACTATTCTGTGATTCTGTGATTCTGTGATTCAATTTTGAAGTCGTTTATTTATTGAAGACTTTTTCCCCCCTAGGTGCTGAAGGATGTACAACGTTATGAGAAAGCATCCTTAATGCTTTCAAGACATCTGTGAACAGAATGGAGGTGGGGGAGGGGGGCAAGACTTTGTTTAAAATGGAATATAAGGCACGATAGACATGGAAAGGGAGCTGTTTACCTTATGTCATGCTTATGGCCCAGCTAGGAATTGGACACAAGTCTTTTGACCCCCATGTTTTGCAGCCAGTCCACTGGATACTACTTTTATGGAGTTGAGTATGTGCTGGTGGGAGCAAGAAATGCAGCTGGTCCAGGACTAGTGTTTGTGTGAAAAGAGGCAAAGGCAGCAGCCCCAACAGGAAGAAGAAATTGTAGGAAAAAACTACTCCTATTTTTCCCTGCTTGGACTGTGATTGAACCCTTGCAATGCTGAGATTTAATTTTCTCTGCTATTTGGGTGTGACTCGTGGGGTGTTCCACTGCAACCCAACTCCACGGCATGCCCACCCAATGGGCAACATTGGCTAGAAGTAATTAAATGCCTTGGCATTGATTCAGGCATGCTCTGGGGTAGGGGCTCCTGTTGGTTTGGGGACAATGTTTGAAAGCAGAGGTATCATTTGGTCTGTGTTTCTCATAAAATCTGACACAAGCAGCTGCACCAGGCTGATGAGCGCTCCAAGGAGCCAGGCATTCAGCAGAGGTTACGTCAGCCTTTGCAGCACCAGCGAGATGGACTTTGTAGCTGTGTGTTTTCATAGCTCAGTGAAGGACCAAACCATAGCCATGAGTTCTGTGCACGACCATGTATATTCCCTGTAGGGGCCATAATGTTGTGTGTCATCTATGAAACTTCCATCCACTGGCTACCATCTGATGGTGGGAGCTGACACGGGAGATCCTTGTTCTGGGCGTCGGGGGGGGCAATGTTACTGTTCACTACAGCGGTTACTGTTCTGGCTTGGGCTCTTTGTGCCTGCTCTGCCCTTTCTCAGACTTGCTGATAGCACGGGAGTCATGCATGGAAAAATACAGTCACAAAGCCACGGGTTCTTTTGTGTCTGCCTTAGGGTAGGCAAAGGGATGTTTTTTCTTGACTTTTACTTGGGGAAGAAAAAAGCTTCTAAAATACCCAGCTGTTTAGCTATGGCTTGCATGGAGAAAAGTGACATAAATCCATGATCGCTTGTCTGTGTAGAACAGGTCTCCTCTCTTTTGCTGTTCCATCACGCCCTTTAACATGCACCTGATCAACAGTCTCTTGCCCTCTGTGTCTTCTGTGTAACGAGCTTTGCCTCCCTGGTGTACTCTGCCACAGCTCTGGTCTACCTGCTAAGTCAGTCCTTTTAAAGCCTTCCCCCTACTTTTTTTTCATGTAAGCTTTAGGACTGATAGACCTCTGCTCAGGAAAATGCTGTCAAGAAAAGTAATTCCAACCGACATGGTTTTCAGCCTTAATGGCCCAATTCTGCCTTGTTCTTTTCCTGACCTTTCTACTGGAATTTATTTGTTTAGGCTGCAGTAATTAAAAATGGCACCTTGCCACCCAAGGTGTCTATGCTTCAGAGTCCTCTTTTGCACTAAACAGATAATGACCTTGATTCAAAAACACACCGTCTGTCCCCAAAAGCATGGAGCAGTCTTCAAAGAAATCCATCCCAGTTCTTTACCAGGACAAATGCTGGATAAATCAGAAAGAAGTACGTGGGTAAGTGCACCAAATCACTGTATAAATATTTAAAGGTACATATTGCAATGGGAAGCATTTTCTCTCTGAAATGGTACCTTAAGTGTCACTCACAGCAGCAAAAGAGGTGCTTAGATCAGGAGGAATACTCCCTGAGGAACCCATGTTTCGTGGTTTTCCTGAGAAGCTGCAAAAATATAATAGGAATTTGCTAGTAGTTGTAAGACTGATATAACAGTGTAGCTCTGATGACATGTACAAGGTATTTACATTTAATTTTCAAAATTCACATTTTCAGTAGAAATCTCTACATTTGATTGGGCAAAGCTATTGCCTTTTTTCAGCATATTCAGCACATGGTAGATATGGTGCCCAGAACTCCCACCATTATTAATACGGACTATTTAAAAAATAGTCATAAGTAAAGAAAATAGAGAACTAACTGAGTTAGTACTGCTGCTTGTATTTAATTCTGTATGAATTACATCACTTGTTTATGTTGCTGGGATCTCCTTTTTAAGAAAATCTTAATAGACAGACGCTGTTTTAAAGCGACAAAAACCAAGGAAATGCTAAATATTGGAGTAAGTACCTGTATTGTTTTCTGTGAATAAAGAAGTAGAACATTTTTTTAATCTGAATGATAAACTGTAGGTTTGGGTAAGCTACAGGGGAGAACTGTCTGAGACTAAGGCACTAACAAAGGATTAAATCCATGCACTTTTTATAATCACTTATAGTTTAATAACTACCTGACCTCGGCATGCAGAATACCACCACGGATAATATAATGCTTACATTGGCAGATGTTACCTATTTTATCATGCTTTTTTGGGAAAGACTATGCTAACTGCAGGTGCATAAACAGCATCCCATTCAAACCCCACGTTTTTCGTGCCTGCAGCCGTTCCTCTGCCGCTTTCTCTGCAGCACTCAGTGGCCTCTGCTTCGCGTCCAAACCCGTTGAGCAACATCGCGGTGTCATTCCAAGCAGCTGCTGTGGTCACCCTATGGCTGTGCATCAGTAGCGAGTGAAATGATTTCTATATATAGTCCGTAAATCCGTTGGCAACGTTTGTAAAGCGCACTGAGATTCTTCCTGAGGGATAAGAGCAGCCATATGAAAGCAAGAGCATGAAGATCATCACAGCGTACAAAGCAGTTTATCTTTCTGGTGTGGCAGAAACTGGCAGCGAGGAAATGGGCAGTCTGCAGAGATCTGGAGAAGCACTTGCTTTGAGCAAAACCCTGGCAGGAATAGTTTGTGCTGTCAAAGATAAGCAGGTTCATCTCGTGCTATTATTACAGAACGTGACATTGTACTGACACAAGATGGTTAGAAACTCTTGGCTGCGTAGGAAGGAAAGAAAACTAGGAATGTGAATGATGTTTATTCAGTAAAATTTATTTGTTCCCCCTTGTCTTCCCTATTTTAGCGTGATTCAGGTAGGCAAAAGGGGCAATAAACCCCGAGTCTGCTGCAGCCTTGGCACCCAGCTGTATACCTTGCTGTATGATCAAATAGACCTTCAGGATCCGTGGATGAAGGACACTGGGTGCCTGTGCAATGTGGACAGTGGGTTTTCCTTCTTTTAATCAAAGGTTGAAGAATTTGCTAGTCCAGAAACTTTCTTAGTTGCACCCAGATGATTTTGTCCCCAGTGGTTCCCTGCAGCCAGGTCAACCTCTTGACTCCCCTTCCAAGCTCTTCCAAGATGCATCCTTACACTCTTCCCATCAGCAGCGCTATCAGAGCCCATTCACTTCTGCACCAGCTATGGCTCTGCTGTCTTCTTGATAAGCAAGGCAACCCAAACACCCCTGCCGTCAACATACATTAGATTGGCAGTTGCCCCATGGCTTGTTGGTATATAGTGTTGTGTAGAGACTTCTGGTTATGTCCCCAGCAGCTGTTGGGAATGCTCTTTTCAAAACTAATCTGAGCAATAAGGCAGCCCACATGCACATGTTTTTGAGTGAAAGCTGATCACTGTTTGTCGTGGGCCTGAGTTGTTAAGCTACAATCTGGACCTGGAATCTGCCCTCCCGGTAGCCTGGCTGTGCTGCAGGGGCTCAGTGGGAAAAATCCGTCTTCAAGTTAGGATGCTGAGTCCAATTTCCCAGCAAAGATTGCTTTTCGTTCAGGGTCATCTTTAACCTTACCCCACTTTTTGTTTCCCCAGCGTGGATGAAGAGAGAGATTCCTTTCTCCTGTGTGACGCCCTGTTTACGGCATCGCCAGGAGAGATGGACTGGACAACAGAATCATCTGGCATAGAGAAAAGCAGCTGAAAAATTGTTCCTTCAAATGCCTCCAGTGCACGCTTTATCCTGTTTGCTCTGCTGATACCACTGTTAAATGTAGGTGATGACGCACCCTTTTCGGGAACAGTATGGCGCACACAATTTTGACGAGTTACGCTCGTCTCCCGGGGGAAAGAGCTACAGCCTGGCACATCAGTCTGCCACGCGGCCCTGCTGGGGTGCCAGCCTGCTGACCCCTGCCTCATCTCTGCAGCCTGATTTGGACTCTGCGTTCAACACAGGCCTGTAGAAGCGGCATATAGAAATTGAGACACATATATATAAAAAAATATATATATATTTTATTTATAGATATAATTACTATATGTACTATATATAGCTATTACATCTATAATTTAATATAATAATTATATATGTATTTTGTGTGTGTGTATATATATATAAAATGACACGGGGGGCAGGGGGCCAGCAGCGAGGAGTGTGGGGGCAGGGCAGGAGACTTGCGAGGCGGGGAGGAAAGGAGAGGCCAGGGAACAGGTTGTGGAGGTGGGCGAGGACAGCAAGGGGCTGCATGGCGAGGGCAGGCGAGGGGGTCTGCAGGGCCAGGGATGGAGAAGGCAGTGCAGCAGCAAGGAGGCAGGGATGGGGAAGGGGAAGGAGAAGGGGGAGAACGCAGGGGCTGGCACCTGGGGGTCTGTGCGAGTGGAGCGGCAGGAGGGAAGGGGCTGGCTGAGGAACGAGGGGGTGCAAGAGCTGTCGGGGGGACAGCGGGAGTGAGCGCAGCAGGCAGAAGGGCAGCGGGAGAGCCGGGGAAAGCCCAGCCGCGCTGTGGTGCATGGATTTTAATGCGCTCTGTGGCAATTGGAGCTGTTCCTGCAGCGTGGGGCTGCAGCTCCGTACGAGCCAAAGCATCTGTCTGACAGCCTGTCCTCAGGAGCCGTGACGGAAATAGCCGCTGTCCTGGGGCCGGCCGTGTCCTGCGCCTGAGGACAAGGTTGCGCAGCACTCTCTTTGCTTGCTGGTAGTTTTCCCTGCGCTCGCCCAAATGGAAATAAAATTTAAGCCACGGGCTTTGCCCTGCTGGGGTGAGCACCAGCCATCGGGTGTTGCTCATGTCCTTTGAGCCCTTGGGGCAACGAGCCCAAAGCGTGGAGACGTGTGAGAGGCAGAAGAAAGTTTCCTAGGCTGCTGCTTGGACAGTTAATTGCTTGGAAAGGAAAAAAGAACATATAAGCACTTAGAAGGGTTTCCTCTTTTAAAACTGAGAAAATAGATAACGCAGGGTAGGAAAGATTGAAAGCCTTGTCTACAGTCAAGCTGCTGCGGAGTGGGCTCCATCCCACACGAAGCCGGGAGCCTGGGTGCCAAGTATCTACAGTGGCACGGTGAATCCTGCTCCTGTGAAAAGGGCACCCCCGGTTCTCATTTTCTCTCGTCTTAGCCCAGGTCCTGACAGGAACAAACCTTTCAATAATTCTGTTGATTGAGTGGTGAGTTTTCATGGCCTGTACGTGAAATGGTTTACTCCCTGCATGCAGGATTTCAGCAGCGCGTTAGGGAGGTCAGTTTGGGTTTGAATCCTCCGCTTTGGAGGATTCATCCTAAACAGCGGTCAATGCAGCCAGCGTAAACCTGCCCTCACGTACTACATACAGCTCACGGTCTGCTGTCCTGCCTTCGGCGATGGAAGGGAGCTCCCTGTGCCACCTCACTAGCACAAGGTGTCTTCCTAAACTGTTTATAATGGCGTGATCGAGCACATAGCCTGGGATGTGTAACAGGATGCTCGGACTGCTATTTTTTTGGCTTGTTTTTTTGCAGAAGTCTGAACATGTGTAATGCCTGAGAAATGGAGAACAAAAGGTTTCAGGCAGCAATGCGGATAACAGGAAAACACAGTAACTCCTTTCTTTGCAGCAGAGTCCCTCTGGGAGATTGGAACCTCTGATCTGAACTGTGGAAGTGGTGGGCAGCTTCAGCAGTGGCTGGTGCTCACAGGAACTGAGCCCTGACCAGCTGAAGGGCTGCGTGATGCCAAATACCCCCAAAAAGGGAATTCTAAACTCCAAATCAGTGGGTATTTTCAATCTTAATGGCTCTGTACCTTTATTCTTCCTCCTCACAAAGGCGGTAACACCTTCATGTCTCCTGAAAGGGCCACTGGACAAATAAAGCCATTGGTAGTCTTGATATGCTGAAGAACAGGGGAAACAAAAATGCTGAAAGGCTGCTTATTAAATGTACTTGATCTCTCCTGTACACTGAACAAGAGTAAAGGTCCTGGGAACTCGTGGGTCTAGGATCAAAGTATATGGTTACAGAATTACGGAATTAAGGACTGTGTTTCAGTGCTCATCAACAGGCGAGGACAAATACTATCCCCGCACTTTCTGACCTATGAGTACTTAGCTTTACAGTTTTAGAATCCTTTTTGTGTGTGTAATTTGCTATGTGCTACAGCCTTATTACCTTTATTAAAATTGTTCTTGAGAGTGTTCATAGATCTTCACACTTGGCCATCTCCCTATTAATAATGGGTCCTGAATTACCGTGAGTGCCATGTACAGGGTCAAGAAAGGACCCAAACCTCTCACAACCTCACCTAACTGTGCCAGTTTCCCCCCAGCTTCAGGAGAGAAATTTACAATAAAATACTTTGTCCATCTTTAGTAACATCTTTAAATTCTCTTATCCCACGGCTAGGATGGACATTACTGACATCTGATATATAGAAAAACATCACCACTGGCCAACATTGTATTATGCCTCAGCAAGGAGTAGCACTGAAGGTAATATTCATGTTGCTGCCAAGGACTGGACTAAATCTTCCTTTGGAATATTATTGTAAAAGTGAGTAATGCATGTTGCTTTTTGAAGTTCCTTACAGTTTGGAAAATTTGAAATATACATAGAAAACTTTAAATAGACAATTCAGGTATCTGTATGTTTGTACTTTGTATTATGGACTTTCAGCCCAGAAAAATTTAGAGACTTACAAATTTCATTGTATCTGAGGAAAAAAGGAAAAGCAGAAAGCTCAGAATTTTCTGGGTAACAGTATATTTGAATAGATTTCATTTTTAACAGCATGTTTTTGCTTTTAATATTGCACATATCAATGTTGTACATATCAACATTGTACTGATAAAATATAGCACATTTCTAAAGACATTTCAGTTTCAATCAGCATTTTCCAACAGAAAATCTGTCTAGTGCAAATTTTCTAACCAGCTCCATCTAAAAATGTTTGCAACAAAATATTGTCTGCAAAAATGCGCCCAAGAAAGATAATTTTATTGTGCTGCTTCTCTGGCTAACTACAATGATAACAAGGTGAACAATTGTCCTAGACATACTAAAGAAATAAAATTGCTTGGAGTTCTGTTATGTACATTTAATTAATGCCAACATCAGCATTCACAATGCAAAGTTAATAGAACTTACTATTTTTTCCTGCTGTTTCTCATTTTACAGAAGTTGGCCTAAGCATCATTTCTGCAAGTACAGCTGAAAGAGGGAACAGAACTTCTACTGACCCGCTGACTTGTCTAGATGCAGGGGACCCATCACAGTATCTTATACCGTGAAGGTAACAACACTCTTAGCTCCATAAGACTAACTGTTTTGTATATCTTCGTCCTTTTTAGTTTATGCAAAGATTTGGTCAATGTAAATGACCTGCAAATATTTATTTAATTTTAAGATGCACAATGTTATTTAATCTGCTTTATTGATGTATTTTGTGTGTTAGGGAAGAATAAGCTTTTAAGCTTTCATCCCACTTCTTGAGCAAGCTAAATGACATGAAAATCATAGAGAAAAATGATCAAAGAAAAAATGTAATTTCTTTATCGCATCTGTTTATGAAAATCATGCTCAGTCTCCTGTCTTCATTTCCAGGAAAGCAATATGCATAATAACAAAACTAAATGAGCAATTTGGCTAAGCATCATATATCAGTTCAGGTGTCTGATCCGTAGTAGCCAAAAAGAGATGATGCCGGACAAGAACAATACTACAAATTATTTTCATTTACATTTCCATTAAGTACTGAGTTGACTGTCTAAAACACCGTGTGTTATCATTTAATAAGGTTAATATGTGTTGTTATAGATGTTCTCCTACTTCCCTGTGCCAAAACCAACCTTTTCTGTCTTTGTCTCTTCCTCTCCCTCTCTCTCTCACAACGCAGGTTTGCAGATATTGCTGGCCTGCACATTTTAGAAAACGTCGCTAGTTCACCATTGTTCGATGCTAGTAAAGAAAAAAACAGTGTGAAGTTAAACCTTTTATTCTGTAGTTTCTTATATTGGAGATACCTGTCTATCAAAATAATATCAGAATAATGTGTCATTATTAGCAGACATGATAATGGAGACACACATTTAAAATTAAGAATTGGAGGGCACGCTCCAGCTGCACCTCAGTCAGTTACATCAAGCAGTGGCCACTAACTAGAATAGCCACTAGAGGCCTTCGTTTGCTAGGGGCTGTCAGAAGTGATGAGGAGGGAGCCCCGCTGCCCACCCAGGGCTGGTTCCCCCTAAAACTCACTCCCCCAGCAGAGCACAATTCTCCGCGCGAAAAAGAATCTCACAGGAGCTCCAAATGGACATGTCAAGCTGATTCGCCCTCTACTCATCCTCAGAAAAAAAAAAAAAGGAGGGAGAATTAATAAATAATCCAGTTGTGTGATTTGTAACAGGCGAGGCATGACCTCCCCTCGGGCTGCCTTCCCACTGATCCCAACCTCCTGCAAACACCTTGGCAGGATAGCAGCGTGGTTCCGCTAGAAAACCGTGAAAATGGGAGGAAGCCCACTGAACAATGGCGAGGGTGTTTTATTTCCAGCCCCTGTAGCAGCTCAGGATTAAATGGATTTTCATTGTTCTTTCTCTGCTGCAGTTTGGACACGAAGATAGTGTGAATGCGCCCGGGGTTTTATTTGCTGCCGTCCCCCCCCTGCCCGTGAGGCTGGTATTCTCCCGGTAGCCGCCTGCTCTAAATATGGCCATGGCCAGTGTGTCAATAATCCCCCTCTTTAAGGGACCTGCAAACACTAGTGTTGGGACATTCTTGCTGTTCAGATGCCTAGCTGACGTCTGATGCTTAAAACGGAGCATGCTTTCATCCCTTCGTGCATTGTCGTAAGCCCCCGATGATTACTCTTAAAAGGGTGCCTCCTCTATGCAGGGAAACAGTTGCTGACCAAACGAGACACAGCTTGCCTGCTTCAGGCTTCTTGAATGCCTAGTCACTTCAGGTTTGTACCAGCCTGACCAAGCAGGACCATGTCTACCTTTGGCTACAGAAGAGAGCTCAGTAAATATGAAGACATCGATGAAGACGAGCTCCTCGCTTCTCTCACTGAAGAGGAGCTGAAGGAGCTGGAGCGGGAGCTGGAGGACATAGAGCCTGACCGTAACCTGCCGGTGGGACAACGGCAGAAGAGCCTGACGGAGAAAACACCAACGGGGACTTTCAGCCGGGAAGCGCTGATGGCCTATTGGGAGAGGGAGACCAAGAAACTCTTAGAAGAAGAGAGACTGGGTGCGTGCGACAAGGTAAGACGCCGAGGCATTTGCTGTTTCCTAGAAATATGTGGGTTTCTTATTCCCTGGCACAATCGTGCTGGTTGTTTGCATTTTCTTTCAGTCTCTTGTAGCATTTTTAAGAATTTTATCAGCCCTACTTTTGTGCCTGCTAAAGCACTGCATGTTAGCTCAGAGAGTTACTGCTCTCTCTGCGTATACCTTAAATGCTCGGTTGAGAACAGAAGAAAGTCCTGTAAAAACTATCATTAGTAATTAAAATAGGAAAAATTTTAAAGGGCATGTTAGAAACCAGTGCCAGGTGGCGATGTGCAGTTTTGGATAACATTTGATTTTGTGTAAAAGCTAAAGAAAATGCCTTTTCCTTTCCTTCAAAAAATAATCAGTATAGGCTGCTGAGAAGCACATCAGAAAGATAATTTTGAATAGATGTTGTGTCAGAAGTTGAGTAAGCAGCTGCCAGGCTTCGTGCTCGCTGGAAGGAAGCTGCATTGCAGGCAGCAGCTTCTGATGCTCTTTGTTCCTGCTGAGGATCCCTGGCACAAAGCGGGAGTCTTCTGGCAAGGGGTGTCAGAGGGCAGCTGTAAGTTATCAAAAAAGTGGCCTGGGGTAGAGCAAGAAGCCAAACCCTTTATCTGTATTCCCAAAAAACCAACCAGTAGTGCTTGTTAGGCAATTCGTTCCCCAGAATAAAAATTTTAGCAATAAAAGCTGGTCCCTGAGCTGCAGCTGAAGAGCGCAGCTGGGCAGGAGCGCAGGGCTCATTCCTAGCAGGCGATCAGCACGCTCGGTCTCAGATGGTGTCCGTGTCGGCATCCCCAGGCCCTTGCTAAAACAATTTGTGAGACGGACCTCTGTCAAAAAGCAACTCCTGCTTTCATGTTGGCTCCATGTAATTCCCAATATAGGGACTTGGGGATGTGAGTAGCTTTTTGATTTTTAAGCACTCCTTCGTACCACTCTCTGACTCTGTTTATGAGGACAAGTTTTCCTGTGTTTGAGTAGAAAATAATACAACAAAGACGGCAAAACTGAACTCAGAACTTCTGACAGCCTTGACTGAGAAGCTCAGTTCATTTGTAAGGAAATAATTGCAGTTTGTGCATTAGATGAAATATTCTCCTAGAGAAAAATCACCTGATTAAATTAGCCTGCAGTAATAATATCCAGGATTTCTTTACACGTAAGTGTTTTCTCCTGCTTGTGAATGGTGGTGTCATGTCTTTGTAGGCAAGCACACAGACCATTAGCTGTCAGCAGACCATTAGTATCAGCTTGCAGATGTTGACTTCACTCCCTGTTTGTCAAGTCCTAGGGAGGCAATGGCAAGATTAATGTTTATTTCCAGCTAAGCCTGGAACCTGAAACCTGAACGGTTCCAAAAAACCCTCTGAACTAGTTCAGTGTCTTATATAATGGCAAGATTTTTTTTTCTTTTTTCCATGTCTATACAGCTTTAACGATGGGGACTGGCTAAACCTCAAAGTGCTAGCAAAAGCCTCTATACTTTTTGATCTGAGAAGAAACTTCCTAAATGCATCTGTAAATATGAAAATGATGACATGCTGATGTAGAGGGCACAAAGGCTCTCTCCACTGAAAGCAATAAGAAAGTCTGAGTTTCTTGAAAGCAATTTTCTTCTTGCCCTCAACTGTCTGAAAGTTAGATATCTTATCTAAGGTGGTTATTTGTGCTCCTTCTATAGTTAGTGGTGACGGATCAGCCCCTCCAGAAGGCAAACATCCTGCAGATAGCCTTTTAGGGTGAATGACTTACCCTCCAGAGATATTTACCTCTCTGCATTGACTATCTTATTCCTAACTTTTCATTGAGTCACTACTATGAAGCAAGATGAAGCCCTGAAGGCTGCCTGCAGCACTCCTGTACTGAAATGCTGTCACAGTAACAGCGCATGCCTCTATGGATCTGCAAAGAGAGGAGTACTCGATTTCAGAATCATCGTGCAGATTGTTATGACACTAAGCAATGTGTGTGGCAGGAAACTAAATTCCCCCTTTGACCCCAGAAAGGCTACTCAAAAAAAAATAAAGTATTTTTTTTATTCATCTACTATCACCAAGCATATTAGCAGTCCATTTAGAGGCACCAACTTCTGCTCATCTGCAGCTGTGTTGGAGGCTGCAGTATATATTCCCGGATAGGTAAAAGCATAGCCATGAAGGTGGGTTCCTGGATACCTGGTGTTTTCAGCTTTTAAAAGTCTGCGTTACAAACCTGGCTTAAACACAGCCCTGTTTCTGTCTGTAGCACAGCATCTCTCAGTGTCAGGGTTTTCCCCCACATAATCCACAGGAGAAGCAGCGGGGCCGGACCCCACAAGCCCTCCAGGCGCCAAATGCTCAGGCGCGAGAGGCTGGAACAGCTCGATGTCCTGCTTCGCTGGAGTCACGCTGCTCCGAACGTTACCCTTACCATCTGTTTTGCTTGTGTCCCAACACAGAAATCTGCTTGAGATTGTGAAACCGTACTGTGCGATCTGTCATTACTATTATTTTAACCTTTCTCGGCATTGTTAGAGCCAAATAATTAAGCAAACCTAAAACTGCACAGGTTTTCTAAAAACAGGCTGTCATGTTAGTAACACTTCTGTTTCCCAGAAGCACAAAACTGAGTCACTGTGTCTCTGCAGAGTGTACTCACTTTGTAAAATATCCTCTAGTATTTTACGACAAAAATATGAATGTTGCTAAAGTAGTGCACATGGAATAATTATATTTCATCCCAAATTTTATAAACACAAATGTAAATAAAAAGGCATACACTATGGCTTGTCCATTTGGGCTCAGCCAACGCCCATACAGCACTGCTTCTGGAGGCCTCCAGGTGGAGAGTGAGGCTTCCCTGGGGCGCAGAGCTTCTGCTCGTCCTGCTCAGAGAGTTGTCCTCTGCCACCATAGCTGCTGAGGGCACCAGGCAGAGCTTTGAGCAGTACATCCAAATTTGCCATTTTGGTGCCCACCACACACACCAAAATAGCCTTGGGGTTTAGAAAAGCAGTCAGTTTTCTCTGTAGGTAGTGACTTATAACGAGATACAGTATGACAGCTCACCTGTGACAGCTGTCGGTGAGTGCAGTCTTAGTTCTTGGCAAACATTTGGAGATGATTGACATGTGATTACTTGTTACCTGTGGGGATGTGCCCGAATCTTTTCTTCACAAACAGCTTCTAAGCGTGTATAGCCCAGTGCATCCAAGAGTATTTCGACATGCCTCTTGTAATTCTGTATTATTTTGCACATCGATATGCATGTTTACACATGCAAACCCTATTTGTATTCTCAATCATGACAGTCTTTAGCCATTTTAGATGCACTAACATATGCAAGGGTGTCTGAGCATTGACACAGATGTCTAATCCTTATGAAATGAAGAAAATTGTTCCTCATAGCGCATGTCCATTCTGAAACTGCTGTCTTGTGTTTCTGTTGGCAAGGATCCAAATAGCATCCCCTTTTGGACATGCCAACTTATAGAAAACATGAAGTATGTTCATGTTGCAATACCTTATATCAAATTTTCTTTTGGGAGAAATCATTTATGTCAGTAGAACTGTTCCCATTTATGCTAAGCATTTGTCTTCTAAAAAATATGAAAGAAATAATGTTAAAAAGGTGTTAGGTGCTGAAACATTTTCTGTTCTTCTAACTGTCTCTGTATCTGGGGATTTATTTTATCTTTCAGTATTAACTTATATAGTTTCAAGGTAATTGTTTTTGTGCAAAAAGGCAGTAGCTGCATTACTGCAGTCAAGTTTAACACCCACGTCTACGTTCCTGTTCAGGACTGTGAGCAACAAGAAGACAATTCAGAAGACATTCAAGAAGAATATTTCACAGAAAGCAATAGTGAAGTGTCTGAGGAGGCATATACTGAAGAGGATGATGAAGAGGAAGAAGAAGATGAGGAGGAAGATGAAGATGACAGTGATGATGAGGATGAGGAAAAGCAAAATGCTGCAGGTGGTGAAAGACCTGAGGATGGCAGGAGTTCTGACCACATCAGACACAAAAAGTGCAATGGCGCGAAGGACAATGAAAACTTACTCAATGGCCACGATGGAAAAGACACCGATAATCTGAGCTTAAAAAGCAGTGCCATCCACCCTTGTGGAAATCCAACAGTTATTGAGGATGCTTTGGAAAAAGTTAGGAGCAATGACCCTGACACCACAGAGGTCAATCTGAACAACATAGAAAACATCACTTCGCAGATGCTTATACAATTTTCTCAAGCCCTGAGGGACAACACAGTGGTCAAGTCATTCAGCTTGGCTAACACACATGCTGATGACAACGTTGCAATAGCTATAGCTGGTATGTTAAAGGTAAATCAGCATATAACTAGTCTGAATATTGAGTCAAATTTTATCACAGGCAAGGGAGTGCTGGCCATCATGAGAGCTTTGCAGAGCAACAAGGTTCTAACAGAACTGCGGTTCCACAATCAAAGGCACATCATGGGCAGCCAGGTGGAAATGGACATAGTTAAACTGTTGAAAGAGAACACCACTCTGGTCAAGCTTGGATACCACTTTGACCTTGCTGGCCCAAGAATGAGCATGACAAGTATCCTGACAAGGAATATGGATAAACAAAGGCAAAAGCGTATGCAGGAGCAGCGGCAACAAGAATCTGGTTGTGACGGAGCCATCAGTCCAAAGACCAAAGTCTTGCAGAAGGGGACACCTCGGTCCTCACCTTACGTGTCACCTAAGAGCTCTCCTTGGTCCTCTCCAAAGCTCCCTAAGAAAGCACCGCCAGTGAAAAGTCAGCCTCCAGCTCCTGCGCCCCCACCTCCTTCTC
>Ga0065711_1011377_pt1 | contig 14465 bp, 8 predicted proteins | sample Hoacrofraction12_FD_59098 | JGI IMG/M metagenome (GOLD analysis project Ga0065711, IMG submission 59098) | Hoatzin crop microbial communities from Cojedes, Venezuela - Epithelial fraction 12 v2 (version 2) | ecosystem: Host-associated > Birds > Digestive system > Esophagus > Crop | place...
AAAAAAAAAAAAAAAAAAAAAAAAAAAAATCACAAAAACAACCCAAAAAAACTACCCCGAACCAAAAGGACAAGATCTAAGCTGCGGAGGAGAAAAACAAGGACACGGGAGGGATGGGGAGGAGGTTTAAACAGCTAATTAGGAGCAGTGATTCTCATTCAATACTAATCTAGCTGTACATGGGAGTTCCCAGGGCAGCCAATGTAAGCAACAACTAAAGACTTGCAGCTCCTCCCTCGAACATCTTCCCCTATGGAAATCAGTCCTGCAGACGACACCAAGATCAAAGATCCTACATGTGACAAATAGAAGGATTCAAATGTTATTAACAAAGATGAAAATCTCCAAATTCTAAATGTCATTCATCTTGTAAACTTCAAAGCAGCCACTGTATCAGTCAAGAGGGGAGTTGTGGGCTAAGGGACAGCTAAGCTACACCATGTGCACTTTGTGTTCCAATTTTAAATACGTCACCCCGATATGAAATACACACACATATATATTGTGGTAATTTATAGTGAGGTTGACACTTATCACAGATGGTTTTGTGAGAGAATCGCAAGCTGTCTGCTACCAGCTGATGCACATTTTATAAGGCAGGAGACAAAGGAAGCTCAGATCCATCATGTTAAAAAACAGATAAGGAAATAGCTCTGCCCAAAACACCTTTTTTTCCCAAAAGGTAAAGACCAGCTTCGCTAGCCCTGAAAGATATGTCTGCAATTATCTGCTCAGTTCCAGTGAACAGGATATTAAAGGGTTCGAGACTGTGAACAATTGACTTACAGTAAGATTTACATAAAACTCCTCCAGTAATTAGCAGCAAACAGCGGCTGATAAGCACTGCAATTTTATGGGTGTTAGTGTGGAAAAAGTAATTTGCAATTCGTAATGCAGGTCAGACACAGATGTCTCAGCTGATTGTGCAGCAGAGGGAACCGCAGCCCTCGTCCCCATCATCTGCACAAGGTACACTGCAGGGTCCTCGAGAAGAGAGCCACNAATTTGGNAACAGGCTGATGGGTGGGAAGGAAGGGAGGAAAGAGTCTCCTCCGTCTTTTGAAGCAACGGATCTCTCCACACTGCCTGCAACCGTCTGTGCTCCCTGTCTCTGCCTCAGCCGAAGCGCAGGGGTTTGTAACGCACCACGTCATTCTCTGCTGCGCGGCAGGGTCTGTGCAGAGCCTACGCTGGCACAGCACTCGCAACAGGCTCTACAGTACTAATTCTCTGAAACAATTAATTTAAGCCACGCATCTAAATTTTGCGTTTAGATCTTTGCAACAGCATCATTCTCACCATCAGAGACCTGGCTGCTGACTCAGACTGAACCGATTCTCGTGTGTTAAGTTCCTGGGCATTTAGCAGAAAAACTATTTCACTATTTGTCATCGACCTAATGTTATTCCACCTAAGGAAGAGCAGCAAACTGAACTCATTCCTCTCCTGAAGAAAAGATATAACAAATGAAGGAGAGATTGTGTTCTGACTTGGGAAAATCAAATTTGTCTTTATGTTGTCTGTTAAAAGTAGATGAGAAACTGCCTTAGTCTCAGCATTGAAGAGGATGATGCAAGGATCAGAAAAGCTTCAGAAAAAGCAGTGAATGCGTTCACAGAACAACTGGACCCCTGGAGACTGTCTGGTCCAACCGCCCTGCTCAGAGCAGGGTCAGCTACAGCAAGGTGCTAAGGACCTTGTTCAGTCAGGTCTGAGGTACCACCAAGCACGACGACTGCACATCTCTGGGCAAGCTCTGGTTTACCACCCTCGGACAAAAAAAGTGGTTTTTATGTTTGAACAGAATTTCCTTTATTTTAACGTGTGCCTGTTGCCTCTTGTCCTGCCACCAGCGCTGCTGAGAAGAGCCTAGCTCAGTCTCCTTTACTCCCCCAGCAGGTATTGGTACACATTGACAAGATCTCCCCAGGCCTTCTCTCCTTGAGGTTAAACAGTCCCAGCTCCCTCAGCTTCTCCTTGTATGCCAGATGCTCCTGTCCCTTAGCCACATTCAAGGTCCTCTGCTAGACTTGCTCCAGAGTGTCCAGGTCTCCCTTGCTCTGGGGAGCCCAGAACTGGACACTGCACTTCAGAGGGGTCCTCACCAGTGCTGTCGGCAGGACGGCAATGCCCTTCCTGATGCAGCCCAGGGTGCTGCCGACCTTCCTCGCCGCAAAGGCCCGTTGCTGGCTCACAGTCAGCTGGCTGTCCACCAGGGCCACCATTAAAGGTTCAAGAAAATAAAATGTTACGTTTTTTAAAAAGCTACCTCCAACTTAAACTTGTCCACACACTCAGTTTAAAAAAATGGCAAGAAGGAAGATTTTAGGATTAAGTAATCAGACGATGAGATATCGGCTGCCAGTTGCAGAAGACTTTCTACATGACCTTGAAGGGGAAGAAAAAACCCACATAAAAAACTTCTGTGTCTCAGTTCCCACTCACCATGTGGAAAAAGCAAATAGTTGTGACATACAAAGAAAACACAAGATTGAGGTCTCTGGATCAGCACCCGTGTCTCCCACCATACCCATGTACAGTGCACGGCACAAGCAGAAAGAAAGGAGCAGAGACATTGATCCTGTGGCAGCCTGCAAGCAAAACTGTAATGTAAAAAATAGGAATGGGTGGGAAGATTCGGAACAAGGTACAAATCCTTGGAGCAAGGATTCTGCCGCCTTCTACTTTTGGAAAGCGGCCAGCAACCTATACTGGAACAGGAATCACAATAAATAGAATTCATTCTTAAAATGCATTTCAGAAATAGTAACATTTCTCTGAAATTAAAATAGTAACAGTCACAGAATTAAAACATAACATTTAACTCTAGTGTATGCGTGCGTGCGTACATATATTTTATTCTGATCTTACAGTTCCTTATAATCTCCCGTTTTTCAGCTGGAAAACAAAAAAGGCATATATTTTCAAATTTCATATTATTTAAGAAGCTGAGGAGAAAATTCAGCTCTTGCCTCGAGATCAAATGCCCTTGGGTTTTTGGTTGGGAGAGGGAAGGAGAAGGAGGTTAAAGAATTGGGATGTAAAGGGGAGTGAAATAATCCACATCCTTATTCATGTGGAATAGTTTGGTGTTGGGGGTTGTTTTTGCTTAAATTCCAAGAACGCTGGCCCTTGTTGGAACAACCTGAGTCAGATTTTGCTGCACAGAACAGCCAAAATAGTGTATACAAGCTCAGAAAGAGTCATCGGTGTACTGAACCACCTATGCAAAAGATGCCTTCTATAACTAGACCGCACTGACAAAAACAAACACTACTGTGCTCCTGAATGCATTAGCAAGAAGAGACCCAGTTCAGGGATGCAGAAGGCAATTCGAACACCAGCCTGTGAATTCATATTTATCAGTTCAGCAGCATGGCAGAAAGGGGGAGAAACACTGAGGAGCAAATACAGTGCAAGTGTTCTATACTGAGAAGGAAGACAGGGGTTCTCAGGATTAATTTGCTCTCCTGATAAAAGCTATTAGATGTTTCTATGCCTTTGCTTTTAAAACAAACACTGCTCTCACGCTATGGCAACATAAATGACATCTTCATAGCCTTTTTTTATCTGAAGCTTCCGGGATGCTCCCTTCATCTTGTTAATTACACATGAAGTCCCTTTTTGTACAGTCTATTCCCATACTGTCAGAATACTATGCTATAGCCCACGGTAATCCCGGGACTGAAGACAAAAACAGCACCACCAGCACTCACAGCTCAAGCGTATCCTGAAAGTAGCATACTCAGCAGCACTGAGCCCTTCAGCCATCTCCAGCCCCTCAAAGCAAACAGCTCCTCACACCACACCAGTGGCCATGAGCACGTATGTTCAGCTGTGACTTGGAGAAATTAACACCATCATCTGTCCAGTTCCCCCACAAAAATGGACACAAGCTAACAACCTCCTCCAGAACGAACCTTGCACTGACTCCCACAGCACTCTACGAGGACCACCAGGTCTCAAAGACCGACCACGGCTGTTTGTTTGGCTGTTTATACACTAATTCCATTCTCTCATGCCAGTGGTTTTATTCTAGTGAATGAATACTTCTTTGGACAACCAATTTACTCCTCCATGGAGCACAACACATGAGGTTCTTCCCTTCTTTGCGAAGGCAAGTAGGCAAAGCCCTGTTGTGTTCATTTCTTTCCCTTGAGCACTGCCCAGCAGCGCAGGTTTGTATCAGCTTAACTTTGCTTTGAAGCACTCATCGATTTCCAAACCAAGGCATTTAGTTGCCTAACACCCACTGCTGCGAGGAAATACATGGCTCAGTTCTACAAAGAGCTTTGAAAGTCATTTTGGCTGTCAGTCAACTACGGCTGCTCAGTCAAAAGGCTAGAGCACAAAGGCCAAAACCAAGGGATGGAGGTCCTACAAGCAAAAGTTAGCTTTTCCTTCTGAATGCATTTCCCAGTGACAAAACAGCTAACTTTTAAGAGAGTACAGGCTGAAGGGAGAACATTCTCCCAATTTTTAAGACCTCAATTTAATACCAAATCTAGTAAGTGCTTAACATGCTGTCCACATTTGGGTGCGTAGGAGGACTAAAGTGAAGCTCATGCATTAGAAAGCTATGTGCTCTGCTTGCCTAACACTAAGAACCTGTTGGGACTATGCAGTCGCCAGACACTGAGTGCCTTAAAATTGAAAGCAATCAATAGAGCTAAAATAAGTGATAAAACTGTATGACACAGCTGAGCTCAACCCATCTGCCAGCCCTTGCCCTCACATAAGCAACATTTTCAGCTGCTTAGAACCCAGCAGGGGCTATATTTGATGAACCACAAGACACTATTAATTAAGAACAATCTTCCAGTCAAACTGATGTTTAAAAGATACATTGCACTCTCCTCACACAGTAACAGAATGTGCACACGCACGGTACTGCGGGCAAGAGCATGCAATCGATACTGCATTTAAATCTATAGGGAAAGCACACGTCATCCTGCCTACAGGAAGCCAGGTTTAGAAACTTCTAGCTACCCAGCACGACTATACGCAAGGCCCAGATGCCCTCACCCTGTATAACTTCAGTGACCAGGATACTGCAGTATTTTAGGGGTACTGGTTGTAAACACGTGAGCAAAATCTTCAACTCCTAAAGTCAGTATAGGATTGGAGAAACAGATGGAGACATGGCAGTTCATTCCAGCTGAGAGTCCCACGGAGCCCCAGTTGTCCCAACTGTGCAGTTGGAAAAAACTCTTGTAAACCTACTTAACTACTACTATTCTTACCTTCATCCTACCAGAAGGAGGAAGACTGCACATACATCTCCAAACACACACCCAATGCTGAAAGGCTCTCCAACGTCTCTAGCTACCTCAGCAGAGTTCTCATATCACGGCACTATGATTTCTAGCCCTACTTGCATCACCTGTTGAAGCCAAGCCCTTAACAAAAAATAATTTCATACTCAAGTTAAACCTGAGTTTTGGGGAAAACAGACAAAGCTTCTTGTTCTGTGATTGTTGTTCTGTGGATGCCCCCTCCCTGGCAGTGTTCAAGGTCAGGTTGGATGGAGCTCTGAGCAACCTGGTCTGGTGGAAGATGTCCCTGCTCATGGCAGGGGGGTTGGAACCAGATGATCTTTAAGGTCCCTTCCAATTCAAACCATTCTATGATTCTCTATTATGTTCCCGATACCCAGATTGTAAGATCAGCTTGACAGAGGATATTAAAATCACAGGCTACATCCCAAATGCTTTTTTGGTGTTCAGATCTAAAACACTAATGCCCTCTTTTCTGCCTTAAGGTGCAGAACCACTTTAGTCAACCTTGACAGTGGTAGACCTCCTATTCCCAGGCAGAGAAGTATGTTCATGAAATGGCTAAACATCAAATTGAGCTGCGTGTTCATCTGTGACTTCATCTGAAGGTGGGAATTACTACATTTCACACAGTAACCTTGGGGAGCAACAGACTTCCCTTGCATCTCCATTAAGTGGATCATAATGCGGCTAAAGAACCGGGCACGTGGAGAAGCGGCCAGCTATTACAGTACCAGCACAGAGGGCACGCGGCTGTTCAGCACTCAGCTCAGCACGGAGTGCAGGTCGCCTGGCCATTAAATGGGAAGCAACCCAAAGCGCTGTGTAACACTCAGGAGACAGTATTTAATAACTATAGCTAGATGACAAACAAATATCATGGCATACCGGAGAAATTAACACATTAAAAACAGACAAGAGAAAGAATAAAGGAGATGTGATCTGCTGAGCAGCACAGTTGGCTTCCTCTGTAACTGGCCAAATTACTTACAGCCCAAATTCCTCTGCCCTGCTTATTTTTCCAAGGCTATAAATTTTTGTGTCTTTTTACTGAATGCATGCACAATGTTTAGCTTGGAGATCTAAACCTCATTTAAACCTTCCAGGCACTACCACAATACTGATACATTGAATTTAAAATAACACAGCCCAAATCCCCTAGAAGATCATGTTTAGCTGTCTCTGAAGACATTGTTTTGGCTATTTAGTGACAGTATTAAACCTCAATGATTCGGTAGAACTCTGACTATTAACTGCATAACACAGACAAAAGTCTGCTTCCACCCTCCTAACGACAGCAAGCTGGCCGTTACACTTAACCTTATGTTGTGGGACAATTTTTAATTTTTTTCAAACAAGGATTAGAGCTTGGCTCTCACTGGTTTCAACAAAAGGTAAGCCAGTAAATGTTTTTAGAAGTCCAGCCTTATTTTGTGAGGTTTTACAGCATTCTTTCAGAGCCCTCCATCAGATTCAGTAACACTTAGGAGGCGAGGAAGAGAGACAACAGTGGGAAAGAAAAAATGACACAACATGTTACTATCACTAAAGGTTTCATGTTTAAACCACCTTTTCAGCCCTGCACACCTTTGTGGACTTCACTCAAATTTTTAGAATAGATTACTCAGTAACAGGATGTTACAGATATAATGAAAAAGCCTTTGCTTCCATGCAATTTGAGATTCAAGACATGTCGAAAATCAGGATCCGTGTACCAACTACACTGCTACTATGCCTACGGTATCAAACAACATCTGCATACCGACACATGAGCCAACATACCCAGGACACCACTCTTCCATTGAAGCAAGGTAGCTTTGCATTGTCATCTGAGATCTCCTCCTTCACCACCCTGGAGGAAAAAAAAAAAACAATAGGAAGAAAATCAAGAGTTTGAAGTTACATCAGACCAGAACGGAGAGTGGTTTTCTTAAACGGTCATGAAAAATACAAACTTTTACTAAAACGCTGGTATCTTCCATATTTAAAGAGTAAGTGACTATTAGAACACAGGAAGCAAGTAAAAATAAAGGGTAGAACCGGACCTTTCCAGACAACCACCCCAAGCCGGTAGGCACGAACATAATTACAAGCACTTTTCCCACTGTGGAGTCTTCCATCTCACCACGACTTTTAAAGACCTGATGGTGATTAAAATCCCACTGTGCTGTGCAGTCTCCGTGCCAGAGATCCCAGATCACAAGTCAAGGCCACTCTGCCCGCAAAGAAAGGACCATTACCCCAATTTCCTAGCCTGGATTTGGAGCCAACAGAGCACCTTCCCCCTAAGGCACTGAAGGAGTTGTGGTCACGCTTCACACCGAACCCTCACCTCCTGTACAGCAGACAAGCATCTCAACCTTCTGCATGAACTGAAGCTCTCCTCCCGCCCTCGCCAGCCACACAGCCCTCTTGCTCCCTGTACCTCCCTCCTTTCACTCCAAGACGGTCTCAAAACCCTTAGCTCCGAGTTCCTGCCCTGGCCCTCTCCTTTTTAAACCGACGCAACGCCAATGCAGCATTCAGCTGGAGCCGTTCTGAGGGCTTCTTGAGAAAAAAATTAACCCAGGGCTCCAACCCCTACAACTAAGGAGAATAAAATCAGCAATTTGTTTTACTAGCACAAGGGTTTTCATAAGGTTTTCAATCCTGAAGACACTTACTGTGACTCAGTATCTCAGAATGAGCATTTGTTCCAACAGTTTAAGATTGGTCATAGCCAAAATATAAATGACACGACTACTGAGAAAACAGTAATTCTCCCATTTCATTAGACTTAATTCCAAGCTCCCAATTCAGCAGCAACTGAAGCTACCTCAGATGTTTCTGTTCTTCTAACTAGCACAGTAACCAACATGGCCTCCATGTAACAACCTCCTATTCATTAAATTAGCCAGTCATAACTATATACATGTATATTTATAGCTACAAAAAGATATTCTGAATTCTTCAAACAATTCAGTGCTCACTCGTCCTCTTAGAAAGTAAAGTAATCATGTTTTAAGTCAGCAAGATCTTTATGAGGTCTGCTGGAGGCAAAGTGAGCCTCTGGTTCTCCTGGAACTCCTGGACAAAGTGGCCTGCTCTGTAGAAGGCCTCTCTAAATCCCACCCAGAATCTGGAAACAATGGCACTGGTGACTGCACCAGTGTCGCTTCCTTTGGCTTAATACAGATGAAAAGAGCGGGTTCAAAACCAACTAGTGGTTCAGCACTACTGGGAGTAGTTACTTACTGCCTTGAAGCACTCTTCGCAACAAGCCCCCAGTGAGCCAGATTCTAACTCTACAAACAATCACAAATGTCATCTTTCAGCAGGGCACTTTAAACTGTATTTTTTTAGGACTGCTGCTTTACGCTGGAGAGTTCCAATTTAAAGCAGCAAAGATTTATACAACCCTGCATTTGCAACAGCTTCTTTAACAAACCTCCCTCATTTATACAAGGCCATGATCTCTCAGCAAGTGTTTTTTGTCTTTAGAGAAGTAGACATTGCTGGTGGCTTCTGAAGAGACCATTAAATGCGAAATTCTAAAAGAATCACCATTTCAGAAACCAGCCTGAGTGGTGCTTCAGTTTTCAACCCGTGCTTTATCACCTAAATTAAAATCAGAACCGCTGAAGTCTGCTCATTCTGCAGCTCTGGCTACAGGACTTGGTAACTGGGCTGCCTCTTTGTTACAGTCCAGGAGTTTCAACGTAAGATGACGCAGCTCTGAATCAGTGCTGTGATGGATTCTCTCTTGTTGATGATGACCCACAAGACAGGACAGAAATGGTCCGTGTTATCTATTACAACACTTTGGTCTGGTTACTTCTAGTAAGGAGCTACAGATGAAATACAGGACAGTTGGCTCCCCATTCGGTTTCTCTGGTTACAGGTGAGAATAACATCACTCTTCGAAACAGAAGCCCAATCTCTAAGCTTTAAAAAAGCCAACCTGAAGTCTAGTCAAACTCTTCAAAAACTTGTGGTTCCATAACCACATTTTCCTTTGTTTATGTTTTCATCTTTCTTGTTGCTGTGTTAAAAAACCCGCAATAACCACAAAGCAACTGACTGTGCATGACACAGTGTCGTATTATGAGGGGGAAAAAAATGGTTAGGAAGGAGGAGGGAGGAGAGGAGAGCAAACGGAGCTTCTTCCCACCAGACTTTTGGAAAACTAGGAATAGATAACACCACCACTAATACCTGCATTTGCACATTTTAATCCATTTTTTAAAGAAGGAATGAACATTTCATTCTTTCTCCACACTTCTTTGCCTTGTTAATGGCTAGCAGTGCAGTCTTCATCCCTTTGCTATTATTGGAAAGAAAAACATTTTAAAATATTCATTTAACTCCTAATGAATCTGTCCTCCCTTTACCTTTTGGCAACAGGGAACAGATCATATGATTTCATTACTGATTTTGGTCATTTATACCTAGACTCTGAAGAGGCAATTAAGAGTAAACTCCAGTGAAATCAACCGATACTCAGGGCTTTGAAATCCTCTGATGACGATTCAATGAAGCGCTCAGACCTGTAATTCTGGAGCTGCAAACTCCCGTGTGCAGACAGAGGATTTCAACATTTGCATGGATCTCCAGCCCCAACGGACTGACTTGAATTCAGACATTATCTTCTGTGTTTCACAGAGTCCTGGAGAGAACACCCACTCAGCAAAGACCCAACTGCAGAATCAGCAAATAAATACGCTGCAACAATTATATGTTGACAGCTGCATGTTTTAAATGACAGTATCTTCCCTCACCCCCACCAACGAAATGCCACTTACTGCAGCCCAGAAATCATATCCAGAAGTTCTGCACCAAGTTCTAAGACTTAGGCAAAAGTCCAGCACTAAATTCACACTGCTTGTGAGGTTCTCTCCAGAGAAAAGGCTTGGAGGTCTTTCCAAAATTGACATACACAGCGGCAGTCAGGATATCCCGGCAATACTGCACAGACTGGTTCAGTTGTCCTCATGATGGAAAACGAGCACGCTGAAGTCACCACTTACAAAACAACGTGCTCTATCACAGCATCACCCTTCTGCTGCAGCTAAAGGGAACAACTTCCAGATCTGTTGCAACTTGAACTACTAAATATAGCCTTGAGCTATGAGGCAAAAGAATGATAGACTGTAATTCCCAGCTTGCTTTGGGTAGCAATCAACTGTGCCAAGAACATCAAAGACAACAGCAGCCACTAATTTCAAATATCACTGTTTTACAAATCACTATTTGTAGTAGAGAGGCAGCTCCTTTCAATTCTCAGGAAGGAGAAGCAATGGAGAGAAGGGAAGAAAGCAATATGAGTGGTTGCAGCCGTGTGCCTCAGTCTGAGGATGGCTTTCTACTCAAGTTGTCTTTTGCTCTACAAGAACTTAGAAGGCAGGGCAGAGGGAGACCCATGCCATCGTCTGCTTTTGGAACACACATGGTCCATTAGGAACTAACACACACAGCAGCTTAAGACTAGGGTGGGTAAGTCCACAACCTGGACCCAACCCAAGGTAGCACGGCAAGGAAGAAGAGGCGAGGCATTTGATCTGCCAGAGACCTCCTACTGAGGTGAAGAAAAATCTGTTGGCATTGGATGTGGTTCAGTGTGGAGATGTGACACCAGAGCTCTCAAACACAATCGCTAACGGACTTGTTTGATAATAAGAACAAAGGCCATCTGATACCAAGAAACATATCCCCTGCCCTCGCAGAGTTAAAGCTTCCCTTCAGCAGAAGGGTATTTGTTTCCTAGGTCATATCCTGCCTCCTGGCAACACCGTGCCTCCATAATTGCCAGCAAGGCTGGAATGTGTGCAGTCTCTATTCCAGCACACACCACCTTCCACTTAACCCAGGTTACGAGCCACTCTGGGTCAGAGAGAAGCGAGCAAATAAACACCTATCCACACAGCCGTTTGCAAAGCTACCGCTCAACGAGCGCCCAACGGTAACAGAACCAACCAGCCATTGCCAGATAACGTGGGTCGCAGCACCTCCCAGCAGCAGGTCCACCCCGTACTGCCCTGCCGTGTCCCAGCTGCACACCGTTCTCCTTTGCAAAGGGGAGGGAGGGGAGACTCTGCCAGCACACCAATAACCTAACTTGAGATTTTTCTTCAATGTTCAGAGACTTGCAACATCCTTCTCTTCACCATCCTCCAGAAAAATCTTGATGCACAAGATATTAGATCCTTTAGTCCATCCTTCAAAGGCATCTACCAGGTAAAAGGAAGGTAAAAGAAGAACGCAGGAGCACAACCCACCCAAGGTCACACAGTACATTGGTGACAGACCATGAAAAAGACCCCACTCTCTTGAATACCCCCAAGCACCTGCTGTATCGTCAGCAAGCTCCCCACTACCACATCTCACATCAACACAGTCTTCACTTTGAAAGAGTATGTGCAAAAAAGGGTGTGGATGTGCAGGGAAGGGGAGGAGGGAATACTTCTCAGCAGCTCACATCCTCTGCTTTATTTGACTTAGAGGAGATTTAAGAACTAATTACTAAATGAAACAATCACTCCTGGTAACAGCCCCTCCTTCCTCTCGCTTCCTGGAATTGTGTCTGGATCCTCTGACTTTGCTGCCACCCTACTCTGCACAAATAGATATTTGCACATTTAGCCAAACGAGCCTTGTTCACCCTCTCACACCTCACCTGTTTCTACATGAGGTTTACACTCCTGCTTACCCTCCCAGTATCCTGACTTCTTGTTTTCCTCCAAAGGTGATATGAGCCCGAAGACCAAGGATTCTTTAGGCTTACCCTCATTCTCATCCCTCTGCCAAGCTGGTGCTGCCTCAGAATATACGCTGACTCCATATTAAGAATACTGAGCGAACCCTACAAGCCTCTAATGACTCTCTGATTCATAAGCATTTAGGCAATTGGATATTAAACACTGTGCTTGATAGTGTTGCATACGCTTGCATTTTGATTGCATCACGTATGCCTGTGAGAGACTTCATCTCCAGAACTAGCTAGATGATTTTTTCTTTCTACTCTGAAAACTGAGGTTAACAAGGAAATTCTCCTTTGCGTGATTCACCGGTTGCAGGTCCAACCCTCTAAGGCCACATACAGGGGAAACGCAGGGCTGAGGCAGCAGTGCAGCCCCTACACAGTCACTCCAGGTTAATGTGTACCACGCCACAAAGCGCGCATCCTAACACACTTTAGTACCAGATTAACCCCACCTTGTCACTGTGATCACAATCAAGTCTTTTTTTAACTCTTTCTTATTGTCCTTTACTGATGGCAGAAGGGGGAGAGAAGCTTCATTCATCACTTTTTATAACTTGCTTGGAGGTCCCTAGAAAGAAGGTAAAGTAATTAACCCATTTGTTGTACACATATCTTCAATGACTCCCATCACCACAAAGGCAAGTAAGAGATTACTCAGATGTTAGTTCTGATTCAGAGACTCTTGCAGGTCGGAAGAGAAATCCAGGGGTCATCTAGTCCAACCTCCTGCTCACAGCGGGTTCAGGTTGCCCAGGGCTATGTCCAGTCAACCTTTGAGTATCTCGAGGGACAGACGTTCCACAACCTCTTTGGGCAACTTCATTCTACTTACGAAGCAGCAGTTTTCCAAAAAGCTGTTTAAATTAGTAAAACCATAAGTAATCACAAATCCCACATCTGCAAAGAGTTAATGCTAAGGGAAGCTATTCGTAAGATTCTACTAACTGCTTTGGCAGATTCTAAGCTCACTCAAAAGCAACTTTTGCTTTGGAAGCTCCCAACTTCTAATGTGGTTTGACAGATATTCGCACACTGGATTAGCAGTCAGACCTACAGTTGTAGGTGTTACACTCCACTGATGCTAGCTAGCTGCTTCACAGAAACTCTCCGACCTCACTAGCCATAAAAAAATATTTTTAAAGCTTTTCAAGAAGAAGCCCTTCCTGAAGAAGATCCAGACTCATCAAACCACACCCTGCATCTTGCTTGGCAATATCAGGCCAAACGTCCGCGCAGAATACAAACACCTCTGCAGATCAGACTGTTTACTACAATACAAAAGCAAATAACCAAGGACAGCCATTTTTAGGAAAATGTAAGCAAAATAAATAAAGACATGTAGTTCCTTTAAGGACAAACAGCTGACACGCACAGAAAGAGAAAACCTCTCGCCCTTCTGATCACATGATAAATTGCAACTACTGAACTGGAATCCAAGGCTGCAGCTCTAAAAATAGTCTTTCTGAAGCTGATTCACATTTCAGTTTGAATCTTTAATGCAGAATTAAAACTTGAGGCTTTTTGTAGCCGAGGTTGCAACACAGAGAGCCTTTACCCACCCTTCCAACCCAGAAACATGAATGAAAATCAAGTCACCCACTGAATTTACAGGCGAGGCTTGGCTAGCATATAATGTTCATTCTAATGTTCATAAGAAAGAGGGGAGGAGCAGAGAAATCTTTCTGACGAGCAGATAAACACCATATCGCAGTGCAGCACAGAAGGGCTCTGCTCAACACAAAAGACCCGCAGCCTTCTCTGATGCATGAAAGCCTCAGATCTTGCCTGCACCCCACCGAGCCAGCGAGCACGAAGCGGCAGCGCAGCGTTCCAAGGCAGATCTGCTGTGCTTCGCGACGGAAGGCTCATGCCAATCACTCCTCCAAACACCACAGAGCCAGAGTGGAACCAGCGTTCTCCTTTTTCGGTTGTTATTCATGAACAACGCTGACAATGCTTTGTCTTTCCGTATATGCACTTTAGTATGCCAGCTCCCACATAAACCTGTCAAAAGTGAACATGAACACACCAGCCACAATTACGATATAAATGACACACCCAACTGTGGCACCAAACCCTCTTCAAAACGCTCTTCAAACAAAGATCTCCAGCTTCAACGCACGCAAGAGCTCTCCCAACTACACAGCCGAGCAGCAGGTCTGCACCATCTGCAGAGGCTCAGCTGCACATGGTCAAGGTCCCTCCTGCACAAAGCCAGTTGCTAACGCCAGCTCTTCTGACGGCGCTCCCCAGCTCGAGGTTAACCTCCCGGCCTTCCACCACGCACACCAGCTCCTGCTTGGAGGTTTTCCGTCTGAACATGAGGAAGAACTTCTTCCCTCTGAGGCTGACGGAGCCCTGGCCCAGGCTGCCCAGGGAGGCTGTGGAGTCTCCTTCTCTGGAGATATTCCAGACCCACCTGGACAAGGTCCTGTGCAGCCTGCTGTGCG
>Ga0065711_1043847_pt1 | contig 14465 bp, 17 predicted proteins | sample Hoacrofraction12_FD_59098 | JGI IMG/M metagenome (GOLD analysis project Ga0065711, IMG submission 59098) | Hoatzin crop microbial communities from Cojedes, Venezuela - Epithelial fraction 12 v2 (version 2) | ecosystem: Host-associated > Birds > Digestive system > Esophagus > Crop | place...
CTGCCCTTATCCCGACCCACCAGTTTTCTGCCTGTTTCTTTTCATTCTCCTCCGCACCGCGGCGGGGGGAGGGGTGGCCACGTGGCGCTTTTGTTGCCAGCAGCAGCCGAAACCAAAACAGGGCAGAACTCCCTCCCTCGCCCTGCTGGCCACGCTGCTCTTGCTGCAGCCCAGGATACAGTTGGCTTTCTGGGCTGCAAGCACACATTGCCAGCTCATGTTGAGCTTCTCATCCACCAGTACCCCCAAGTCCTTCTCCTCAGGGCTTCTCTCGAGCCACTCTCCACCCAGCCTGTACTTGTGTTTGGGATTGCCCCGCCCCACGTGCAGGACCTTGCACTTGGCCTTGTTGAACTTCATGCGGTTCCCGCAGGCCCACCTCTCCAGCCTGTCAAGGTCCCTCTGAATGGCATCCCTTCCCTCCAGCGTGTCAACCACACCACACAGCTTGGTGTAATCTGCAAACTTGCTCAGGGTGCACTCAGTCCCACTGTCCGTGTCGCCGACAAAGATATTGAACAGCACCGGCCCCAGTACCGAGCCCTGAGGCACACCACTCGTCACTGGTCTCCACCTGGACATCGAACCATTGACTGCAACTCTTTGTGTGCGTCCATCGAGCCAGTTCCTTACCCAACGAGTGGTCCATCTGTCAAATCCATGTCAAATCCATGTCTTTCCAATTTAGAGACAAGGAATTTTCACCCTGATCAATTCCTTCCTCTTGCTGAAAATGGAGGCAGAGGATGTGTGTAGTTTGGAAGTCACATCTAGAGGCCATATTATATCCTTAATCACCATCACATCCTCCATATACAGTGAGTGCATGGTTTTCCTCTTCTGATGCAAATGCCTGCGGAAGATTTTCTGGTATTTGCTGAATTATCCAACTTGGCTTGACTTTTGGTGTTTCTGAACATCCCAACGTCTTCTGCTCTTCAAGCTTTCTTTGCTGGCTAACCTTTTATTTCTCCCGTTCCTTGTAGACTTCACATATTCCCGCTCTTTGCCTTGTGGTGCCTAGTTATCTGTGCTCCCTTCATATATTTTACACAAGATACAGACTAACAAGCAAAAAGGACTGATTAGGTAAGATAGCTATGCTGAAGTGGGAGACTGAAGATGTGGGGTATATTCAAATCAAAGATATTGAAATGGTTAGCAAAGTTTCACCCTTGGAGATCTTAGTTACTTCCCATTTTTTGTTTAACATTAAGTTTAAAAAGAAACAACTTGTCATCACTCAGTCTGAGGTTATTTTTTTTTTATGAGTGACTTCTGTAAAGTATTTATTACTTGCAGAAACATGGCAACATGTTGATTGAGTGACTATAGAAGAAATTAGTTAACTGTGACATTCGGGAATATCTGGCTTCTATTAGGGTTATCAGTATTTTTTTTTTAAATATGTTTTTGGAAATGAATGTTTCCCACATACAGAATTGAAAGATGTGAATCTGAGTGGTTTTTCCTTACCAACAACAATGCAGAGATCATACCAACATCACTTGTGCTGTAACAGCGATAATGCAGAGACCTCAATCAATACCCCACGCAGGCACAGATATCCATCACCACCCCTTTAGATCTGCCTTATGATTCTTTAAAAACAGAGGTTGTCCTTCTTTGGCCTCCTTTGGAAGATATATGAGAAAATGCCCAAAGCAGAGCTATGGTGTGTAGAACACCATACTGACATTAAAAACTGGAACTCGAGTTGGCTGAAGTTAGTGGAAGAAATCCCCACTTTCTTCTATGGGCTTGGGTCAGATCCTCTGATGAGCCACAGCATACCGATGACATTGGGGTAATTCAGCTTCAAGCTCTGTTGTGCTTTGAATAACACGTGAAATGCGTTATGTGGAGCCCATCTCTGTCATCTCAACGACTGGACATAAACTTGGAGGAGGTTTAACCCAGAGTGGATCTTGGCTTTCGTGATATGTGCATTAAATGTACTTTAAGGGTTTGTGTTTCATTTCAGAATGATCGATTGGGTGTCCTGGCCTCTGGGAAAGAACATAGACAAGTGGATCATTGCTCTGCTGAAGGGTTTGGCTGCAGTGAAAAAGTTCAGCATCTTGATTGAAGTTACTCTTTCGAAAATTGAAAAGGTCAGTGGGCTCTTTTAAGCACGAATGTGAACAACAGACTTCTCCTTGCACCTGAGATATCTTCTTACCTCTCAATTAGATGAATGAGAATGAGACGTGACTTGAGATGTACAGAAAAGAGAAAAAGGGGGTTTGAAGGGACCGTTGTGCCCCCTGCACCCTCTGCAAATGCTGCATTGCTGTGTATGGGGTGGTGGACTGATGCTTTTTTTGTGACCAGGAATGATGTTCTCCAGAATAACACGCAGTTCTTGAAGTCTTGGATTGTAAAAGTACTGATGTTGTTACGGTTATGAAATGAAACAGGCTAAGGATTTTCAAGCCAATCAAACAGTTTTCTTTCCAGAATATGGAGCTGTTGTACAACCTGCCTTTGAGAACGTGACACGCTCTCCTTTAACTGTGCCTGGATCAGTGCTGGTTGGCATGGGCAAAACACGTATCAGTGAGCATGTTAATAGTTCACCCAGTCACAGGTCAGATTTAAAGCCTATGCCATGGCCTTAGTTTGTTTCGTAGTGCAGATAAAGCCGGCACTGCTAGTGCCATAACCTGTTTCGTCAGTGAGTACTTGCTGCTCTCTGAAAACCGCATGGTACCAAGTGCTGAAATTGGTCACCACTTCAGAAACATTTACCATGGTGTGGGCCTGCTGTTCCCTCCTTCATAAGATGGGGAGAACACCTGGCTGTGCCTCCAGTTGAAGTCACCATAGAAGTTATCAAGACCATAATTATCAGTATTGGAACATTATCAATAACGGCATTTGTCCCTGTGATCCCCCACATGCATTGAGCAGTGGGAGAGTAGCCAAGCATGTCTGGCTTTTCTTTATCTTTCCTTTAATTGTTAATGCATAGGAAAGGGACACAGCCCTTAAAATAACATGCCATTCTTGGAAACTCTCAGAAGTATAGTCTGAAACGAGCAGAGGGCATTGGCAACTTACGCCATTTTTCTGTAATGTAGGATAAATATCATCACTTAGCCTTTGAGAAAGGCCTTTGATTTCTATTTCTTTGCCTGAAAGGTTGGTGATAAAAGTCGGTGATAAAACAGAAGAGGCATATTTTAGAAAACCTAGTATCACTGTGCTTGCATGGCCTTGTCCATCAGGAGGTACAGAGAGGCAGCAGTGTTACCGAGGTCTGTACGTCACTGTGCTGGGCATTGCACAGGCCTGAAAGAGTGAGAATAACCCACATGGTATTTTTAGGATGCCCTGAGGACGTGCTCTGGACGGGAGGTGACTCTGGACACCTAGCTGCAGGCTGCTCGCTTTGACATCCAGCATGGAGCAGGGAAAGACCAGCAGCCGTGGTAGATGCCCAGTGCCTCTCTTTCCTGCTGGCCCTTTCTCCTGTGTGTTGCGGTGCCATCCTGCCTTCTCATTTGCTTTTTTTCTCCCTCGCCAGGTCTTCTCCAAGTTACTGTACCCCATCGTGAGAGAGGGGGCTTTGTCCGTCCTGCAGTACATGCTGCTGAGCTTCCAGCACTCCCATGAGGCGTTTCACTTGGTAAGGCTGTGTCCAACACTCAGATGAGGGCACCACCCTGACTGTAACCGTGCCATGGGGCAACACAGGTGGGAGGGAGCCTAAGGTGCTGAGATACTCGCGAATATTTCCCTCATCTGCTTGATTTCACCAAGTGATGTAAACCCAAACCTGTCCATCCATTTGCAGCCTGTCCTGGCAGCTGCTCATCCTCTCCTGCAGCCCAAACAGCTTTTTTGGCACCATGGAGCCAGTGCTGAGATGCAGAGGCAAGTCCTGAGCCTAGAACAAGTTGGTTGCCACAGACAAAGCAACCACCCTATGTCAGAGAGTGAGGTGCAGAGGAGAAGTGAGGCTTTGCTTTTTTCTCTGGTGGTTCCTCCCATTTCTCTTGAGGCTTGTCAGCTGGATGGCTCACCTTGGGATAAATCAGTATACAGCTGGTTGGGGCTTGGCCCTTCCAGATTTGAAATGTGTGCAATGTGTGTATGCTCCACTTTTTTTGGTGGTGCTGTACCGGCTGGATGAGTGGTCTCTATGGGCAAGTGCATCCTCATGGTCCTCTCTCAGCTTCAAAGCCCACCAGCCGAGGATGCAGTTAATGCAAATATATTTGGTGGCTTGTCAAGCCACACTGAGGGTCTCATCAGCAGTGGCTGTAATGCTCTTGCAGTTATTTTAACCTGGTTTTTCCCAGCCCTGCAGGTGGAAGAGGAGGTTCCCCTCTTCCCTGCTCCTGCTCTTAGACTGCTTTCTTCTCCCAGCCACTCTCCCTTGTGCCCAGCTGTTTGTACAGCCGTGTGCTGATCTGCGTTGTAAAAGGAGCCCTGGTGAAACCTAACCTAGCAGAAAATCCTGATGGTCAGTACTGCCCAGCTTGGCCTGGATCTGAGTCAACCACAAACCTGCACTATTGTATTTGCCTGGAAAAGGAAAGGGGAGGAGGTGGAGGGGTGGCCTGGGACAGGAAGGTGAGCCGGGCTATGCTGGCCCAAGCTGGCTTAGGATGTAGTTTCAGGGTCAAGTTTAGAAGATATGGCCCCATATTTGTTCCCACCTTTCATCTGAGGTGTGGTCGATGTTGCCACTCTTGTCTTTGAGATGAGTTAGGTGAAGCTTTTGCATTGAGAACATCTCAGAGGGCTCAGGCTGTGGAGGACAGGGAATATATTCTTAAACAACCGTTGCTGTTTCCTAAGCAGCGGCTTGACTGTCCCTTGGACTCAGTGGGCTCCATCCCACGTGTGACTTCAAATTGTCACCAATATGTGGCACCCATTACCATTTCTTGAAGTGATGGGGCATCTTTCCAAGTATTGCACGGCACCATAAGACTTAAAGACTGAAGCAGAATACTTCTGCTTTGCGAAGCCTCCACTGTTAAAAGCAAAAACCACTGTTAGCCGGATTTGAATCTCCTTTTTGCTTTTCCACGGTGATTTTTTTTTTTTTATTTTGCTGTGGACACTAGGCTCTGCTTCTTGTCGGTGTTGCCACTGGAATGCTGTAGTTAAAAAGCAGAGTTGCAGGCAAAAGCATGCTTGCAGTGATCAAACTGATAAAAGAAGTAATGGAAAATTACTCCTATTAATGTTTGATTTTATACTTTTTTCGTTAAAGTGCTTACATTTGGCTTTTCACCTAAAGTTCACAGAATAAACAGATAAGGCTGGAAAAAAGTAAAGCTAGCCAACATTTTTAACTGATGTTTTTTCATTCCTCAGCTGGAGACACTTTAAGTGAGCCTGAATTTCTTGAGAAACTCTTCGGTTTCTAAAAATAGGGTTGTTCCAACGAGTTGTCTTCAGTTGGGCGTCCAAAATTTGAAACACTCCAAAAGCTGTCAGTTGCTCTTGGCTTGAAGTTTCCATCTGCAGCCCAACCAGCACAAATTTCCTCCCCTATTTTTAAAAAAAAACAGGGCAAACCCCATCTTGCTTCTTGTCTTTTTATGTTTGCCCTGGCTCTTTGGAAGGGTTTTGAGAATTGTTCCCATCACAGCCTGGCAAAATATTGATTTCTAAAATGATACTGGGATTCATTTGCTCCCCAACAAAACTTCTCTGATGGAAAGGAAATAGTTAAAATCACCAACATTTTGAGAAGAAAGAAGGAGAGAGAGAAAGAAGAAAGGAAGATGAAGGGAGGACTAGGAAACAGCTGGACTGGGGATCCTGAGACTTTACTCCAGGATTGTTCTGATGTAAAAATCCCTCAAAATATAAATATGAAAAAGGTTGCGTAAGTGCCCAGGGTCACTCCAGCACATCTGCAGGGTTGGCAATAGGTTATTAATTCTCTGTGCAGCTGTGAGCTCAGCAGAGGGAGCCCATGAGCAACGTATCATTTGCGTTTGCGTCTGCTTGTACATTTTTAAATGTTCTTGATGAAAGCAAAATAACAACTGCGCTGTTTACATGCCTGTCACGACCCATCCGACAAAACTGATTCCAGTTTAGTTTATACAGTATAAAATAAAATATAGCACACCAGACAACACTACTTGTAGGCTAATTCATCTGTCTTGTAGGTCTGAATCCCTGCACTTGGCAGTCAGCATATAATACTTCTTTCCACCGCAGGTGTGATTTAGTAGAGACTGAGCTTCACAAAGCATGCTAATTGCAGCATGGCAAAGCAGCAGCACAAACCTGCAGGTGTCATACAACACGAAACCCTCTGAGGCATTTACACCACTAAAGTCAACAGAAGAGTTCCCATGGAGCTCCTAGGGTGAAGGCTGAAGTTCAGAATGGGACTGAAGTCAACTCCTGTTGAGTGACCCTTCTGCCTGGGAGGGAATTTCATTCCCTTGCATGTGTATTAAAGCTCTGTGAGTAATTTGGAGAAATTTTTGACCTAGCAAATTTTCCTTTTCCAGCTGCTCCCTCACATCCCCAGGCTGGTGGCCTCTCTGAAGAAGGAGGACTCCAACTCTGCCACCAGCTCCCTTGAGCAGCTGGCCGAGCTCATCCACTGCATGTTCTTCCGCTTCTCAGGATTTCCAGATCTCTACGAACCAGTTCTAGAAGCGGTTAAAGTAAGACATATTTCTTGGCCATTTTCGTGTTTTCCACATGGAAATGACATCTTAGTTTTCAGCCTAGTGCAGAGGCACTGTCCTACTGGTAGGGATGTCCTAACCTCAACACCTCAAATTGTGGTAGAAGAAAGAGTTTAAAACTCCAAGTTTGAGCCCCATGTAGGCAAGTTGAGGCAAGAGACTTCTCCTGTGGTGGGCCTGCACAAATCCTTATTGTGCCTGTGGGTTTTAGCTACAGCTTTAGTCTGATACTAGCAGCTGAACAGTTCCTTGTATGGATGCATGTTCATGTGAAGAGCAGGGGAGATGAGCTGTAGGAACACCTCTAGCAGAAGGGTTTTGCCATTGCCCATTAATAATTCTTCACATGGAAAGATAATGATTCATAACACACATCTCTCTTTCCAAGGCTCTTCCTATTCCAAACGAAGACCGGATTAAACATCTCTTAGGACAAAACGCTTGGACCTCCCAGAAGAATGAGCTGGCCTGTTTCTACCCGCGCTTGGCGTCCAAATCGGAGACAGGAAAGATTGGGTTAATTAACTTGGGAAACACCTGCTACATGAACAGCATCATACAGTCTCTTTTCATGGCTTCAGAGTGAGTTTTTGCTCCCTTGCTCCCATTCAGCACTGCTCCAGGGGTTGCTCATCTTGCACTGATTTTCCAGCTTACGGTTTGCATCCCTGCTTTTCTTTTGCAGCTTTCGGCATTCAGTGTTGAATTTAACCGAGGGCAACTCCCAGCCCCTAATGACAAAGCTCCAGTGGCTCTTTGCGTTTTTGGAGCACAGTCAGGTAATTATTTCATGTTCTAGTTATTTGTTTGGACTGTCGGCTGCGGAAAGGCTCGTCTCCAAGTTGCTTCCTGCCGACTCCAACGTGCTGATAAGGAGCTGTGGATCTTGCTGGGTTTTTATAACGGGGCGAATTTTGTTTGTATGAAAGAGGCTAGTTTTGGGGGTGGAGGAGGCAAACTCCTATCGCCTGTGAAAGCGAGCTGTGTTCACACCAGGCTGCCTGTCTTCAGCCTGTGGTCTTCCTGGGTTGGGCTGATGTAATAACTAATAGTTTTGACAATGAAGTCCATTCGGTAATAGTTCACATATGTGGCCAGCTGAAAAGCCTGATGGTATAAAGCAGAGGGTTTTGTTTTTTACTATGCAGCAAGAAAGGAGACTGGAGCACCTCGCTTCTCCCCTTGCTTCACAGCAAAGCAGAAGCAACAGATGAAAATTGCCTTCAAAGTGGTTTTGTTAAAAGAAGAATAATAAAAAACCCCCTTAGATTCCAGATGCTTTGAATCCTTTGTATGTGAGGAAAAGTAAAATAAAAATAACACCCTTAATCAAATTAATTATGAATGCTTTCTTGACAAACATGAATTTAATACGAGTGACTCCAGGAGATACAGCTAGGTCATATCTAGCTCCTCTCTTGAAAATGTCTTTCTGTTCCTAGAAAGACGTGATTTTGAAAGTCCAGTGAATTTTCCCTTGCTGTGAAACCAGCCATCTGGGCTTCTCCGTTTTCCAAGCCTTGACTGACAGAGCTGGCTTGTTGCATTGTGCGTGGGGGGCAAATATAGACAACCTGTTAAATTTACTATTTGGTCACAGAGGAGTCGAGTTTTTGATGGGAAGTTAGGGTGTCTGTGATCTGTGATGAGCAAATAGAGAAGCATATTTGCTTGTTGTGTAGTTTATGGTTAATAGTTTCCTGCCAATTTCCTAATAGCCTTCTAGTGATTTTTCTTCTTCAGGCTGTTAAAGTCACTTCCTTGATGAAGATGGGTCTTTTTCCATGTTAATTAGAAAGCAGCTTTCTAATGGCAGCAATTACATTATCCAGTAATGCAGATTACCTGCCTGCAGTGATCAGAATGACAGGTGGAAGTTTAGTGGACTTTTTGCTTTATTTTTATGAAAGGATTTGGTGAGAGAGATCCTGATCAAATTAAATAGAGCATCAAATTAAATTCAGGCTGAATTAAGTAGAAGTCTCTGGGTCAGGCCAATAAACCATTTTAAAATTGAAGGAAGAAATAAACATGTGGATATTTTATAGAAGTATATGTAAAATAATGGCTGAAATTCATCCTTACAGTCCTGGCTTGAAGAAAACCAAGAAAATCTTCCCATGCACTGGGATTAGCCCTTGTAGGACAAAAAAAAAAAGGACCATATCAGCCACAGAAGCACACCCTGCTCCCAGTGAAGCAGGCAGAAAGACTGTCCTCTTCCATCTCCAACCCCCTGTGTGAAATGAGAACCAGATACCCTGGGTTAAAAGCACTTCTCCTCCTTCTTTGTTCCTTCCAGCGACCTGCCATCTCGCCCGAGAGTTTCCTCTCTGCCTCCTGGCCACCCTGGTTCACCCCTGGTGCTCAGCAGGACTGCTCGGAGTATCTCAAGTACTTACTGGACCGGTACGTGGCCAGCGCCATGATTTCAGAGCCTGGCGACAACGGCATCCCTAGATCCAACGTAATGTTTAATGCTGACCCACGTACAAACGGGGCAAGCGACTGAGACCCAGAGGAGTTGGGAAAGTGGAGGCTTGGGGTGAAAGATGATGAGACCGGTCTGGGGCTCCTTGATAAAACCCTGTTCGGGCTGGCTTAGGGGTAGGGACAGAGCTTACTTCAGCTTGAGAATTTCTGCCTTTGCTCTGAAGGCAAAGGAATTGTACCAAGTTCAGAGATTTGCCTGACAAGCCACTCATAGAATCATAGAATCATTAAGGTTGGAAAAAACCTCTAAGATCATCAAGACCAACTGTCAACCCTCAACCTGCTCTGTAAAATGCTGATTTTTGCCTTTCTCTTACTTAGAAATCTCAAATCTCTGGAGTCCCAGTGATCCCTCTAGAAGTTAGGGGGTACATGGAGCCCTCAGGTTCCCAAATCCTGCCCAACTCCTCCCCACCTTCGTCCCGCAGTGCCAGACTCCTGGGTACAAGCAGGTCAACCCAGATTAACCCCTTGGAGTGAAGAACAAAATCCCTACTTTAGAAACTACCTCTTGGTGTTGTATCAGTGCATAACGCAGCATTTTTCTCCCTTACCAAAGATTACATGAAGAAGAAAAAACTGGAAAAAGGATCTACCAGAAACTTAAGGAATCCAGCTTGATATCCCAGGCAGTGGAGCATCATTACTTAAACAAGACACTGATTGAGAAGATGTTTGGGGGTAAAATGATGACAAAAATCCGCTGCTTGAAGTGTCTGAATGTCTCTTCCAGAGAAGAAGCCTTCACGGACCTATCCCTGGCTTTTCCCCCACCGGACAGGCATATGCGTGGGAGCACGTCTGTTTTACCGGTGGAAGAAATTGGCCCACAGTTTATTGAGCCTCCTGAAAACCCAAGCCAGCTTACAGGGTCTCCCTGGATCCTGAGGAAGGCCCCCACGGCCAGAGACCCTGCAACCCAAACGATGCCAGTGGAAACGCTGGGTTTCCAGGAGCCAGGAGAAGCAGCAAATCCCTTAAGTGGTGATGCTGTTGGCATGGGTGCAGCCAAAGACCCTCTTTCAGCTTTTGGGGAGCAGGCATGTGCTCCCAAGGACTCCAGATCCGTCCCAGATTTAATCAACTATTTTCTATCCCCGGAGAGACTGACAGCAGAGAATAAATACCACTGTGAGAAATGCGCGTCCTTGCAGGATGCCGAGAAGGTGGCGGAGCTGACGGAGGGTCCGCACTACCTCATCCTCACGCTGCTGCGGTTCTCCTTCGACCCGCGGACTATGAAGAGGAAGAAGATATTGGACAACGTCTCCATCCCCGTGGTGCTCAAGCTGCCCGTCCTTGTCACGCCGGAGGAAACTGAGGAGATTTGCCAGCGTGGGAAGGACAGAGCTGCCCCAGGAAGTGGCTTCATGTCTGTCGTGTATGACCTCTGCAGTGTGGTGGTGCATTCAGGCATCTCCTCTGAGAGTGGGCACTACTACTGCTACTCCAGGGAGTGCACCGACACCGTCCCCCACGGGCAGCCCCAGGATGGGGTGCCGAAACCGGCCTCCGACAAGCAGTTGGACTTTGAAATCCAGTGGTACCTCTTCAATGACACCAGAGTTTCCTTCTCCTCCTTTGAATCGGTCAGCAATGTCACCTCCTTCTTCCCCAAGGACACTGCCTATGTCCTTTTCTACAGGCAGCGGCCAGGCAGACAGAGCTGCCTGCTGCACGAAGCTCTGGCTGAAGCTGGCCGCCTGCACGGCGAACCCTCCCTCCAAAAGGACTTGATGGAAGCCATTTCCAAAGATAACATCCTCTACTTGCAGGTAACTCCTGCTGCCGTGCACAGCAGGGTGCAATCCTGCAGCTGCCCGGCTCATGAATGATGTTCCCACCCATCCAGGCAGCAGCAGGGTCACGTCCTGCGGATAAATCCGCGTGTGCAGATACTCTGAGGCCAAATCCCTTTTCCTTTTTAGCACCCAGGTACAAACAGGTTCTAGTTTCCCAATGAAACTGGGCATTGAGGTTGGTGCAAGACACCACGTGGCTGTGCTTGAGGTTGACTTGCTGTTGCCCGCCCCAGGCATCTCTGTCTCAAGTTTTCTCCTAAGTGCCTGGGAAAGATGGACGAGCTGGGAATACAAACTGGAGCAGATTTCATTCAACGGGTGGAGTTCAATGCTCTCCAAACAGCAGTGTCCCATAGGACATAAGCAGCACCTGAGGGGATTTGAGGGGTCCCTCCTCTCCCAGAGGTGACATGGAAGGGCTGTTTTTTGACCGCTGGAGAGATGCAATGCTTTGCTGCATCCCTCCCGCCGAGCTCTAGAGATGAGCACATGGCCATCTCACCATTATTTCTTATTAATTTGGAGGAGGCTCCCAGGGGCAACCACACAGGTTCCTGGCTCCTCAGGGAAGGTGGGAGCGTCCCCCCACCTGGGTCACTTAGTCGCATTGTATTATTTCTCCCCCTTCCTTCTCCCAGGAGCAGGAAAAAGAAGCGAGGAACAGAGCCGCTTACATTTCCGCCTTGCCGAAATCCCCGCTGTGGTGGAGAGACTTTGACAGGGACAAGGACGATGACAGCTCATCGGGGGGCTGCAGCCCGGCAGCGGGCGGGGGTGGATCCGGCTCCTTTCATGGACTCGTCTTCTAGCCAACGGGTTAAACCAGATAGTCAATGTCCATGGGGCCAACCCGAAGCCAGAGGCTCCTCTTCCTCACCCGGATGACAGCCAGCATCTTGGAGGGGGATTTGGGGGACATTTCAAGGGAAAAGGACTCAGGGGCTGATTTGGAGGCGCCCAGAGGGTCCCACCGCTTCCTATGCACTTGGTCTTCACGCCTTAATGTAACTAAGCTAACGCAGAGGTGAGCAGCTGCCGACAGCTTGGAGAAGTGCCCTTTTGCTTCAGCGTAACCATGTCTTGCCTGCTGTGAGCCATGCCACCAGCCTGGGGAGGGGACGGGGACAGGGACAGGGATGAAGACAGACCCAGCGTGGCTGCAGGGATGGAGATCTCCCATGCATATCCTGTCTGCAGCCCTTCCCACAGCGGTGAGTTTTTTTTGGGGGGACCTCTGCTTGGTTGTTGGCGTTTTTTTTAATGTGTTTTTGAGAACCCACCTTGACACACCTCTAAAGCTAGAAAAAGGCTGAAAAGGATGAAAAATGCCCAGCAGCCAATGTGGCAACGCTGATCTGGTGGGGCGGTGAGCTTGCAAGCCTACTTGGTCACAGCAAGCAGTGGCACGTTGACCACAGGGGTTTTATGCAGCATTGCAAAGCACCCAAAAGAGACCAAGGGGCACAAACCCCTCCAGCCAAGAGAGACTGACCTGGTCCGGTCAGGTTCTTTTGGGCTCCAGCAAAGCCCCGCTGTGTTACTGGTGGCGTCTGGATGCTATTAGTGTACATGGCAGGCCCAGACTCACAGCTGTTTTGCCAGACAAGTCTTTAGGACTTGGTTAGCCTCTTGCTGCTGCTGTCATCTCATGGCTTTCTGGGCTGAATCTGCCCTTTAAAACTTGGGCATTCCTTTGGGATACCTTCAGCCGAGTAGCAAATGACAAAGCCCCCCTAAACCCACTAGCTTTTCTTTTTTTAAATGGTGGTTTGCAAGGAGAGTAGCCCAACTAGATATATTATATCAACCCAATATAAATACATACCCTGTAAACCAATGTATTCTATAAATCAGTAATGGGACAGGGGCTGATTTTCACGGCAGGAGGCCAGCCCAAGTCCCGGGCATTGCATCTATAGGACCATGGCTCCCTCCCATGTCCCTCCCCAGCTGTTGTCCCTGCCTGCTCCTGCCTTGTGCCTGTAGTAGAAATTTCTCTAGCTCAAGTGGTGGAGATTTGTGCCTTAGGTCCTGGGTGCAGGGCCTAATCCTGACCATGGGGTATTGGGGTGGGAATATTGTGTTGCCGTGGAGGAAAAGGCAAAGAACAGACATTGCTACAGGTAATATGAGCGGAAAATCTGCTGGAGAGGACACTTGGGGTCAGATCTTTGGCGTATACTATTGTATTCTTTTATTGCTTTTCCTATATATAAATAAAGGAGACTAGTTAAATCAACATAGAGGCTTAGTGTCTTATTGCAATACTCATAGCTATTGGGCTGATGAGTCAAAAAAGAGGTGGGGAAGCTGATGGGAGATGAGCATCCAACCTCATGGACATGGGACAGGCCTGCAGGGTGGTGGCTTGGAAGAGGGCAGCAGGCAGAGGTGGGATGGGCACCCCCAGCCTGGAGTTGGGTGCCCTCCGAACGCAGATCACAGCCCTATTAGTGGGGTTTTGTAGATGGAGTGTCTTCATTGTATTTTAGTCCGCTAGACTTTAAGCAGTTCCAAGAGGAAATAATTATGGACCTGAAGCTGAAGTTATACAAAAAGTACCGTGTTTCCTGGTATTATTAATAGATTTCTATGAAACTCCTGTCTGAAGAGGTTGCCGAAAGCTTTCATGTTGCTGTTGTGCCAGGTCCTTGCTTTGTGCTGGAGTGTCACCTGGAGGCTTTTTCTGGGGCGTGTACTGGAAGGTGCTTTTGCAGGAGACAGTCTCTCGTTGATGAGATCCTAATCTAAATAATCAAGGCAGATAATCAGCCCAACATGGAAAATGGAGAGGGTGTATCGTAGCTGCTCTCTGCCTTGAATATGTCTTGTTTTTTTCCCTGAGATTTTCTGACACGAGCAGAGGCAAACCGCACGCAGTGCTCAGCACAGATGGCTGCCTGGATAGCTTCAGCAGTGTGACGAGGTGGTCTGGTTTAGCATTTCCTACAATTCTTAGCATTGGACTTCTCTTTTGGAGTCAGCCCTGAGCCTCTGTTTTCACAGCATTATCTACAGTTGCTCCACTTTGAGTTGGAAGGGACCTTTAAAGACCATCTAGCCCACCCCCCCTGCCATGAACAGGGACATCTGCAACTGGATCAGGTTGCTCAGAGCCCTGTCCAACCTGGCCTGGAATGATTCCAGGGATGGGGCATGGACCACCTCTCTGGGCAACCTGGGCCAGGGTTTCACCACCCTCGTAAAAAATTTTTTCCTTATATCCGGTCTAAATCTCCCCTCTTTCAGTTTAAAACCATTACTCCTTGCCCTATCACTACATGGCCCTGCTAAAAAATCTGTCCCCATCTGTCCTATAGGCCCCCTTTAAGTGCTGGAAGGCTGCAGTAAGTTCTCCCAGGACCCTTCTCCTCTCCAGGCTAACCAGCCCCAGCTCTCCCAGCCTTTCCTCCCAGCAGAGGGGTTCCAGCCCTCGCATCATTGCTGGGGCCTCCTCTGGCCCTGCTCCCACAGCTCCAGCTCTGTCCTGTGCTGA
>Ga0065711_1043875_pt1 | contig 14464 bp, 9 predicted proteins | sample Hoacrofraction12_FD_59098 | JGI IMG/M metagenome (GOLD analysis project Ga0065711, IMG submission 59098) | Hoatzin crop microbial communities from Cojedes, Venezuela - Epithelial fraction 12 v2 (version 2) | ecosystem: Host-associated > Birds > Digestive system > Esophagus > Crop | place...
TTTTTTTTTTTTTTCTCAGCAACTAGTCAGATGGTTAAATATTTCCCATTGAAAAATTAAGGTCTTTTATTTTATTCCTGCTTTTAGTGACATAGTAAGTAGGCGATGCCTTTGCAAAATGACTAAAAGTAGAATTCTATATAGCCAGTATATTTATGGTGGAATTTACTTTTGACATATTTTGTCCTTTAATACATGGCTATATGTGAAAATTTCATCCCAGTTACTGACTTAAACGATCTCCAAAGCATATCTAAGTGTTGGTTCATCTTTTACTTAAAAAGTAATCTTCCTGTCATAAACTGAAGCAGGGAAAAACTCCTACTAAATCTAGAAACTGCCTTTTTCAAAGCCCTGTGCTAAAGTTTCAAGGTTGATTGTTTTCATTTTCACTCATAAGAATTCAATTTCAGAGGACTGAAGCTCTCCTTGGAGCTATTTAAAAGATTATCAGAAGGCTTTTGTGTTTCTAGTAAACCTGTGGCTTATTTTTCAGTTATATGATTGTTTTGCTTTCCAGATTTCTTTTTTTTTTTTTCTTAGGTCCATATTGTAAATCAACTTAGTCCAAGGGGAGCTGTCATGATTTGTGGATGGAATATTGTACTTCAGACAACTGCTTTGTTCCCTGTTGATTATTCTATTATTGGGGTTTCAGGGTTTCTTTTTTTTTAATAATAAGTAAGTAATGTTTAGGTCTCATCTGTTCATCCTTTCATCTGTTATTCCCCCATATCAACTTCTGCCTTTCTGAAGACCTGAGACCTACTCTCTTAATCCGTCGTAACTCTCAGCATGTCTACTTCAATGAAGTACTTCTGTTTTCAGTTTTGTAAACTGTTCTTTCTCATAGTGATGAATTTCTCTTAAATGCTTTACACATATTAGGTATTTATCAAGATTAATTAACTCTTCTACCTTGAGCCTTGTAATGCTTCAGAGCCTGCTAGAACAATTTTTTGGGGGTTGTGGACTGCCCAGCAGCAGTACAGCTTTCTCTTCCTTGGTGACGTTTTGTTTAGTCACACACATTTTCCCACAAGTGTTGTTGCTTCCATTGCAGGCAAAAGGACAATGTCAGCAATGGAGAATTCTCCCAGTGAAGTCCCAGGGATGTCAGTAGGAGTTGAATAGTGAAATTGCTGCAGAAAAGGTTGAAAATTTAGAAGCAAGTGGTTAATTTACATGCTTATAATGATTTTCTGAAACAAGCTGTGTGAGAATTTTGAAATCGATGTTAATCCTCCTGCTTCTACCAACTGCAGGGACTAAATCTGTTGCAAAATTAACAACAGACATTCTGTGACTGAACTACGTTATCTGAAGGTGAGTGGATATAATTACTATATTTCCCTATAAAGTGTTACTGTGAAGAAACACTGTGGCATATAGCATCATACACAGGAAGAAGGGGAAAGCAAACTGCCTAAATTCAGTGACCCAAATTAAATGTTAATTATGAAGGAATTAAATTTATCCTTCTTAACAAGGACATTTCTAGGAGTAGGTGATAAGTTCTTCCATGGGCTATTCTGATTAGATGCAATGTTATCAGAGAAGTGTAAGGAAAAGAATGTTTTCATTTACTCTGTTTAATGTTTTTATTTAAATAGTCTAGGAAGTAGTGAAAGACATTATAAAGGGAGACTGTATTTATATGTAAGTATAAACTTGCACTCGTGTGGATCAATTAGCTATGTTTCTCTGGTATTCCATGAAGGACTTTGGAGCTCAGGTGTACTCTCTTGATTTGTAAGTGTCCTTGCATCCATTCTATTGATCAGCATTGCTAACTGAAAGCAAACCAGCAATGAATGTTGAAGAATTTTTATTTTAGCAAGAAGTTTTGTTATGTCGCTTTCTCATACTGCATAGTACACTGGTAGGATCTAGCCTTCGTTTAACTTATCTTGCTGCATATTGCTTTACCTCTCTCTGTCCATAATTCCAGTTGTCACAGGTTAAAGCAGGGTGTCAATAAACTGAGTGACAGACACTCTCTATTAACCCACACCCTCCCACCAGAGGAAGGGGAAAGGAGGAAAAGGGACAGAGTCTTACAAAATTAATATTATAACAGCTTTGCTAATAATAAGAGAAATATGGTAAAATATACAAAACTGACACTGAGTTTCCCAGAGTTGGGTGCCGGGCGCTGGCGTCCCATCAGCAGCTTCCAGGCAGCACCAGGCAGTCCCAGACTGGCCTCGGCAGCAGGCAGGAACTGGACTCAGGGATGCACGGATCGGAATCTGGATCAGGATCGCAGGTAGAACAACGAGCAGGGTCCTCTTCAGCAGCCAGACATGGACGAAGAGAGCGAGACCCTCGTGATCCCCCAGCTTTAAACTGAGTGTGACGTGCATGGCAGGGAATACTTCGCTGGTCAGTATCGGGTCACCTGTCCTGTCCACCCCTCCCCACAACTGCGACCCCTCCCGACTCCTCACTTGTGGGACCTAAGAGATCTGTCGGTGACCTTGGCTGCTATAGTGATAATTATAAACAGGGGCCTTTTTCTGCGTTCCTTTCCTACCGTTAGCTCAGTAAGACTATGAACATTAGGTGTTATCAGCTTTGGAGCAGACACTGTTTGTAAAATGTGTAGCCAGCTTCAGAAAAATGCAGTTACTTAGAACAACTTAGCTGTCAGGAAGATTCACTAAAAGGGAATCAGTTCTCGGGAATCAGTTCTCTTTTAACCAAAACCAGGACACCAGTACAGGGCAAGGTGCCTGGCTGTGGCTGCGGGGATGGGCCGTGCACTGCGGTGGGGCCATTGGAGCCGGTGGGAACCGGCCTAGCAGCTCCAGCTGCTGCAGGCACGTTGCCAGGTAAACCCAGTACAAATGAATAATTTTACTTAAAAATCTGAGTACTAAGTTAACCTTCTGTGAGACAGAGAAAAGAGTAGCAGCACTTTCCACCTGGCAGTCACTCAAAGCTGTTGCCAGAGGAGTCAGGGCATCGCTCCTTTGCGTTCGTGTTGCCGAAGGAAAGTCCTCACCAGAGGGAGGGCGGTAAGATGGCGGATCCCTGCACGCTGGGGGCAGGAGGGCGGTGTTTGGAGTGAGTGGAAGTGTGGTCATGCCAGCAAGGCTTTTGCTGTATCCCCCTGTTGCGGTAAAATGTTCACTTTGAGCCACATGATTTGGATGCTTTTGTGATGCTAAGCTTGCATTACAGTATCCATCAGTGAAGCTAGTAATTCCAGGCATTCATTAGTCATGGAAAGGGTATTGCATCTCAAAAGTAATTAATTCAGTATGAGGAACTAATACTTCTCCCAACACTGGAGGACACTTTTGAGTAGGAGGTGAGTATTCTTTTTGGCAGCTGCCCTTTAGCTGCATCCAGCTCCAAGAATTTGGTTTCTGAGCTGCAACAAGATGGGGTTATATGTGCTGGTTTATGCACAAGTGTGAAAGGGACTAATATTATATTTTACACAAACATATGTAGTTATGCATATATATTCATATGTACGTATCTACATATTAACTTTTCAGTTTTACTTAGTGGCTCATTTTTCTAATCCCTGCAATTTTTTTTTTTTTTAACTGCACTAAGTTTTATACTGTTGTAGAGTATAAGGATTCCAGTTATTTTTACTTTTCCATGGAAGTAACCTTCCTGGCATGAGTAGCTGTCCTTTAATTGTTGTGTTGTTTGTATAGCGCTATGTAACCTGTTGTTAACCAAATGCGTTATGATGCATAATAGTGATGCTGTTCTCAAATGTGTAGCAAGATGGTTCTCCATGAAATATGATTCTACTATGACATATAAAGCTAGAGAACAGTATAGTTATAGATCAAGCAACAGATGAACATATAGCTTGGTCTGCTCGTTTTGTGTTTGAGGATTTGTCAGAGAGAAACCACAAAAGTCTAATTGTTACTGAAAATTATCTGCTGATCTTCTGTGTGAGTAATATCGTTAGCTGATATTCAAGTAGCCCTGATCCTCTTCAATATCAAAATATCTGCTTTGCATATTTGGTTAAATGGACTTGTCTAGCTTCACTTTTCAGCTGTTGGGTCTTAATATAACTCTTTCGTAACAACTCTCTGCTATCAAGCTTCTGGTCCCTTGGAGGTATTTTCCACTTGTAAACAAATTGTCTTTTTAATCTTTCTGACATGTTAAATAGGTTGAGCTCCTGAAAGACTATAAAACGCTGTTCTTCAGGCTTTCAGTTATGCTTTTTATTATGATCTTGCTCTAGCTTATCAACAAACTTTTTGCAAAAAGTATCCACTGTCATACTCCAAGATTCCTTTGTAATAACTTCTTGTTTCAGTTTGATACTTCCTAATATTTAAGCTAAGAACAGATAGTCCGACTGAGATACTTTATAAAACAAACTTTTTTTTTTTTATAAGCAATATTACATAGTTGTGTCCTAAATAACCACCTTTAATATAGTTTGGTTGGTTGGGTTTTTTGATCTGCTGCTGTGAAATCATGCAGGAGGTGTTTAAAAGAAAAAAAGAAAAAAAAACAAACAAACAAACAAAAAAAACACCACACCAAAAAACTCCAAGCCACCACATAAAACACTCAAAAAGAAAAATCACCAAACCCCACCAAAAAGTCCTCCATGTTGACAGACTGGCCTGCCAGCATCACCTGTTATGAAACCAGACAAAAATCCCTTGGCCTTGAGTATCTCCTCAGCTCTCAAGTGCATCTTGAATAGCCTAAAGACTTAATAGGTTTCAGTCTGTATTGTTGATGTGTTCCCTCACACTGTGAAAATAATGAGGTTGCTTCTGAAGTATGAGACGCTCATGTATAAGAGGGAAGCTGAGGTGTTGCAAAGTCACTGTCTGGGCAACAGTTGATACCAACTTAGTCGGCAACTTGCTGAGCTGAAGGGAATCTGTATCTTCTCCAGGTTCAAAGTACCTATTTGTAGACTGAGAAAATACAGGCAATGTAAGGTCATATACAGAATATGTTACAAACTATTGTGCCAGAGGGGTTAGCAGACATAATTATCTTTTTAAATAAAAGCTTACATTCAGCAAGCATTGGCAAGGTCACAAAGGAGGTACTGAAACTGCATAACACAAAGTTTTGATTTGATCTGATTCCTACCTTCACAATATTCTTCAGCTGCAAAGTTCTTGTACACTGGAGAGCAACTAATTTGATAAAGACACTTTACAAACTCCTAAGCTGCTGTCTTGCATCTTCGTTAAAACTAAAATATTGAGTAAATGATGAATGGAGAAGTGTGTTTACTGGTTTTATGATAAATATTTTCTTTTATTACCCACCTGTGCCTTAAACTGGATCCTCTGTCTGTTTATTGCTGAAAGGAGAGAACATATTAGGGAAAATAACATTGTTTCAAACAGTGATAAAATCAGTGTGCTGGACAAAAAATGCTTGCATGTGCAGAGCCCTGTGTTTGTGCTGTATTAATGGCTGCCAAATTTTTGTGGACATTTCTGGATTCTGATGTCCACAGTGGAAGCACATACAATTTCTAGATCTGCACTTTATCTCAAAAAGTCAGGGTGACCTGGATGATGCTGTCAATATATTTTTACAGTTCTCTCTATACTGCTGAAGCTGAGCAAAAGGCATTATGTACAAAGCAATTCTTGCAAATCATGATCACTTTTTAAGAAGAAATGTCCTTTTCATAAATGAAAAAATGGCATAAAGAAAAACAGGCAGAGAAAAGGGTAGTCTTTTCAAAGATTTTTAAACAAATCATTCTGAGCTTCACTTAGGTGGCAGTAAGCCGTTAAGAAAAGCATTAGAGCTTTATTTGATGTCCTTTCATCCATTGATTTCCAGTGCATAAAATAAATTGCAAATATTTATATGTGAATAAATTGGGTAAGACCCTAGAGTTTTAATAAGTTTTTCTGTTTGTTTATTTTTTGGGTTTGGGTGTCGGATTTTTGTTTGTACTTGTGAGGGTGATTTATTTTCAGAGTCTGGGGGAAGGGGTTGAGAAATCAGACTGAATGATAGCAGCCTCTCACTCTTCTATGACATTGGATACTGGTTAGGAGGTCTTTCAGCGGTCAGGAAGCTCTGCACAGAAGAGTATCACTGTACAAATGTCTCTTTTTCAAATGTGTGTTTTGTCTTTGGTGACACACTTCTACAGTAATGATGCCCGTTTGTTGGGTTAACATATATAGGAAAAAAAGAATAGAGAAGAATTGCAGAGTGCAGTGTGAGGCACTGATGAAATGACTGTAGCAAGTCCGTTTTGTAACAAGTCACATTGCACTGAACCTTCTTTTCTTCTTTTTACAGTGCAGACTTCTTCCTTTTGTAGAATAGGGAGCTTTAAATCTCTGGGGTTCACTGGAGAGAAGGAGATATCACAGAAGAACAAATGAACTTGCTGTCCAAAACACGCACACACATGACAAACACACAAGATACAGGATAGGAAAGATTTGGGCATTGAGCAATGTCAGTATGAATACTGTTAAACTGAAGTATCGCAAGTAGATGTCTGCTATATAACTTCACGACTTGGTAGGTTAAATCTTAAAATCCCTGAAAATGCAAATTCTTGTTGTGGAAAGGAAAACAAAAATTATTAAGGGTGAGGTTTCTACAGATATTAGAGCCTGTGATGATTTAACTAAATACTTATTTTTTTTTTTGAAAATACCTCAGAGCTTGGCATTTACTGAAGTCAGTTGCAATGTGAACTTGAGGCTTTTCTCAAAATCTTACTAAAAGACTGTTGCATCATTAAGTGCTTAAATGCTTTTAAAACCTGACCCTATGCTGTTTTTCCTTTTTAGTTTATATAGTAAAGTTACTAGTAAATATAGCATGTACTGCTATAATGAAAATTCATAACAGCAATACGTTGTCACAGAAACATAAATAAAATCTCTTTCTGTGAAACTTTCGGTTACTTAATAATGAACAAATCAGAAAAATCTCAGATTGGAAAAATGAGTGGCAATTGTGTTTTACCCAGACAAATCCCTTCTGGTGTTTGGGTTTTCTTGTTGATTACTTAAAGCTAAAACTTCTCTAAAAATGGAGATAGCAAAATTACATGAAATGTGGTAGTTACACTTACTTCAGGGAATAACGTTCTGAAATGTTTTGGAGATTCCTCCCCCTATGTACAATTTAGAGATGCTTGATATACAGTTGTTCACTGAACGCATTACTATAGGCCTTATCCTATAATATTTTCAAATTTATTGGGTTACTTTCACAAGCAAGAGTTTGGAGGATTGGACATCCAGTTGTGTGCAACCCATTTTGAATTTGGTGTGATCTATATTCTGCTTACTGTAAGCAGAACTATAGGAGGCTTCTCTTCTGTATGCAGTAATAAAGGAAAGCAAATATATCCCTGGCAGAAGAGTACTGCCTGAGATAAAATCTTCCTGTCCCTCCCCCAAACAAACCAAGAAGGTAAATCATTCAACCCTGTTGTAACCCAAAAGCAATGATGTAGTCAGAGACCGTTTTATGAATTGTTTAAGTTGGGGAATACCTTCTCTGAAATGTTTTGGCAATGTGTGGGTCACATCTGAGTTACTATTTCTTTCTGTTTAAAAAAATGTCAAGATAATTCCTATATTTTTAGAGGCTTTATGTAAGCTTAATAGTGTTAATGCAATTGTCTGTGTATCCCAGGCCAGCAAAATGCTTAAGCATGTTCTAAGTATTCGGCAAGTCAATAATTTTAAAGAAGTCTCACTACTATTTATGCCATACAATCTGTTATGCGGTGTCAGTTTTTGATGATGAACGCAGTCGTCCTTTGTCTTGGTAGGAAGATGGATACTGCAGGCATGGATGTGAATATGGGGACTTAGGGCTTTTAAATTTTTAGAATTTAAACAGTGTTATTGAATTTAAATGACTTGCTGATGAGCATTGCAGTAACAACACTTCTGTATGTAGGTTTCTTAAAATATTTTTACAACCAAGTTCTGCTTTAATGCTTGCCAAGCATCCCTGAAAATGCTAATAATTTTTTAGGGCTTTAAAAAAGCATGTCCTCACTTCTCTTAACATGCATATCTCTGGTATGAATCACACAATCGGAACTTTCTTAGAAGATGCTGCAAACATGCAGATGCATACCTATTCCTAAATACTTCACTGAAGTTTTGAAATAATTTGAAACTGCAGAAATATTTTGTGACTCAAAAGTCAGTTGTTTGCATGCATACTTGAATATGGAACTATGCTGAAAGTCTGTAGGTGCATAACCTGTTCTTTTTGAAATACAATATCAGCCAAGCTGTTCTGAAGGCTTGTACATTTTTTTCATTAATTTTAAAACTCCATTTTCTTTATCATTGTAGTAGAACAGTAAATCTGATCTGTATTAAAACATTGAAAGTCTGGACTTAAATTCTGTAGAAATCTTTTCCAGAAAGACAGAATTTCTTACTCCTTCCTTCAGTGAGGAGAAGATGATTGTGTGAGTGCATTTCATAGAAAGCAATTAAAAAAAATTATTAGAAAAAATACAAACCATCAGGTCTTTCCTCCAAAATTCTAAAGCATATTTTGAAGGACGGACAATTCATAAGCTAAGAAAAAACTCAAACATGTTTGTCCAACGATATAGATGGAAACTGGACAGTTCTTTCTGTGACCAAAGAAAATAGATGAAATAAAGTATATGTGGGGCTTGTAAAATAGAATCACATTGAAATTAGCACATACTTAATCTGTTTTCTTTCTAGATGAGCTAGGGAATAGCAAAATTAGTGGAACTGATTTCCTCTCTGAAGGAGTGCATTTGGATATTTACGGGGGAGTACAGACCGGAGTTGTATAAGTTTTTTTCTTCATAATTGCTGCAAAAAATGACGTCCTGCTGAGTCACTTCATTAGAATAGTAGAAATGGACATTTGAATTTCCTCTTTAGCCAAATGAGGGTGGATCCTGCTGCCATTACTTAAAAGATAGACACTTTGCCCTGCCAGCGTTCCATGGAAAACAATGGAAAGAAGCGTAAAGCAACCTTAAAGCAATGTCAAGTACTACTTCAGATGCTAGGAATCAGTTAATTTCTCTAACAGGAACTGCAATGAGTTATTTACTTTTACTAGAATAACTAAGAACAAAACCTGTTTCTTGTGAGTTAAGATTAAAAGGGGGACAAAAAATCCAAAGACTGATTCCTGTAGTTTCTATTGCTGCTGATTTCTTATTCATTTTGGTGCTTCGTTATACACATGCCACTTGGTTTTTCTATTTTTTTTCACGCTAAACATGATATTTTGATACTTAGTATTCAAACCTTAGTGACATTAGCAATCTGTAATTCATAGCCAAAATGTTTACTTCTTTTGGTAATACACCAAATGATTCCCCCTCACACACACACTTGCATTTTATGTATTGTAACAATGTAGTAAAAAATGAATTCTTAGTGATTACTTCATAGAACTTCATATTTGAACTTTTGGCTGCTGCATTCCATGCTGGAAAGGAAATACTTCTTGCCATTTCCTAACGCTACCCAGCATATGCTTTCCCATATATTTTTTCTACACACATACACAAATTACATTGACTTCTACTAAATCTCTTTCTAAATTGATTGTTGAATTGGTACAACTCTGCTTCTAGTGAATTAGAGTGCCTTAATTTAGCTTGTTAGAGAATTAAGCTAAATCAATATAATTCACTTATACTGATTTAAGAGAGTTAAATTGATGCAATTCCCCGATGTGTATTTTTTCAACTATTGAGAAGAAATGTAGGGGAGTTCATGTCATTTTTATGCATTCCAGCCTCAGAATAATTTCTTTCATAGTTTTTGCTGGAAGCAAACCAGCTGAAGTGGAGAGTTGCCTTAGAATATATAAAGAAAAAAAAGACAATATTAATTATATTCATGTTTAAGTATGTGAAACTCAAACCACTTTCCTAGGACTGGGGTTCAGTATTAACCCGGGTCAATCATGACTTGCATAGAATTTTGAGGACAAGCTGCCCCCCACCTCTCAAAAGAACACAGTAACCCACAGAATGTCAGAAATCTTAATCTATGTCCATCTTAGAAATTAATACAGTTCTAGTTTGCTGATGTTAAACTTCAATGTGGATTACAGATAGTAGAGAAATTTATTGGAATTATCTAGTAGTTTGGCATGAGATAAAATCATATGACGGCATTCCATTCTTCATAACTGGATAATGGTTTTAGATGGTGTATGAAAATTTAAACTTAATAAACTTAGCTGTTTAAATAAAACATAAATATTGATCATCCTAATTTCTTCACTAGCTTTGTCATAGTTCTATTAAGGACTTGAAACACTGTCTATATATAGGTTCTTGATCTCAAATTGCCTTGCAGGATGCCAGAATTGTAATCAGAAAGATAAATAACCTTTAAATTTCTTTAAAATCATGACAATTTTCTTATTTTTGCAGTTTTGATTAGAAAAAGTATTCTTGACCAGGAAAAATGCAAGATTTAAAACAGCCTATGTGGCATCAGTTTTACCATGGGATTTTGTCAATCAAAATTTGTTCGGAGTACCTGCACAGAACACAGGTCCAAATCTTGTGTTTCAAATGTAGGATGACTGTTTTCATAGCTGGGTGCTACGTGTATATGTTTTCCTACAAAATTCATTTTAAGAAGGTTTAGATAAAAAGATTTTCATTAATTTAACTGAAAATTTAAGTGAACACAAATATTTGGTCTCCATCTTAAATTTAAGAAAAAGAGGAAACTTGCATGGGTTAGGACATGATAGTTTCTGCTTATCTGTTTTCGATTTCTTTGTTGTATTTTTAATGGTTGACTTTGCAATATTATTTGCTTTTACCTCCAGCTTCAGCAAACTATTGCAGAATGAATTTGCAGGGGAAAAAGTTAGATATTCATCTCTTGCATCTGAATGTCTGTAATTTATAGTATTTTTAAAAGAAGACACATATCCTGTTTTGTCCATATTGATGCCTAGCTATAAAGTAAATGAAGCAAATTAAATTTTTAAGCTAATGAGCTAGCAGGGAACTCATTTTTAGTGCTAAATAAATATCAGTTCAGAGCTCTAGGATGGCTGTGTGGAAATAGCATACTGTTAGTAATGCATGTCAAGATCTATGTGTCACTTAAGGGACAACAGGGCAATGAGGCAATCATCTGGTTGATCTCAACAATTTAAAAGAAATGCTTCATATTCGTAATTAATTATTATTATAGATATACAACATTAGATATGATTGCATGCTATATATTATGTAATACAATAAAATATTTATTATATATTAGTATACATTATATGATATTCTAACTCACAGAACTTCCCTGTTGTTAATTTCTAAATATGTTTTATTTCTGATACCAAACTTAGTTATATTGTGCATATTTCTACTACTTCCAGAAAGAATTGAGTTCAAGAATCTGCTTGATATCTTCATTCTTATTGATGGATATTAGGGTTTAAAATGAGGTAAAATCATCTTACCAGAACTATGCAGTGTTGGTAATACATGGTGACATACATCACTTACAGATCCTCACAAAGAGGAAAGACAGTCAGCATTCAGGACTTACTGTGCAAATTTGTTGTTTGGCAGCAGCAAGTACATCTTCTCTTAAGAAATAAAACAAAAAAACCCGGAACAAGCAAGGGAACCTTGCAGAGCAAATAATACTCCATTTCATTACAGAACACTGCTGCTTTCTGTTTGGCTGAACCTATCCCCTCTTCGTATTCTTTTCTAAATGTTGCAGGTATAGACGTGACTGTTCCAGGCACAATACAAGAACATTCCTGGAGTTTCTTTGCTCTACAGTGACGTTTAGATCATTAAAGCTTCTTTGATGGATGCTTCCCTGTGGGCAAACCTGTTGAACATGAAAACTGTGATAGTAGTGGTTCTATAGTATGATCCTATATTATTATCCTTTGTCATATTTAGATACTGTAGTGGAGCATGAATATATTCACTCTTGATTTAAGTGACAGGCTCCCTTTAAGTAATCCCCCCACCCGAGAGAAAATACTTCCAGCTTATAAATAGAAAATAATGTTCTTCCTCACTGACTAGAGGGAAGAGGGGCACCCAAACTTCATTTTGTGACATCAGTCTGAAAAAATACATTCTGAAATCAAGGAAGAGGCATAGGACTCACTCTTGAATATCTGGAAAGGTTCTTTAGAAGCTTAAATCCACTTAACTGAGATTTAGTTTTAGTAGGCTGATCTTCTGTGTAAGTGCCATGAATTGTGTAACCAAGGTGAAATGACTCTCTGGTTAATTACGTGCAGTTTCCCGAAGAAAAAGCATTTATTTTCTTTCAGGTTGAGCACAGGATGTTTTGCCAAGGCTAGTATATCTTGGTACATACTTGGCCTATTCTGAAAGTTCCGAATTTCTGATTTGTGTTTGCTGATTGAACATTAAGCAATCTTGGCTGCAAGCCCTCCGTATTGAAGTGATTGTGAGCTCCTTTCCCATCCCTAAAAATTACCTAGTCTTTATTATAGCTAAGTAAGTTGTTTTGTTTGACCACAGCCTTTAAGCTCTCCCTACAGTCTAAAGGACCGCTTAGGTTGCAATGTTGCATTGCTATTTCATGTATTTATGCAGTACCTCAGAGCTGATGAATCCTGTAGTACACTCCATGTTGCAGAGGACCGTTCTTCCCCTCCAACCCAAGGATATATAAGATAGGCATTCACTGGCTTTTGCTAACATGATTCACAAGAAATAAATTGAGATATTCTGTGACTTCATGATGCCAGATAGAAAGCTGAACAAGTCTTGATTCCAATGCTAGGGGCAACAATTAACACCCTAACCTCTCAAGGTTGGTAGAACCATATCAGTTGAGGAAGGTAGATTTAAAAGAAAAGAAAGCAATGCATCCTCCACCCCTCCAAAAAACACAGTGATTTCTGTCACGCTTAGTAAGTTGAAAATAATACTGCTTCAGCTGCGAAAAGACTGAACTGATACCTTTATCAGACATTATGTGGGATAATGCCACATGCAAGAAGGATGATGCTTATCAGATAGGCACCCGTGATGCCTGTTTTGCGAGTCCACTATACTGTTTTTAATTCTGTCTGTCAAAATCTAATTGTAGAAAGCAGTATTAAAGGAGCCTGAGGAATGGAAGGGTGATGGGGAATAATCCATTTTGGTACCAGTACACACAGATGATAGAGAATAAGACAGGCAGAAATAAGTCTTGAAAACCTCAGGCTTTTTTCATTCTCTGCCAGCAGACACTTGGAACACGACAAGCTTATGTGCTGTTACTGTTGTCTCAATGAGTAGAATTTGTGACTATGGTTTGGTGACAGCCTTCATCTGCAAATTGCAGTAAAATGAGCCCTTTTGGAGACAAAATGTAGATATGTGCAGAGTTATCTGGTTCAACTCATGTTTATTGTTCACAATCTAGAATTGTGATACACTTTAAGACTCAGATTAGGATCTAGGCATTCTGTTATCCTGTCTGAAACTCTAAAAGTCTGGTGACTGTTCCATCCTGTTAGCCTGGACCTAGTGGGGCTTGAGTCTTTTCTTTGCCCACTCTGTCTCTCAGAATGAGCCTGGAGGCCCTGTGGTCACCTAAGGTCTGGCTGGCAGTTTCATCACCCACTAATACCAATGGGCAACTCCTCTGATCAGAGCGTAGCTTTAGGGATACTTGCTCAGAAGAGGTGTCACTTTTAATAGTGGATAGATTTTTCTTTACTAATCTGTGTTTCCTTTCTGTTTAGGAGGAGTAAGTTAGAGGCCTTGGAAGGGGAAAATGACACCTAGGTTTGAATCGCTTATATTAGGCATCAATACAGCAAATTAATAGGATCTTCACTGCTAGCTGAGGATGACTTCTGGATACTCTTTTACAGCTGTTAAGAGAATAACCCTTGAATGCAGGTTAACATCTCATTTTGGCAGCATGTTCCTGCAATGTAATACTTGCAGTACTACTCCCAGTGTTCGCAAATCTACCTGAAGCATCGTATTTCCATAAAAAAAAATCTATGAACATTCCCCCAAGAAGCAACATAAAATAATTCATGAGTGTAATTGAATCACAGTGGTGTTTTTTTAAGTCTGTAAATTAATATTTGAAAATCATTTTCCTTATCAATACATTGGGTGCATGGTTCACCATACGTCCAAATAGTGTCATGTATTCTCCTAGAATACCTTCCTGTTTTCCATTGGCTTCTTGGAATCACATGGTAGCTCACGTAATTATTACCATGAAATAAAGAATATTAGTGGCATTAACATGATAAATAGAAGTATGAATAGTCTGTCATAGCTGACTATAGAGCTCTGTAAAGAAAGAACTGTACTGAAACATTGAATTTGCCATTATATATTTATGATTATAAAGCAAAAATTGGCAAAGAAATTTCAATTTCTCTGTCTGTAGAATAAGACTGAAGCACATCAGGGCCCCAAGGGCTTAATTTTGCAAAAAAAAAAAAAAAAAAAAAAAAA
>Ga0065711_1043876_pt1 | contig 14463 bp, 9 predicted proteins | sample Hoacrofraction12_FD_59098 | JGI IMG/M metagenome (GOLD analysis project Ga0065711, IMG submission 59098) | Hoatzin crop microbial communities from Cojedes, Venezuela - Epithelial fraction 12 v2 (version 2) | ecosystem: Host-associated > Birds > Digestive system > Esophagus > Crop | place...
GAAACACTGGAACGGGTTGCCCAGAGAGGTAGTGGAGGCCCCATCCCTGGAAACATTCCAGACCAGGCTGGACGGGGCTCTGAGCAACCTGATCTAGAGTTAGCGGTGTCCCTGCTTGCTGTGGGGGGGTTGGACTAGATGACCTCTAGGGGTCCCTTCCGACCCGGAACTTTCTATGATTCTATGATACATATAATAAGCATAAGGAAAAAGAAACAATCACTAATGAACCAATTTCAAAGGATTTCAAGCATCACCTTTTCACATGTGGAAATCCAGGTGACAAACGAGTCCCAGCTGATACTGCTTTATGCATTCATTCCCCTTCTCCAGCCCAGATGGATCGGCTCATCCCAGGGAAGCCTATCTGCAGAATACAAGAAACCCACCTTCTGCCGCTGCGAAGCAGCATCTCCAGCGGTTTACACTGCTTCAACCACAGCGTGGTGTGGGTTTCATATTCTGAGGCCATTCTGAATACTGCAAACCACAGCGAGAATATAGACTACAACAGGAAACAGATGTGGCGCAACCACAAACACCACCTTTACTGAAAGAGCGAGTAGTTCCATGAAAAAAATTAAACCAAGTACAAAAATTCAATGGCCTCAGAAAAAATACCAGATATCCTGCCTGTAGGATGCAGGCTTTGCTTATCCTACAACAATAACGAATGCAAACCTACAGCCTCCTGAAAATACAGCTTATTCAACATAAATGAATCAATGCTGAAAGTGTGGTTGTATATTAGGATGCTGTACTTAATGGTCAGCAGGAACAATAAAATAACAACTTTGAAGCACTGCTTCTATTATGAAGTTACAGACTGGATTACAGAGTGATGTATTCTGAGGGTCTTTTTTGCTGTCAGATACTCTGGATTCAATTCACTCTCAAATACCAGTAATAACTGTGATAAATAGGCTAATACAGTGAATCTACCTTTTTGATAATCTGGGATTTGAACGTACAGTAGTTTACACTTGTCATTTGATGGGTTTAAGTCTAGAGCTCGATCATTATACCTATCCCATTTGTGAAAATACTGTTGAGCTCTGGTGAGAGTTCGATCTGGAACCCTGGCAAAGCTATGCAGACTAGCAGCCCACTCCGGTACGGTGGACCAAGGCCAGTGGCAGTGGAGACTACGCAGAGGTACGCTAGCTCATATCCACAGCACCGAAGGGCTGCTAATAACAGAAACTGCCTGTCCCTATCGGGCCATGCCCTTGGATCAGTATCAAACACAAGAGCCCAGTTCTACAAGATGCCAGACAGCCTGAGTACTGTTGAGTCCCACAGGAGAAGACAGCACACGGGTTCTAGAAAGAACACACTTTCCAACATAAATCCAGGAGACTGTCAGACAAACGTGATATGATTTACCCGTAAGCACAGTGACAGTGTACAAACCATTACCTTCAATCTTAACTCCTGAGCACAGTTTAATTTTCAACGTACAACCAGAGAATCATAGACCAGCCCAGATTAGAAGGGACCTTAGGAGATCATCGGGTCCAACCTTTTGTGGGAAAGGGAGCCTAGACAAGATTACCTAGCATCCTGTCCCATCATATCTTGAAAACTTCCAGTGGTGGGCACTCCACCACACCCCTCGGGAGGTTATTCCAGTGAATGACTGCTCGCATTCTAAAATATTTCTTATATTGAGAGGAAACCTCTCCCAGTGCAACTTGTACCAGTTGCCCCTGTGGTCTCCATGTGGCTCCTTGTGAAGGAAGAGTCTCCACCCTCCTTGTAGCTGTCCTTTAAGTACTGGAAAACTGTAATGAGGTCCCCCCCTGAGCCTTCTCCAGGCAGAAAAGACCTAAACCCTCCAGTCACTCCTTACAGGCCAAGTTCTCCAGCCCTCTGATAATCTTTGGGGCCTCTCCAGTCTGCCTGCATCTTTTCTGAATTGTGGGGACCAGAGCTGGACGCAGTACTCTAGGTGCAGCCTGACGTGTGCTGAGTAGAGTGGGATGATCACGTCTCCATCTCTGCTAGCAAAGCCCCTGTGGATGCAGCCCAGGATCCAGTTTGCCTTTGTTGCCGCAGCAGGACACTGGACTCGTGTTCAGCTTGGTGCCCACCAGGACCCCCAGGTCCCTTTTGGCAAGGCTGCTCCCCAGCCACACGGATCCTAGCCCATACTGGGCTCTGGGGTTATATCATCCCACGTGCAGGACCTTGCACTTGTCTTCATTAAACTTATAACATAGTTCTTGCTAGCTCACTCTTCCAGCCTGTCCAGGTCTCTCCGTCAGGTTGCTCTCCCTTCTGACACGTCCACCTCACCACCCAGTTTAGTGTCATCAGCAAACTTGGTGAGGGTGCTTTCAATCCCATCATTCAGATCATTTATGAAGATACCAAACAGCATGGAGCCCAGTATTGCTCTCTGGGGCACCCCACTTGTGACAGGCTGCCAGCCTGAGTAAAAAGCACTGATCACCACCCTCTGAGTGCAGCCTGTGAGCCAGTTCCCTACCCACCTCACAGACCACCCATCCAGTCTGTATCCTGACAGTTTGTCTAGGAGGAGGCTGTGGAAAACGGTGTCAAACGCTTTGCTGAAGTCCACGTGAACAACATCCACTGCTCTCTCCATCTCGACAGAAAATGTTATTTTGTTGAAGAAGGTGATGGGGTTGGTCAGGCGTGATTTGGCCTTGGTAAATCTGTGCTGGCTTTGCCCAAACGCCCGCTTCATTCAGCTCGCGATAGTTTCTAGGAGGACTCTTTCCATTACTTTGCCAGGGACTGAAATAGGACTAATAGGCCTGTAGTGTCCCGGGTCCTCTCTTGGATGTAGTTATTGGTAATCTGGGAACAGAGAAGTATCATACACGCTAAGCTCTCTCTCAGGATGACTGGAACAGAGGAACTCAATAATTGAAAATTATAAACAATGGCTACTAACTCTGTATCTTCAAAAAATTAAAGGTTACTTATAAGAGTGGAATAGGCCTCTGTGATGGACTGAAAGCCCCCAGCTACACTACAAGATGTTGCCAGACCTTTATCTCACAAATACACATCAGTAAAAAAACAAAAACCAAAAAACCTTGAACAACTTCATCCAGTAAAACCCATAAACTGCTTTAATTTCAGACACAAACATATCGTAGCAAAAGATTAACTTGAACATAAGCCTTGATTTTAAAAACTGACAGTCATTTTTTGTACAAAGTGAGACCTCAGCCATCTGTCATTCCTGAACTTCAGCACCTTTACCAGTACCAGCTTCCAGATGCCCAGAGAAGCCAAGAGACCCCACTTCATATACAGGACCCCAGCTGCCCTACTCAAGTACTACTGCCATCACTGTGCCAGCTCTACGAAATTTCTGGCACAGACCTGTAGGAGGGAAATGTCACAGGAAGGAAAGAGGTAAACTCTTCCTGAGCAGACCTTCAACTCTTGAGTCACTGTAACAAGAAGTTGGCCTTCTTGCAATAAAGACAGTAGAAGAACATCAGAAAGCGTTAACACCTTCACAATTTCAACACGGGCCGTGCTAACGCCCTCTACGAATAAATACAACTAAAAAACAATGAGGTGAAAAAGTGAGTTTCTCCTGACTTTGACCATTCACACTGATCCGCGTTAGATGATTGCAAAGAGGTATTACTGTAAGACAGCTGTGAAGTACTGAATCCAATACATATATCCCAGATATTTCAATATACCGTGGAAAGAGATGTTGAACAAGACCTGCGTTCTCCTGAAAGGTTCAGGCTCAGTTACTTCAGGCCTGATTATCCAACGATAAATACCTACACGTGCTGTTTGTTTGGTGCAACACATATTGATCCAGTTCATGACACTGCTCATCGGGGATAGGACTGTTCATCTTCCACCTAAATGTACATGAATCTGTCAGAGAAGTGAAAAATAACACTAACTCGTTAAATTTATTTGCTTAAGGAAAAAAAGAAAACTGGGGCAGCACCTCTCAACAATAACTACAAGAGAGCTACAATGCCTTCTGAACATTACAGAAGAATTTTTTCAGACTGGGTTTGAGAACTATGTATTTTCAACTTGCTTATTTAAGCAACATAAACAGAACAGACCAGAATGATTTTACTGTTATGGCTGCAGTAATATCACACAATTAACACATGTATCTACTATAAACCAGCAGCTATAAGAGAGGAAGAAAGGGACATCTTGTCTAAATTAACAGTTTTATTAGTCTTCCCCTCCAAAAGAAAAAGTCCTGATCAACTATATACTCTCTTTAACTGAGCAATCAAAACTTTAAACTCAGCTTGAGGAAATTACTCTGTAAGTGTCATTAACTTACTGTTAACAGCATTTTTCCTCAATTCCAAAATGTTAAGGAATGTTTTACATGTTAAATGGGAAGCCATCTCTTCACTGCGGTGACATCCTGAGAAACCAGCAGAAGGGACACCTGGAGCCCTTTATATTTGCTTCAGAAACCCAATGCCTCTACTCCAGCCAACTCCACAATTTCTTACTGTTAATTATTTTATAATAGCCATTACCAATTTCTAATTTAACAGTTCCCCAACACCCTCAATTTCCTTTTGAGCTCTAATCATTTTTCCAAAGAATTAAAAATATATTTTTTCTGAGCATGGATAATATTCCTAATAGGACTTCAGTGAAGTTAAATATGTGAAAACAGAATAGAGATTAACTTCAAATATAGCCCTCCCTCTCACGCTACAGACACTGTTGTAAGTTCATTTCTTTCACAACAGGACAACGTTCCTAGCTGGCTGATCAATCGACGGCAACAGAATTATTTGCTCAGCGATGGAATTTAATTTTAGAAACAATTGGCTGGGTATTCAATGAAACAGCTCAAGTCAGGTGCAGTGACAAGCGGACTGGGAAGGGAGTTTATAAACGATGTGACAATCAAATAGGACATCTCTGAGGCGATTTCAAGCAACACTAAAAACCCTGCATTTGTAAGGAACAGGCTAAGAAAAGAAATTGAGATGAAATGATGAACAGGATGAGAACAGAGATTTTCACAGAAAAAAAAGAGGAACCTCTGAAAAGATTCAGTGGTAAGACAGGTGAATAAAGATGCCTGGCTACAGAAATTCATTTTGGTACATTAATAGAGAGGGTGGAGTGGCAACAGCCAGAGGGTGTTGTGTTCCATGGGCACAGGCTATAGAGGTGTAGACAAAGCAGGCGAATTAATCTGATTTTGCAACTTACCATTTGTCAGCTAAGTCCTATCAGCAACTGTACACACGCTTTTCAGGAAGCAAAAGGAGACTAACCCAGAGCAAACCGAACCCTCACAGTGCTTTGGGGGACAGTTTTACAAGATTAAGTTCAGCAACACAACTTCTAATGCTCTTGCACGTGAGCAAATGCCTCTCTTCTCTCCTCTTCCTTCCCAAGGTACTTTCTTTCAGTACCTTGCCCCAGGAAATTCTCATTTTTAATTTGTTCTCTACCTAGCTTGGTGCTTTCTGGACTCCTCCATAAGCAACTATAATAGATTTTTCTGTGGAAAGAAAAAAAATGTGGAAAGTTTTCTGCTGTTTTGGCAAGTCCAAGAGGTTCAGGGAACAGGCTAAGAAGTGACTCAGCCCCTGCAAACTGGGGGAGGGCTCTGGGATACTTTCTGCATCTGGTGTCAGTAAGCTATTAAGTCAATTCAACTGCTCCCTTCATTAAGTCACTCCAGTTCCAAGGGTCTCTGCACGTCCAAAAGCTTGTTTTTCCACTGTAATTATTTACCTGCCTAATAAAAGTTATTAGCTTTCCTAAAATCCTTTTCTCAGACCTTTGCAAAGTTACATACTCATGAATGGTATCAAAAAAAATTTTTGGAGCCAAACAAAAAGCCCATATGAAGAAAGATGAATAATTACTGAGAGGGATCACAACGTCAAGTGAATGTTTCTGATGCCCAGGTCCAAGATGAGTACAATCTTTTTTTGTACCGTAATGCAACTAAGCTTGGGAGAATATTGGAGAGTAAGGGATCACGGCAGACTGACGAACAGCACTCAGCCGGATCAGAAATGCAGAAGACGGTTCAATGTCTCTTCACATCACTCCCCAGCTTGCCTTCAAACAGTATTTTAAGTGTGTCAGACTCAGCGAGGTTAGATGATGGCTCTAGTTATTTCAGTTTGAGGTATTTTTGTGTTTTCCCTTAGGTAACCAATACTGACTGTAAGTAGAGGCTTGTTACTTTCTAGATGAGACAACAGGGTAAACTAAAATGCAACTTCCTAACTCTGATGCGAAAAATATATAGGAAGTATGCATGACACTTCAGTGGGATCCAAAGATCGTCCTTCAATCAGCTCCATGCTAGGCCATCGGGCGCCATGAGTTTTACTGAGCTGTCATTAGCAAAACAGGACTGCCCATCTGTCAGCAAAGCTTGTAGGAAACATCTCTGAATTTCCAACGTGGAAAGTCTCAGTCGAGCTGTGCAGATGTAAGCAACAATCAAGTCTGAGAAAGGTACGCTTTCACTACTCATAATCACGTGCAAACAGGTTGTAGAAGCCAGCTCCAACGTGTTTAGAGCGTGGACATTCTGCCTCTGTCATGGCCACTTTAGGTTATGACACAAGAACCATTTCAAAACTGAACGTCCAGGTCTTCTGTAATATCTCATCATTTTTAGGGCAGCAATTTCACTTCTTAGAAAAATACCATGCTTGGTACCCAGATCACAGAGTCAGGTTAGTCTTGGACAGGAGTTCTGGCTGTATCTAGCCAAAACCTTCCCTTCTTTCTGTTGCGAGGTGCTGGGCACCTCTCCTTCTGTTCCATTAAGGATGACACTCTGTTCATAGCAGTTATGAGGAGTGGCTGAGGGAGCTGGATCTGTTCAGTCTGGAGAAGAGGAGGCTGAGGGGGCACCTTATCGCTCTCTGCAACTGCCTGAAAGGAGGTTGTTGTGAGGCAGGTGTTGGTCTCTTCTCCCAAGTAACGAGTGAAGGGACAAGAGGAAATGTCCTCAGGTTATGTCAGGGCAGGTTGACATGGGGTATTAGGAAAAATTCCTTTACTGAAAGAGTGGTCAGGCATTGGAACAGGCTTCCCAGGGAGGTGGTGGAGTCACCATGCCTGGAGAGGTTCAAAACACCTGTAGACGGGGCACTTCAGTTTAGCAGACGCGGTGGTGATGGGTTGACGGTGGGACTTGATCTTAGAGGTCGTTTCCAACCTTAATATTCTATGATTCTCTGAGAACTTGTCAGCACAAGTGGTTTGTAATGAGTGCCTCCATAACCAAATCTTTCACATTTAATTTTATTTAGATAGTCACAAGTTATCAAAGGCAATAAAAAGTTAACTTTTTAATGTTCCCAAATTGAAACCGGCATCAACGTTATAAATGTTTCTTCTTTTTTACTTTTATATTAAAACACTTTGAACATCTGCAAATGTACATGCCTAAATGACAATTCTCCAGCACCATGCTCAAAAGCCAAAGCAAAAAAGGAATTTAACTTTGTGGTTGTTAAATAACAACAAGCTTACAATGCCAGAAGGTCCTGGCTCAGCATTTGGAATTCACGGATAAGAGGTCACTCAAACTCTCATATCCAGCTCTTCAACTGTCAGGAGACTACTACTATGTGGTTCTAGGGCTGTCATTTGTTTGCTTTGTAATACAGTTTGCCTATCTTGGTCTGCATCATGAAATTTCATTCTTCCTTAAGTTCATTAAGAAGTTCAAAGAAAATTCCCAAATGGAAATTATACACAGGATAAACTAACTGGGTTTTGGTTTTTGTTTGTTTCTTTTTAAAAAAGCCCTTAATCTACTACTTATTTCAAAAATCTATAATTTTTCTTAATGCAGGCTTAGCAAGCATTAAGAAATAGCTGGAAAGTCTCTGACAAAGTAAGCTTCACAATTCTGAACCTCAGACAGAGGAGAGGGACCTGCCCCTACTCTCTGCAGCACATACTTGTTCTTTGCTGAGGAAGTTCCCAAGTGTCACAACCATCCAGACCAGGTGGGTAATGAATTGTGGCCAAAATTGAACAGTAAAGCAACTTTGAATATTTGTTTCAACTATCTTACTTCTCATACCTGCAAAAGCTTAATGGCAGTACACAAAAGCAGCTGTGTTCAACAGCTAGGAATTCAATGGTTTCTGCTTCTCAGTTTTCAGACCTTTGCATCAAGCTAAGGTGGATGAGGGTAGGGTCAGTAGTCAGGCTTACAAGTCATCAGCATTCCACAATACAAAGACTAATGCTATGAGACAGAATTTCTCAGTCAGAAAATAAATGGCGAATGCTTAGAAAACAAAATTTCCTTATTAGGATGGCAGTAAAATTGAGGGAGTTGTCATCGGAGGAAAATGCAGCCCTGCAATTTCAGGATTAGAATAAGAATTAGAGCATTCTCTAGATGCCAAGCTATTAGCTCCTGGGTCAAAGACAAAAAGGTCCTCTCTGTTCAAGATTTTTGTGCTCACAAAAGTCTTAGCAGCGTCTGCTTTCTGTTGTCCGACAAGGCTGGGTTCTGAGGACTTGTGTGTATTTATGTTGAAAAACAGCAGGATGTAAGACTTTCCATATTAATCACGAGGATTACAGACAGTAATGCCAGGCACGGCTAACAGATTTGGGAATGCAGAAACACTTTAAGTTAGAGCTGCACTCAAAAATCACTAGGTAATGGCTGGTTCTGTGCAGGAGTCAGAGAGTCCTTTCTTTGAACTCACCACTAGTAGGTGTGAGTGGGTGTCCTCCCTGGCTCTGAGCATGGAGAACAGGAAAGACGACGAATAAAGAAAAAGGAAGCAAAGACTAAAAAACTGTGAGAAATCAGCCGTATCATCATTATTTCCTCTTAACGCACGCAGCCACACGTGCATGCAGCCATTTATGATTGCTTTCTCAATACGAGCTTTGCTGACCATTTTAAATCCAACCTATGCCTTAAAACAGGTAGCGTACGTGCTCAGAAGACAAATATTCACTTGAGCAGGAAAACATAAGACCAATTCAACAGAGCAGATCATACATTTTTAACCTCATAGCACGGCAGGAAAATGCTTTAAACCTGTAGCAAGTCAATGAGAAATCTTCCCTACTGGTAAGCACAATAGCAGCCATCCATTTCAATAGAAGTTTATCAGCAGTGAAACCTGACCGAGATAAATGACGAAGCTGTTGAGCCACAGCCTGCTTCTGCCTGCTGCAGGCTGCCAGATAAAATGGGAACAAAAGCTCCCTGCTGTACCCCCTACCAGTCTCCATTAACCCCTGCTGATGCTTTATTATCATCTGGGGGCTCCAGAACAGCATCGCGTGAATCAGTGTGTAAAAAAATAAATAATAAAAGCTCACATGTGGCATAAACAAACCAGGAGCACAGCTTGCGAGGAACATTCATTTTAGTAGCGCTGCAATTAAATAACGGTTCTGAGGAATTCCACATACTAGGGAAAAAAAGGAAAAGCACAACGTATGTAAAATCATGCATGAAAAACTACTTGAAGGCAATACAGTGCAAGTAGACAAAAGTGTTTCTCCTGCTTTTACTCCCCACCCCCAAATTTATACAAACTCATACAAGCAAAGCAGGGACCAGGCATGTATTCTGATGTCTTCATGTCCAATTCCCAGCTTCATCTTTTGATCCTGTCACAAACATCCTCTTTGCTGCACCTCCTCCAGCATCATTTCTCCAAATGTAGGTTTAAAACATTTACTGAAGGTCAAAGCATCTTCTACTAAACTGATATAAAAAATGGATGGGGAGGGCAGGGAAAGTGTGACAAATCTCCTCAGGATTCATGGTTGCCATAGGAGAGAAAGGCAGCGGGAGGAAAAGGGAAGACTTGAAATGGTAGTAGTATTTTAGCTACCATAGATTTAGATAGTGTCACTGTAGACTGAGATTTCTGTAGCCTACCACAGCAAAGTCAATCTCTCACAAAAGATTACAGAGAGGCCACACAAGATCTTGGGGAAAATTTACTAAGATTCATCAGTAAAGAAGCTCACCACTAAATCTGCAATACTTCATACAATGTCAGGACAGGGGGGAATCTACTTTAGACTGAGCCGTTCTCTTCATCCCACAGAGCCTTTCCATGCTTTACTAATTACAGAAGGTGCACTGAACTCACAATCTGATCTATCACTATCAGAGACCATCGATTTTTCAACCCAATTCTGCCCCTCTGAAGTGCAGTTAGCAAGCAGCAATATTACATCTAAGGAAGAACATGAAGTTTTTCCTAAAGGTATCGCAACAAGCTAACACAATAAAGACTGCTCAAACCTTCAAGAAACAGAATGGCCTCAACACAGGAAAAGAGAGAGGCTGTATGGGTTCAGTCCAAAGTTCCGCACATCCCAGTACCCTGTCTCAGAGAATAATCAAAGCTTACACCTGTAGAACACCATAAGAAAGCAAATACACACTGAAACTTTTCAAGAAGCCTCTTCCAATTCTACAGCAATTTACAGGTCAGCGATTTGTGGTTCAAAAGGCAATTCTATTTTCTAGTAAACTGCAGTGGAATTCCCTTCCACAGACTTACCCAGTCTTCCCAGTAACACATGTAAGCTTTTAAAATCCACAACCATTTCCACAACTTACCACAGGCTGTTTGAAGAACCATCTGCTTTTGTTTGTTCTGCACCCATCACCTGCCAGCACCATTTATGAATGCCAGCTTCTTCTATCAAAACAAGGTATGTGTGGGGTGGGGAATTCCTGGTCACCTTACACATAATTTTCTTGATTTTACAGATCTCTGTCACATACCCTTAAATTAACACATTCACCAATTAAAAACAACCCCAAATCCTCAAACAAAACTAAAATCCAAAAACACCAAAGAAAAACCATGGGAGAATTTCTTCTCGGTTGCATTAGAGGTTTTAGCCAGGCTTTTTCAAGATTTTCTGCACATTGATAAGAGTTAACAAATGTTAACTTTTTATAAAAACCAGCAGCAGTAAAGTCATAACTCTAACATTTGGAGCTTCATAGGAAAAAAAATAACAATAATTCCAAAACCTTTACATGATAAATCTTCTCCGATGCCCTGCATAGATGTTACATGACAACCTGGAACACACTCATTCTGCTGGCTCACATTGGTTTAAAAACAATGAAATGGAAATTGTCCCAGCAGACTTTGTGCCAGATCAGATATGTTCTGTACTGCCACAGACATTGCAATGTTGGCATAAACATTATATCATGTGTTCTAGCCAATTTGACAGGATTGCAGCTGTGAGCTCATGCCTGATCTAGATGAAAAATTCTATCACAAACAGATCCAGCACTGAACAGAATCATTATTAATGAATATGGAACCGTGAGTCTAAGTAAGACTGAAGTGCGTGAAAAAATCTCCATGTTTTTGCGAGCATGAGAGTGGAGAGTGCCTAACTTGCCTTTTGCAAAATGCATTGAAGTCCAAGACAGTACCAGGGCTGAAGTGCTCAATCTGTTGTGAATAGATCTCTAACATAGCCAAGACTCTTCTTCACATCTTTTCTCAGAGCTGATACGATGTTAGGTGAATTACAGACTATAAATCTTCTTTTCAGGACAAAGAAAACTGCGCTTCCCGAGGCTCTCCCAAGGAGAGCTTCAAAGCAACTCACCTTGCAGGACTGGAGTTGCTTTGACTCTGAAGGAGAACAAACAGTTATGTGACCTTCCAGCAGAAGACTGTGACTTCACATTCACTTATTTGAAGTCATAAATAAATTAACAATTTCATAAGGCTAGAGAAGATCTTGGGCCTAATGCGATAAGTGCTGAAAATTACTTGCAATGGGAAGGATTTGCTTAGGAAAGCCATAATTCATCGAAAGAATGGCAAATCTACAAGGATGTAACAAAGGTAGATAGTGCTACTATACATCAGGTAGTAGCCAAGTCTCCTGCTTCCACATAAACTTCTGCCTTTTGATAGTAAACTGAACAAATACTAAACCACACTATTTCCTCAAAGACTGCCAAAGAGATAATAAATAACAAATTTGTTCCATAAATGTTATATAACGAAACACACACAAGACTTTCAGTGTAGGAGAGAAGAAAAATGGCATTTGTGTTTTCAATTAAAAGTTTCAGCAGAACATACAAGAAAGAAACGAAAAATCTATCCTCTTGCAGGAACCCTAATAAAACCAGGGAGATGCAAATTATAGAGGATTCTTGGGAGTACAAATAGTTCTATGTGAAATGAGATTTGTTTCTTTAAAATATGTTCCACTTGCATCTAAGCTGAGCAGCACAAAGAATAAAACATATTAGTCCAATCATTTCCACTTCACACACAGAAAAATGGAGGAAGAATAGGGAGCAACTTACCCAAAGACAGAGAAGAAACTGAAACATTTCTTAAAGCACAAATCAACTATTATCCCATTGCCCTTTCAGCTATATCAGAATTTAAACACCACGAAAAATGGAGTAACTACGTCCTATAACTTCATGGAATTAAAAATGCAGGTGCAATTACAAACCTCTATTTTGTCTGTTTTGGCATCTCCCCAGTATATTTTGCTTTCTGCATAATCCAGTGCCAGTCCATTTGGCCAGCCAAGCGAGGTATTCACCAGCACAATTCTGTCTGAGCCATCTAATGCTGCCCTCTCAATCTTTGGGATTTCTCCCCAGTCAGTCCAGTACATGTACCTGCGCAGGAAACAAAAAATCTTAAGAACTGTTATTAAACAAAAATTTCAATATTCACACAGCTTCTTCCAGACTGCCATTCCCCAAAACCACTGCATTTCTAAGCCAAATATATTTCCCTTACTTAAGTAAGGATGCCCAATCCATGCAAAAAACATCACCATGTAAACACATTGACCTTTTACGAAAAACTCCTATATCAGTCACCTTAGCAAAACTACATAACCAGTGCTAGTTGTTGGAATAAACAGATGCACACAGTGCCCCACAATATTTTTAAACAGGAGAATAAAACCTAAGGACACGTAAGATGACTAGCCAGGTAGTCAAAAGGAAGCAGGAGTCCCTGTGCCTCAGAGCCTTAACTTTCAAAGAATCCCAGTATTTTCATTTTTGAAGACTCAGAAGTTTATCATTGCATCTGCACACAGGTAGACAGTTCACACCTACGTAGAGGCAGATGGAGGTTTCTTCTTTACACGACTAATATTTAACAAATGCTCATGAACAGCTGCTCACCCAACCATGGGATCCAGCACAATAGCTCTGGGTTCCTCCAGGTCTTCCGATATCAAGATTTTTCTCATGGTCCCATTAAGCCTTGTAACTTCAATACGGTCTGTGCCAGTGTCAGTCCAATACAGATTTCGGGCAACCCAGTCCACAGCAATGCCATCAGGATGCGCGATCTGTGCCGTGACAACAAACTGACTACCTGACCCATCGATGAACGAGCGGCGGATGGCCCTAACTTCATCGTCGGTCCAATAGATGTATCCTTCCAGAGGATCAAAGTCAATGGCGATGGCATGACGGATGTCCTCCAGTGGCAAAACGATGTCTGTAAAATCCGGGGTGTCTAAGGAAATTCGCCTCAAATCCGTCCGGCGGGCTAGAAGCAGCAGTTCAGTGGCACCTACATGAACAAGGCAAAACCACAACCATTTTACAAACACTGTGCAGTAAGCCTGTAAATAGTGAACCTGATTTTGCACCATTTCGTACAAACTAATCCAGCTACCTTGATTTCACAGGACCTAACCAAACTGATGGGCACCAGCAGAGAATTCCACTCCGGCTTCAAACGCGAGGTTGTTCTTCTGCAGAACAAGTCAGATGTGTTTGCAGAGGAAAATTCAGTTGTGATTTCCTTGTCCAAAATGTATTATGTTGGACATGTTTTCTACCCATACCATTCCCTCCAAAGGTACTGAAATAGATACGAAGTGACTATGCTGTTATTTTATGCAAATCAACAGATGGCCTGCAGCCTCTTAGATGAAAAATTAATTATATGAATAATTTACTGACTCTCTGCTGTTGTTGGTATAGGGGACAACGACGACAAACAAGCTGCATGTTTCAACACCACCCTTAGAAGGGGAAAAACATAACACAGAACGCCACAAGTAAATCTCCTTTGAGAAACTCCTACCAGAGGAATCGAATCTGGGAACCGACAACTGTCCGGCGACCACACGAAGCAGGAGGGCTGTCAGCTTCTCCCGTATTTGTGGAGAACAAGCTTACTGAAGACATGAAGAGAAATAACAGCGTGTCTTCTGAAGTCATTCTGAGCTGATGCGTACAAAAGCCTTGCTGGCTTTTAGGTCAAAAGTCAGAATCGCAATAAATCACTAAGATCCACTTGCACTGCTGAAGACGTTTTCACACAGGGCAACACAAGCTCGGACAAGGTCCTGTGCAGCCTGCTGTAGGTGACCCTGCTTCAGCAGGAGGGTTGGACTAGATGACCCACAGAGGTCCCTTCCAACCCCTACTATTCTGTGATTCTGTGATGGTACATG
>Ga0065711_1043877_pt1 | contig 14462 bp, 11 predicted proteins | sample Hoacrofraction12_FD_59098 | JGI IMG/M metagenome (GOLD analysis project Ga0065711, IMG submission 59098) | Hoatzin crop microbial communities from Cojedes, Venezuela - Epithelial fraction 12 v2 (version 2) | ecosystem: Host-associated > Birds > Digestive system > Esophagus > Crop | place...
AAAAAAAAAAAAAAAAAAAAAAAAAAAAAAATCGCTCTTTGTAACAAATACATCACCACTATCTGCTCCAGACAAGATTTTTTTCTCAACTAAAACCCCTCTAGTTTCCATATAGAACAGAGTTAATAAATAATCTGTATTTACAATCTTACAGTCATGAAGACTTGTAACAATGATTAGGTGGATAGTCTTGACGCACTTCTTGTTGTTTTAATCAATAATCCCTTGGTCATTATAACATCAAGGATCAGTAAAAATAAATATTTTACAATTTCATTATTTATCTACAGGCCCGTTCCCCTCCACCTCAAAGAAGTGAGGGGTTTAAGGCGTCTATGGCATGTAGAAAAGGAATGTTTTAATTACTATTATTTTTGTGCCTTTTTAACCATAAAAAGTGAAGCATGTGCTGGTTTCCTGAAGGACAGCACAGTGCTAGCTGAGATGGCGGTGCTTTCTGGCACCGTATTCGAAAGAAAACACTTAAAAGGTAAGTAAGGTCTGCATCTAATCAGGAAAAAACAGAATCTAATTGTAAATCCCAGTTCTCCCAAAGCTGGTGTGATCCAGCGTGCCAGTTTTTATCCTCTTTCCCCCTCCCACCACAGAAGTCAGTTTTAGGGTATCTGTTTTGTCCTATGTAATAGAGCAGCTGATCTAGCTCACCACAAATAGATTAAAAGGCTGTGTTTTCATCTGAAAGATATGACATCTAAAACTATACTTGTTTCTCCAAGTCAAATGGACGTAAACCAAGGTAGCGCAGCCCTCATTAAAAAGACTTCGAGTTCACCCTCCCACCCAAAAACCCTTTTCCCCACACAATGAAAGGTCTTCAGTTTAAGTAGTCCACAGCACATCCAAAGATGTTCTTTTTACAAAATCCTACTCCATGGGACCTCCAGTTAGAGAGGCAGTGACACTGCACTGTGATAAACAGCAAACAAATGTCTTTCCTACTGAAAGAAGTGTGCTTGTTCAGTGAAGACAATTCTCATTTGCAAGACACATTTTTTCCTTCCACTTCAGCAGAGGTCAGATACCAAGTATGTTCTCACTTTCATTCTCTCAAAAGCATTCTCTTGAGGCAGGTCATGTGTTTCGAGTCCACGTTTACGCAGAAAGAAGAAAGGAAGGAATAATGTAATGGTCCCAGGATTTGTAAGGCTAAACGTTTCAGAAGGTGCAATACCAGCATTTTTAATAGTCTCTGGGTCCAATAACCTTGTGATTATGGATCTGTGAAAAAGAAAGTCTAGATATTTAAATATTTCTGTGTCTTAGCATGATTGAGTCTAAGACATTAATTCCTAGAGACATTTGGAAAGAACATATTGGTAAAGAAAACTGAAAGTGCTTAGGTACTTTCTTGAGTTAAGATTTCAGAATCTAGTCTATGTATTCATTACATAATGAAGTCACAATTTAAAAAGACTAAGGCACGTGGAACTAGTCATATGCACTTACCTCCACTGAACTGCAAGAGTGCAATACTTAAGACAATCGTCTACTTTGCTTACTTTTAAGCAAATCAGTTTTTTGCATGTCAGACACTACTCTCTTGCTTGCTAAAGTCTGTATTTTGCATTTTCACCTTGGACTTTAACATTTGTGTTGATTTATTCTAATCAGTGTTTTAAAGGAGATTCAAGATGTATTTCGTATCTGGAACTTAACATGGATTTCTGATACTTCAGAATAATGGGACAGGAATATAAAGTTTAAATGTATAAAATCTAAGTAAACTCTTAAGAGTTTATCAAGAAGGTGTCCTGTTTCTGCCTACAGAACTCACTTGAGATCGAGCCATGAAAGATCATGGGTGAACTTTCCCTCTTAGCTCTTATTTCTTAATCCATTCTATTTTTGAGAGCAGCTTTCTTGAACCAATTCATTGATATAGGATCTCTTAAATACAATGTCTTCCTTACCTCTGCATTCATATTTAAGATCTGAGAAGAACACCATTTCTTGAGAGAAGACAAATAATCCTAGCCGACCACCAGCATAGGTTTTATCATAGATTGGTCCTGAGTCTGCCATGATTTTCTTCCCTTCATACATTACAACCCTGCAAAGATAGACAATAGGTCAGCCATGTTTGACAAGCTTCTGTTACATTGATCTTTGCAGACATCCACTTTCCTTGTGATAATTACTTAATGTAAAAGGATGATGCTCACCTGATGTAACCAGTCTTTGGTCTATGGCTAAGACGCCATCTGTACGCAGTGAAGTCTTTCCAGCCGATGTGACGAGGGTCATGCCACAAAGTTCTCACCTATGAAAGAATATTTTTTTATTAACCAAAGGCCTGAGATAACATAGCCATTATTTTGACATGAAGGTGCCTTGACAATCACCATTATGACTAGTAAAAGCTTAAAGTAAGTCATTAGGCTCTGTAATGGGGTCTTTTGAAATCAACTGCATTTAAATTTACTTTTAAATGTGTCAGTAGGAAACCACTCCACAATTCCAGAAACAATTGATTTACTGCTGCAGCAAAGCCTGTCTGCAGCATGCAATCTTCTTAGTTTTATACAATATTTTGTGTGATTTGGGATAATTATGAAGTTACTGGTCTTTGCCAAGAAGACTATACCATTCTGATCAGCATGTACAGACCCCCTGTAAGGGCTGAACTTGTTGGAAGTAGAGCCTGCCTTTGGTGCAGAAGAGTAGGTTACCAAAGTGCCACTCTTACCTGGCCAGGAGTGTTTCCTGTGTGCCACAGAGCATTACGGAGGTGTTCTCCTGGACCGGTGGTGGAATTCACAACTTTGATGGAGAGACCTGAATAGCCTTGAGCTTTGGTTGGTGTGGAGTCCCAGTAAGACTGGGTGATCTGCTTCCACATGACAACATAGAAACGACTGCTAGATTGGTAGCCAAATACAAAGCCAGCATAATCATCATCCCTTTCTGTGTTGATGAAGAAGGTACCACTGAAGTCCACAGCATTGAATTCATCAAAACCTATGGGGGCATTAAAGTAGAAAGTTTTAGATGCTGGTCATTTGCTATTCTTAAGCAACTCCTTAATAGTTTCTCAGGTTCTCCTCCTCCCTTGCCCCCAGCTGAAAAACAAACAAAAGTGTAATGCCTATCAGAGTCAAAGTTTTCCTCTTACCGACTGCAAGGCCAGGGTCACAGTTGACAGTCTGAACCAGTTCTTTACCCTGGTGACGAACAACCCAGTTTGGATCATTTTGGGAGGTTCCTTTGGGATCCAGGGGAATCATCTGAAATCTTCGGAAATCAGTCTCACTAATGTCCACATTTTCAGGGCAGATATCATCTATGTCTGGCACACTGTCCTGGTCAAAGTCATCTTTGCAAGCATCTCCACGTCCATCACCTGCAGGACACAGGTAATTTCACCATTATATCACCATTGCTCTTTGCTTCCGAGTGTTACAACTTGGAGTTGATATCTTAATTGAAAATCTCTGACTGCCCAGGTACTGCTGGCAGACACGCTACAGAAACCACAGAATCTACTGTATAAATGCCCTTTCACTCCAGCCTGATTGATAGTGACTTAGAAGTAAGTTGGACATGTGATTTTTACATTGCTCCTTATAGAAAAGGTAGAACGTCTACACTGTTGTGTTATTTGGAAGTTTTGTCCAACCCTAAGTTGGTGGTGGGGGAAGAAAGCAAGCATAAAAGTATTGGAAGATATTTTTAAAACGTTATTATGATACCGGTCATCTTACCATCAGAATCAGCTTGATCTGGGTTGGCAACCAATCTGCAGTTATCTTTGTCATCAGGGATACCATCATTGTCATCATCATGGTCACAGGCATCACCTTTGCCATCCTTATCATGGTCAGCTTGATTGGCATTGGGCACATAGGGGCAGTTATCAAGATTATTTTGATGGCCATCTTCATCTATGTCCTGGTTGTTATCACACTCATCACCTATGCGGTCAGAATCAGTATCTTCCTAAGAAAGAGTTAAAAAATAAAGAACATTTTAAAAAGCCACTTAAAAAAGGATGAAATAGGAGTCTAATAGCTAGAATTGGGATTTCTTCTTGCTTTAGCAAGAGCTAAGATGGATATAGTGACGTATTAGGATTAATACACGCTTACTCTAAAGCTGCCTGTGCTAACTGCTTTTGGGCTGCTTTAGTGTTGCCCTGGTTTTAATTTGAATCTACAGCAGCAGAAAGCAGTGTGGTCATCAGCTTCTCTTCTTCTCCCTTCTGCCAAGTAGTTCTTCTGTCACTAGTCTACCGTACCGGACACAGGATATTTCACCTCCCACCTTCTCTGGCAGCTTCCTGGTTCCAAGGGCCAGATAAGGGTAGGACTACTCTGTACCTAGCCAGTAGAGCCTGTAACATTAAAATATAGTCTACCAAGTCTTGGATTTGCAGCTTCCACACCATATCATAGTGTTCTTTATCATAAAAGCCCCCTGATTCGTCAGTCAAGACAATTATTCCCTTAGTGATCAAAGGCTGTGTGAACTGCTGTGCTTGCTGATCACGTATTTTAGCCAGTCATTTGCTTAGTCAGCTTCTGAAATAAGAAAAATAATCCAGTCATCCCTGAGGCTGCCTGAAGGTTTAGTCTAGTAGTCTTGACAACACTGGTGGATGACCCTGGTGTTGGTGTAGACAGCAGGCATACCACACAGTTTGAATAGCTACTAATTCTGACATTTGAAATCTAATATCTCTGCTTCTAGAACTTGATTAGAAAACTGTTTGAAGAACCATTAAAGTCTTATATTAAGATTTCAAAGTGTCAAGAGAAACATTCCTGAAAGGATCTTCAGACACTTTCTACCCTTAGGTGGGGAAGCAGTAGAGCAAGCAACAAAGACTAAGAAATTTTATATTATCTGTTTAAATCCTTCAGGTAACACTGCTTTTAGGCTACATGGCCATGCTACACTAGATTACACTGATTTGCACCGGCTTTTCTAACCCTTCAAACATTCCAGTTACGTTCCTGAAGCTAATAAACTTCCAGCCTTGTCCTTGACAGGACGGCACAGGCTTTATCTGCTTCTACCATCAAACGTTTTTGAACCAGTAAATTGTGCGAAAGGCTGGATCCCCCTGGATTTTTATTAAGAAGGATTTTAAAAGTGTCAGAATACATTTTTTCCTTAGAGAAAAGCAACCTGTGCTGCCTTCAGCTTACCAGTAGAAAAGTTATCTTTTGAAATGCCGCTGTTTCGAACTTAAGGACAAAGATTAAAGATCGACTTTGTGTCTAAGTGAACCCAGCACTATGGGCTATGAAGAGGGTAGTTCCTGCCTACCTAGATTTCATGCAGTGCTCCTAGGAATTTCATATCCTCACTACAAGAGCCACCACAACTGACAAACCTAAGAAATGTTTAGGAGATGAGCGCACACAGTAGCCTCACAGATCTTCACTAGAGTTACTTTTCAGAAAATACCCAGCAGCTGTTTGAACCATGAGGGCAAGTTATTTGGTAAAAGCACCATTTGGCAAATTAATTAAGAATGGTTTGTGACAAGTCAAATTTAATCTGCAACTTGTTGTTCAAATATTTTCTACAATACACAACATCCTATATTTTTTATAATACCTGTCTTCTATTTATATAATGCAAATTCCCTACCTGGTCAGGATTGTGTTCCAGTGGACAGTTATCACACTGATCTCCAACACCATCCAAGTCTGCATCTCTCTGGTCTACATTGTAGACATACTGGCAGTTGTCCCTTTCATTAAGGACCCCTGCAAAATTAAGGAGAGTTCATGAATGAATGTCAGACATCTAAATGCTGCAAAGAACTGTATAAAGCCACCACACACTTCTTGATATGTTTTTGAAAGCATTTTGAGCAGCATTTGAAAGCTTTGAAACTTGACTCATCACTAGCTCTGCCACATGCTTCTGTTCCTACTGCCTGTGAGAATAGAGCTAGAATTTAACTGTGCCAAAATATATATATTTCAAAGTAAATTTCCATTAGCTGTAACTGTTACTTCAGTAATCCTTATGTCCTGAAACCACCTTTTGTATTTTCAGGGATGAAATTCTGGTAGGAAATCAGTGGTACATTAGATCAATCTGTGATTAGAAAACCTTCTAAAGGAGTCATCAGAAGCCACCTACCATCTCCATCAATATCCACTGCACATGCATCTCCTTCTCCGTTGTTGTCAGTGTCAGTTTGATCAGGGTTGTGATTGTAGGGGCAGTTATCACAGCGGTCACCAACATCATCCCTGTCATAGTCATACTGCTGTGGGTTGTAGATGAATGGACAGTTGTCCTGCAAGAGCGAAAAAGAAGTCAAGCTTTAAAGAGAGTCAAATTAGAGCTTTAACCAGATCCTACTTATGCTTGTACCACTACGTGAAAGAAGTGAAACGCAGGGAACAGTTAAAGCTGGAATGCTTCTATCTCAAAAAACCCCACCGCTTACATGAGTGTAGGAATGGCTGAATAAAAACAAATATTCACTTCCAAAGCTCAAGCAGCTGCAGAAAGTTTGTCTGCATAGTTATGCATATTTAAAGGTTTCTAGAATAGCTGTCAGTGCCAGCAATTTCCTATGGTCCTCTCTTAAGATTAACATCAGAAGCTAGATCCCAGCCTTAGGAAGGGGAAAGGGAGAGCTACATTCTCAAAGGCTGTTCTTCTGTGTTGTCTTACCCGGTCATCAGGAATACCATCATCATCATCATCATCGTCACAGGCGTCACCAATCCCATCCTTATCATAGTCTTCCTGCCCAGAGTTGGGCAGATTAGGGCAGTTATCCTAGAAAGGAGAAAGTACACAGATGTGTTTACTCCTGGTGTGATGACAATAGGGATTTTAGCAGGTAAGATCTAATCATTAAGCAAAAGATCATAATATTTCAATCAGGTATGTGCTACCTTACTGTAATTCTTTCAATTTTAGCTAGTCATTAGTGTGATAATAAATCTTAGAAAGCCATAGTTCAAATCATTTTTAAAACAAAGATTTGGCTGCTTTTGAGAATCTTACTCTCTTCTTCTTCCCCTGGAGATACATATCTGTCAGAACAAAGCTGACATAGGTATAGCCTAAACTTGAGTCTTCCTAGAACATCTATAAGAAATATTTATAACTGTGTCAGGCTTCATTTTTTCCTATCTTGCAGGAATATCTAAAGCAACAGCAAAAGCCTCCTAGCAATACCTTGGCAATGGTATCCCTACACAGGGAGTATTTCACCAGTTTTATTTGTAGAGAGGATAGTTTAATAGCTCTAACAAGACAGAGGCTTGCTTTTTACCTCTAAGTTAAAATATTTTGTATATTTCTGAGATAGACAGGCTGTTACAATGGTAGAGGGGAAAACAGAATAAACTTACTTTTTTACAGTGGTAAGTGGCATTGGCAACACAAACAAGGTTCTCATTTGGCCATCCATCCAAGTCTGTATCTTCTCCACAGATTATGCCATTGCCAGCATAGCCTGGTTTACATTCACAGCGATACATGGGGTCACTGAAGTGGCCAAGGTAATTGCATTTGGCATTCTTGTTGCAGTCATGAGTTCCATCTGTGCATGGATTACGTGGCTTGCAGACCTAGAAGACCACGCAGAAATTAAATCCACTAGGAACATCTTTTTATTCCTCATTTTTCCCTAGAGATTCAAATAAAACATGGAGAACACTTGCTTATTTTGATCAGAGATCCTTCAATCAGAAAAACCCTCATAAATTACTTTCTTCCACTCCCCAACTCCAGTAGCAGTCTTAGCATTAATTAGTTTTCTTCTTCAAACCTTATTTATGTTCAAGTGGAACCAAGCACTAAAATATTTCTAAGGCACATGTTGTTGGATCATAAGTGAATACTGATGAAATTACTCTCCTAAAATTATGTATAACATCTCAACCGTCCATGGCTGAGGAGGACAGTGATTTTTAAAATAATTTTGAACTCCAGTAGAAACTGCTTAATGCTCCTTCTGTTCTGAATCACAGAGGATGGTGTTTTAATAAACGTACCAAGTCTTTCTTCCCTGAAACACATAGATGCTCTCTGTTATTTAGAAACTTTGTGAGATTTCATAACCCAGAAGAGTTCTTAAGTTGACAATACCTGTTTGTTAGCCATGGCATCCTCAACACTGCGACCAAAGGGCTGTGTCCCAGTGAAACGTGGTGGACAAGGCAGACAGTTGTACCCAGGTTCAGTATTCTCACACCTGTGCACTCCATTAAAGACAAAGCAGGCATCAGGAACCTCTTTGCACTGGGATAGAGAAGAACAACAGTTTGCATTAGAAAACACTGGGATTTTATTCTCCCTTCCCATTTTCTTTCACTCCCTTTAAGGAGCAAACTCTAGTCTTCTTACCTCATCAATATCTTCGCAGTGGACACCATCACCATGGTAGCCAGCAGGACAAGCACCACACTTCCAGGAACCGTCAGGGGAGCTGGTACATGTAGTCCCCGCAAAGCAGGGATTAGACAGGCACCCATCTGAGAAACAAATGAGAAAGTGTTAAGATGAGGGATGCTTACCATGGTGCTACAGTACTATATTTGACAGATATGATGGTTTAAGATTCTAGCACTTGTGTTTTACAGACTTATGTCAACTTTTTTAATCAGTATTTTCAAGAATGTCCACAACCTTCAGATGTTCATGGGAAAATGGATACTCACCAATTGGACAGTCCTGTTTGTTGCAGACCTGAGTCCCTCTAGCTTCACCTACGCAAGTCTTCCCACCATACTGAGGCTCAGGATTATTACAGAGACGGCTACGTTTTTGAAGTCCTCCTCCACATGTCAGTGTGCAAGCATCCCATGGAGACCACGGTCCCCAGTTGCCATTAACTAAAGGGAGACAGAAGTTAGAAGACACATATAGCTTTAAATTCAGTGGAACAACTAGTTTCTACCTGACTAAGGACTATTACTTTTGTAGTGAGAGCACTTCGGACGTTGTTCAGACATAAATGACAGAATTAATGGACTCTGTGGAAGAGCCATATAAAACAGTTTAGTTTCATCTGAAACTAACCTGTGACGTTTTACCTAGACCACCTCTAAGCTTAAAGAGAGATTACTAGAACGAGATTACATAGCAGCTACTCAGCAATTTCACCATTTAAGCTACCAAATAGTAGTTACCACCTGGACACACTTACTTGGGCAAGGATCTTTCTGGCAGGGTTTGTTTTCTCTTGCCTCACCCTCACAAGGTTTGCCACTCAGCTGTGGTACTGGAGAGTTGCAGAGACGAATTCTAGTGATGATGCCCGTGCCACAAGTGACAGAACATGATGACCATGGTGACCAGTGACTCCAGCCACCATCCTGTTTAACTACAAGAGAGATATATTGGTTATTAGTAGAGTTTCTGAAGAACAAACTTCAGCTGCACAACACCTAGGACATACCTAGTACCAGAACTGTGCCAGAGATTCCAAATATATAGGATAGCCTCAGCACCGTCACAGATCATGTTGTTTTGTCACTAGAGACATTACATACCTAAACTGGCCTCAAATTTTGTCCTGGGAGCAGTGTCCCAACATGCCTATTTACTGCATTAACTGTCTGCTCCTCTTGACCTGATTAATGTAAGTCCTTAAAGCTTGAAGCCAATGCTCCATCCCAGTGACAAAGCTCCATGGTAATCTTTGCTGTTAACATTAAGCCAGCAAAAGTGGCCTGTGTTTTACTACCAGTGTTAGTAGATTAAGTACTTACATCTCTTATCACACTCCTGAAGGTGGCAAGTCCGAGTCTGTACAGAAGACCCTTCACAGCGGTTATTCAGACTGTCACAGGATCGCCCTCTCTGCTGAATCCCATTCCCACACGTCACAGAACATGAAGTCCATTCAGACCAAGGAGACCATCCATCATCTGCGTAGTCGCTAGCTGCAGAGGGGTACAGCTCTGTTAAGACCCAGGTACACGTCTTTCCATGGTCTTTTCTCCCGCCCCTCTCTCCACAGTAAAGGACACAACTGTCCTCAAAAGCCATATGCATCTTCCATTCTTGTGCAAGACAAAGGCCATGAACTCAAATGCTTCAGTGCTTGCATGCATCACCTAAGTGATTAACCTCCAAGAGACATCAGGCTAACCTTACTCCAGTGGTGCAAGGTTATATCCAGTTGTATTACACTTTGGAGCACCATGTGTCTCGCTAGACGAAGCCAGCTGCTACAGAAGTGTGAAGGTATTAAGTACTTACGCCAGCATCGGGGGCAGCACTCCCCATCAGGCACAGTGGCATTGGAACAAGGCATGAGAGGACAGGACACTTTCCGGCAGATAGTGGCAGAGTTCTATAACGAATTATGAGAACTGCAATAAGCAAGTGGAATATAAACAACATCTGCAGTGTGGTTAAATGATCTTTTCTGCAGCATTTAAAGACTCAATAGCACATCTAAAGCAGAGCCCCTTGTATTTAGAGCTAGTACAACCCGAGGGTAGTCCCAGGTATTTTTAGTCAAACTTCATCTCATTCCCATTCTCACCCATTGTGTTTCAGTCAAGAGCAGAAGTATTTTGGTTTTGCAGAAGTTGGTCAAGAGTAGCTACCAGATGCTGGCTAGAGTAAGAGACTAACATGTGATACCCAAAGTAAAAGGTCAGACTTCAAGGGAAGGAAACAAGAATGAGAAGCCAGCTTGCTTTTCAGTTAACGTGGATTTAAGCTGATTATATAGTAAAGAAAACCAGTTTAGTGGACTCCGCTCAAGAGCCGTGAAATCTATAACTTATACTTAGAGGTCTTTGATCTTTAAGCCAAGCAGGCAGGGTAAGAACACCCACCTCTAGTCTCAATGAGAGCTAAAGGGCAGCCTATAGTTTTGCTTCTTGAAGGTAGCAGCTTGGTCAGAAGAAAGCTCTCATGATTACTATTTTAATCTCCCCAAGCAAATGACTACATTAAGGCAATTACAGCTAACATTGAGTAAGAGAGTTGGTAGGAAAGAGGCAAGCGGAGAAGTCAGAGTATCATTTTCTGGCTACACAACAAAAGATGTAGACACCTATAGAAGCAGATGCAGAACTCGCCGAGATGCCTTGGATTGCACATGTACAAATACTCAGCCTTCAATTTCTAAACAGCGGCAGGCTAGTTAACCCACTCTTTGGTAGACTGGTACTCCAAGATACTTTTGCTAAGGTGTACTTACAGTGAAAGGGAGCAAGCAAAGAGTTTAAAGAAACTCTGAAATAGTGTTTTGGTGTACAATATTCCGCAGAAGTGGAACACAAAGCATAAGTATCTTGCCAAGTGATCCTGAAATCTGGAAGGGATTGCTCTTCCATATAATCTCTAACAGCTAATAGGACACATCTTGAAGCATTTGTTAGATAAAGATAGATAAACTGTGTTAACAGTTGTATCAGAGTGACGTTTTGTATAATTTTCTAAAATACTGCTGTTGTAACACTGTATGAAAGCTGCCTTTATACCAGAGATCTAGTAGCATGAAATAAAGTGAATAATTCTCTGGCTACTGTAGTATGCCCAGTTCTGTGTAGGATTCACTCTAACAAAGAATGTCATTTAGAAATATCTGTTCATTTCCACTCATGAAAGAGGATTTATGAATGTGAGGAATCTTACCTGGCAGGTACATTCAGTGCAGCTGTCAATAGTCCACTCTTCTTTATTTTTGTGCAAGATTCCATTATGAATGCATACTCCAGGAGTGATCTGGACCACTTTGGCAATGAGCTCGTTTTCTTCAGTCTTGGGGGGATGGAAGGCAGGGGAGAGAAGCAGAGAGAAGATATTTAGAAGTCGATACAGAAAATGCCCTTTTCCACAAAAGTCAGAGAGTAAAGTTATTACTGTTTATCCAGGCTCTGAAAGGGCAGGTTAAACTTCACTCACTAAGTGCCAGTTAACAAAAGGTACCATGAATTTAACCAACACTCACCACTTTGCGAACTCTGTCTTGAAGTGTTGTAACCATGGACCGGAGCCCCTGCAGTTCCACAAACATATTTGTTAGTTCATCGCAGGAAAAACCACAGACTGCTTGGATGTCCTTTGTTTTATGGCCAATGTAATTAGTGCGGATAGCTGGGCTGGAACCGTTGATAGGGTTGTCCAAAGTAATGATCGCACTAGTGGCTAAGAGACAAAAACACACATAAAGTAAATGCATTTTTTACCATGTGCATTTATCATTCCAGGCTAACACCTGCTCAACAGCTGCCACCAGATTCATTAGGGTGCCTGCAGAAATATAATCTTATTTCTTATGCAATGTGGATTTGCATGTCAGCATACTTCTGAGTTGTTTAAACTCGTCTTTCTAACGTAATGAGGAATCTTATTTTTAATAGGTCATTGGATTCAGAAGATTGCGGACTTACAGCTGGAGCAGCCTTTGTTCCTCAGGATAGTTTCCAGAGTTGTTCCAAACACAAACCGCACGTTCTGCAGCAGTCCCTGTGGACAGAGGAAGAATTACAGCTAATTGCAGCGACTGCAAAGGAAAGAAATACAACTTGCATGGGGAGAGCTTGTAGCCCCATAAGTTCACCTAAGATCATTAAGAGTCATTTCATGACAGACAGATGGCAGTGTGAAACATGTTGCTTTATTCTTAAAGATAAAAGCCCTGCTTTCTAACACTCTCATCCTTGACCACAAGGACCTGGCAGCTCTCTAGGCAAGAAGGAAAAAAACCCCATGAATTTCTGAATCTCATACAAGAAACGGAGCAATGAAGCTACAACTACCTGTTTGGAAGCTTCAGTAAGTTCTATCCCTGCAAATCTAGTGCTTCACCCTTCAAACTCCGTATTAAAATTTAGTAGATTTAGAGGTGGTGTACATCAGATGTACACAAACTACTCAGTGGTGGAACCCTTCCTCCCTCTTGCCCATGTCTTTGTAGCTATTTAGGCTGGCTGAGCAGCTAATGCACCTTCAAGGCAGATGACTGAAAATACTAGGCAAAAACATACGTGAAACTCTTACCTGGAAGTTGTCATTGACTCCCCCTTTGGCAATACGGAGCCTGGCACTGCTGGCCAGGTCCCTAGTGAAGATGTTCTGGATGGGCATGTCCAGTTCAGCGTTCTCCATTTTCTCACAGCCCACATAGAGCTGAGCCCGGTCCTCCTGCACAAACAGGGTGATATTCTTCCAATGTCCTGTAGCTAGCAAGGCATCCTCCACTGACACTAACTGCTGCTTGCCGTCACCAGAAAGGCTTAGGTCCAGGGTGCCTGCCTTGCCATTTGATACTAGACTGAAGACATGACCAGAGCCATCTTTCTGTTCCACAGACAGCAGCGTGCCTCTACTCTTCTTGGCTTGCCGGAGAGTGGCCAGGAGGATGAAGCCCTTCTCGGCATGGATGGCATCTAATAAGTCTTGGAACTTGGAGTCAGGGACAGCCGGGATGCGACTGGCATCTTCAATGCGGTAAGCGGGGCTGGAGGATTCTGGTCCCTTCACCAGGTGCACCCCGGGTGCCCGGCGGCCGGCTCCCTTCCGAATGAAGCCGATGAGTTCAAAGAGATCGAAGACGCTGTTATCATCACTCCTGGACTCTGCAGAGAGATCAGAACAAGCATCATGAGCAAGGGACAAGGAGAGGCTGAGTAGGTGCCCATCTCCCAGGACAGCTCAACGTACCAGCTCGTGGTGCGCAGCGTGCAAGGTACAGCGCCGCACGTCAGAGCGCAGACGGTAGCGCCGAGGGCATGGCAGCCCTGAGAGCTGCTGCATGGCCGCCCACGTGCATTCCTCTGCGGGAGCCAGCTGGCACAGGAGTGCCAAGTACTCGCTGACTGACATGCAGCAGTAGCAGCCCTTCTGGCACCCCGTTAGACTCTAGCAGAGGAGGACTAGACCGCAGAAGCTCCGACTGCGGTACTCCCATGCTAGGGTACAGCCAAGTGAGCTTGCTTAGTCCGGCCGGGTGACAGCAAGCGCAGCGGCAGCTTCTCTACAGCGTGGTGACGGCAGCCTGCTGCCCTGTTCCTTCCTCAGCCAGCTCCCACATCGCATTGCCCCTTTCCTCTGCCCAATGCAGAGGTGGACAAGCTACGCGCCCAAGCCCTGGAGGCTCCACGCTTCCATTCCTGAAGGTTACACGAGTTCCACACCAGAGAAAGGTTTCCTGCTCCTACCTAGCTGATGATCAGGTTGAGAAGTTTTTGTTCCTGGAAAGCTCCGGAGCCCTTCCCCACCGAGCACTACCCGGACACCGAGGAGCGCTGCCTCTTCTCTGCCCCCTTCCCCGACGGCTCGCAGCACCGGCACGGAGCGGGTCTTACCTGCGGCGCGCTTGGCCTCCGAGGCGTCGAGCACGACGAGGAGGAAGAGAGCCGCTACCGGCCCCATGGCGAAGGTCCGCCTCCGAGCCAGCCTGGGGACGGGCACAGGGAAGGAGGTCACCGCGCCGCCGCCGCACCGGGCGCCGCCACCGCACCGGGCGCCGCCGCTCCCGAGGCTCCCCGGCGGCA
>Ga0065711_1043878_pt1 | contig 14462 bp, 23 predicted proteins | sample Hoacrofraction12_FD_59098 | JGI IMG/M metagenome (GOLD analysis project Ga0065711, IMG submission 59098) | Hoatzin crop microbial communities from Cojedes, Venezuela - Epithelial fraction 12 v2 (version 2) | ecosystem: Host-associated > Birds > Digestive system > Esophagus > Crop | place...
GAGACTCCACAACCTCCCTGGGCAGCCTGGGCCAGGGCTCCGTCACCCTCAGAGGGAAGAAGTTCTTCCTCATGTTCAGACGGAACTTCCTCTGCTTCAGTTTGTGCCTGTTGCCCCTTGTTCTGTCACTGGGCACCACTGAAAAGAGCTTGGCCCCATAATGGATGCCCTTGAGCAGTTCAGGGCTGTGGGCTCAGCATGCCGGGGCAGATGGGGGGAGCCCAAATTCGTTCCCACTCAAGGACCAGCCCACCGGCTCCCTCAAACCAGCCCCTCCGATCCTTGTTGTTGGGGGCTTCCTTGCTTTTCCCACTTCTTCCCCAAAGTGGCAGCTGGGGAACAGCTTTGTGGAAGGTCATGTGCTGGAGACAGTGCCAGGACAGATGTGTGATTTGCCCGGGTTTTGTCACACCGGTTGCCCCCATCTGTCCTACTCCAGGTGACCTTGGATGGAGCCGTTCCTTGTCTGCTCTGCACACACAGCGACGTGAAGAGCAGGCGGTGTTCCCCGCGGGGAGTCGCTCTGTCTGCTGCCCTTTCACTGCCTTCTGGTTGCGTTTCAGGAGGCCCCACGCACATGACCAAACAGTCGGGATCGTCGGTGTCCGAGCGGGAACGGGAGCGGGAACGGGAGAGGGAACGTGAAAAATCCATCCTGGCCTCCACCACGGTGGAACATGCACCCATCTGGAGACCAGGTAGGTTGGGCAGGAGACCGGCGCCATATCCTGGGGCCCTTGCTGGGTGCAGGTAGGGTTGGGGCTATAAAACAAAGAGCTGAAGAAGCCCTTCTTTGTATTTTCCTCCAGGTACAGAGCAGTCAAGCAGCCGTTCGTCCTCACACTCTCACAGCCACCAGCACTCTCCTGTCTCGCCCCGCACCCACGAGACCATCCAGCAGCGCCCCAGCGTGCTCCACAACACGAGCATGAAGATCATCTCCTCGGAGACCCCCACCCCTTCCGTCCTGCGGTATGTCTCCCCGTCACGGTTCCTGCTGCTTGCCTGGACCCCTGCACCGGGGCAGCCGTGGTTTTAATTAATTAATTAATGGATTTAATTAATAAGCATCACATGGGGCACCTCTGAGATGGAGCGAGCGTTGGTTTGACCTTCAGTCTCAGCAGCAGCAGGATTGGGGCTTACAGAGAAGTTGTGGTGGGGAGAGGCAGATGAAGGTGCCAGTTCCTTTGCTTTTCGTTGTGGTTTTTACTGCTAGGAGGAGAGAAAGCAGGAGCATCCCAGGGCTCTCTGTGCTCAAATCGCCTGGGCAAGAGGGTATCGCTCCTCTTCCTGAAGGCTACGTGGTAGGGGATTTGTGAAGGTCTCTGGGACCCGTCCCATGGGTCTTGTTCTCCCCAGTCGATTCATGCAGGCCACAGCCAATACCCCGTGGCCAGTTACTGTGGCGGAGGCTCCATCCAAGCCCTCCTCACCTGCACCAGCATGGGCCAACCCTGTGCTCAGGAGTCATTGGCCAGGCAGAGCTGAACGCTGGGGCTCTGGTAACAGCACTCCCCTTTCTCCACGTGCCTCTCTCATCTGCGCCTTGTCTTTGTTTGCCTTCCAGATCCTCCTCCACCACGACCACGTCACCGATCCGCTCCGCCGCCTTCCCCTCGGCCTCCACCCTGCGCTCCTCCATCAGCGCGGCAGACGGCTACGCAGCGCTGATGGACCCGGCCGTCCTGCAGAAAGAGGCCTCGAGGGCACGGGAAGCCAAGGCAGAACGACCCCAGACTGACAACAACGTCTTCACCTCAAAGCTGCCCAGTGGGGCCAACCTCGAACAGTCACCTTCACCCATTAAAGCCATGGAGTCGAGACCTTTACCTGCCTCCGGACCTGGTTCTTCTCATCACTATAGCAGAGGACAGGGGAAAAGCCAACAGCACCATCACCCTCTGGACCAGCAGCACGCAGCCTCGGGCCCCGAGCAGCACAGCAGAGAAAAGAGTCAAAGTAAACCCTTTTCAATGCAGGAACAGGAGCTCCGAGCACTCGGTAAGACCACCACGACAGCGGCCAAATTCATAGGTGTGATTATCATGCGCCAAATGTCTTGCGATAAGGGGCAGCGAGAAAGAGGCTCGCTAAGTAACGACTCCACTAGCGATGGTAAGAAATTGGAGGGGAGAGGCGAGAGAGCTGTGGCCTGAAAGCCATTTTATTTCACTGTTTCTTATTTTTAGTTGCACGTTTTGGCTGCTGGCTTCGTCAGCTCCCCCAGTGTGCTTGTCCCTCTCCTTCCCGGTTGTCGTGTGACTCCAGGCTCTTTTATTTGTATGGGTTTTAGGGATCTTCCCTTCTCCCACCCTCATTTAGTTTTTCCCGTTGCCAAGTCCTGTTTTGCAAACGTTGTTCAGTTTCTGGTGTTGCTTTTTACAGACAATAGCAATTTGCTAATTCTGATTTCCCCATCGTTAGAAATTCCCAGGCAGTCTGTAAGGAGCAGTTGTGGGTCAGAAACCAAAGGAGCGAAGCAGAGAACTGGCAGCGTGAGTGGGACAGGGCTGCTGGCCGTCAGACACGCGCCTCCCCGCTCATGGTTGTACCGTTGAGCTGCGGGGTCTCGGAGGGCTTTGCGAGCTGCTGCATGGTGCAGCTCAGATGGGGTCCCCTTGCTTGGGGTGACCTCGCTCAGGGACCTGGTGCTGGATGCTGCACAAGAGGGCAGCGCGGGCAGGGCTGTCCAAGCATGGCTCAGCCGTGCTCAGCAGCCATTTCCAGAGCAGACCGCAGGAACCAGCAATCTTGTGTAGGACACACAAGCACCGGGTGAAGTTTCTCCAGAAGGAAGTGCAGGGTCTGTATTCAAGATCTAGATCCTTCTCGATGGGACCAGTCTTCACCTAGAGCATTCATCCAAGCTCGCACCAGCATACAAAAGCAGCAGGCAGCCCGTGGGGATTTGATGGGACCCCATCGTGGAATCATAGAAGAGTTTGGGTTGGAAGGGACCTTTAGAGGTCATCTAACCCAGCCCGCTTGGAGTGAGCAGAGACATCTTCAGCTGGATCAGGTTGCTGAGAGCCCCGTCCAGCCTGACCCTTTTCTAGGGATGGGGCCTCCACCATCTCTCTGGGTGACCCATTCCAGTGTTTCACCACCCTCACGGTAAAAAGTTTCTTCCTTATATCCAGTCTAAATCTGCCCTCCCTTAGTTTAAAGCCATTACCATCTTCAAGTTGAAGCATCTGACTTGGCCATCAGCGCTGGAGGTTGCCACCCAGCTCCCCTTCCTGTAACCCAAGGGTGGAAAGCACACAGCATCGTAGCCGGGGAGGAGAGCTGCCGCTCTCGGTGGCACATCCCAACCCACCCATCCCACCACTTGGTCATGTCTGGTCCTGGCCCCCTGTAGCAGCGTGCACCGAGGATGTGTCTCTGGCCGCAGTGCACTGCCTGGCTGAGCTCGCCCTCTGCCTTTTTCCCTGGTGCTGGTGTTTCTTCCAGCCGAGCGTTGTCATGCTCCGGAGGAGAGGGACAGCTTTTCTGTGGCCCTGAGCTTGCAGAAAGGAGCTGGTGTTCCCCAGAACTTCACCGTTGGTTAAGGATCTTTCCAGAACAGGACACTTCACTGGGTAGATCCAAAGCATGGTCCCTGCGGTGCTGGCATCCGGGTGGTGCATGGGGTGATGGGGGATGCTGCATGGGAGGTTCTCCATGCGGGTCCTGTCCTCTCCGTGCCCCAGGTACGTGCGAGGGCAGTGTGTCCATGCCGGGACACCGGGGACCCTCCGGCAGCAGATCTGCGGGTCGCCTGCCAGATCTGCCTGCAGCGGGCGGTTTCTAGGAATTGAGCGTTAGGAGGGTAAAGGGCTGTGGAGGCAAAAGTCGGGAGCGTTACCAACCGTGCTTAGCTGGTGAGAGGCAGTGTCTGCCTGCTGAGGACTCCTCTGTCCTCCACCCCGGTCTGGAGAAGCATAATCCGTCCGTGCCTCAGTTTCCCCTCTCTGTCAAAGGATAATGGTGGTCCCTCATTCCAGCTCTGCCTGCTTTGATGCAGCTTGCGTCCATTCAAAGGGCTTAAAAGGCAGAGAAAGGTCAAGAAGCCTTTTTGCCCCTGCAGTGTGCGAGTCCACTGTCTTCGGAGCAGGATCTGGAGTCTGCAGGGCCTCGCGCCCGATTTTCAAGTCCCTGCTGTTGGCCATGCTGGGCTTGGGGCTTTTCTTTGTAAAGCACTGGAGATCTCCCATGCCACCACCTCCATGGCTGCAGAGCGTTGCCTTCTTCCCTGGCATAGTGGAGTTTTAAATTTTCTGTTTCAGGAGGTGGGGGAAAGGGGGGGAACAGGTTGTGAAACCGCAGGGCTTGAGTTTGGTTCCTGACTCTCATGCTGTCACCGCGAGCGGCTGTGTCCAGCTCTGCAGGAATGAGACATCGCCTCTTTACTGCAGCCATCACCACAACGGGATGTCAGAGGTGGCTCTGGGGGGTCCCTGCAATGTCACCTGCCGGGTCTTCCCTCATCTCCTTTTCCTCATTTTGCTGAACGTGTGACTACCCACAAGAGATGGTTGCCACAGCCCTAGAGAAGAGCCAAGCGAGCTCCTGGTTTTAACTCCCTTCTCCCATCTCCCCAGGCTTTCATGGAGGCTACAGCCCTGAGCGGATGGAAGCGGTGAGTCCCGTGAGCTCGCCCAGCCTGTCCCATGAGAAAGGGGCCAAGATGCTGCAGGATGCGGAGAAGGGGCACGGCGAGCATGACCTGAGACAGAAGCAGCAAGGTGAGGGCAGGGGCTGGCAGTGCCGGCAGCGCGGGAGAGCCCGAGCTGGCATGGGAGGGCTTCCTCACCCAACTCCCACTCGCTGGTGCCAGGCCAGGCCGGCGTTCGAGGCAGGGGACGGAGCCGTCGTCTCACGTCTGCTCTCCCCTTCGTGCCTCCCCCAGGCTCGCTGAAGGCCTCGGCTCCCGAAGCAGCCCACCTGCAGCACCTCCGGCAGCCCGACGGCCCCCAGCCCCAGTGCCAGCCCCTCCAGTCCAGCCAGAGCATCAAGGGCATGAACCAGCGGGTGGTCACGCTGGCCCAGCACATCAGTGTAAGTCACCTCGTTCTTGCCTTCCCGCCGGGGCTCCGGGGAGGAGGGAAGAGCTGATACAAAGCATGTCTGGTGGGGAGGGGCGGGGAGTGATGCTAGAGACCTTGGCACCTCTGGCTGGGGGCTGGAGGGAGCAGGGTGCATCAGGTATATTCAGTCCAGGTGTTTGCGTCCCCAGCAAGCCCATCGCGAGAGCTGCTGCAGGCAGGAGGCAGAAGTTACATCCCTGCAGGGACAAACCAGCCCAATTCCCTCCTGCTCGCCCTGCCTTGGTGAGCCCAGCAAAACAAGATGCAGAAACCAACTCTTATTTCTGACTCAGGGCTTTCTTCTTCTAGGAGGTCATCACGCAGGACTACACGCGCCATCACCCGCAGCAGCTCAACTCCCACATCCAGGCCCCGGTGTACTCCTTCCCCGGGGCCACGTGCCCCGTGCTGGACCTGCGCCGCACCCCCAGCGAGGCCTATCTGCAGCAACAGGAGCACGTGGTGGCCTCCAGGATCTCCCCGCAGAACGAAGGCGGCAAAAGGTGAGGTGGGGAGTCCAACCAAAGCTGGCACAGATTGTTTAGGTGGGAAGGGACCTCTCCAGGTCATCCAGTCCAACGCCCTGCTCAAGCAGGTCAACTGGAGCAGGTTGTCCAGGGCCATGGCCAGTTGGGTTTTCAGTATCTCCACTAATGGAGACTCCAGCAGCTTTCTGGGCAACCTGTACCAGCGTATGAGCACCCTCACAGCAAAGAAGTGTTTTCTTGTGTTGGGATGGAATTTCATGTGCTTTGGTTTGTGCCTGTTGCCTCTTGTCCTGTCACTGTCCTCAGTCCCTTGCAAGTCACAGCGCAGTGACCTTTCAGACCGCAGATGGTTTCAAAAAACCCAGAGCAGCATGTTTTCCATTGATTCAAAGTTAATTTTATCTTCATCATTCTCAGTGAATCAGAAGCTTGTTAGACACATGTGCCCTGTTGACTGCAGCTATCCATTTCAGGCACCACCTGTATTTCTTTTAAGTTCACTTTGAAATCATTGTGCTGTTACCAGCACGAGGAAGGTCTGATTGCTGTTGGATGGAATTAAAAAATGGGAAGGGTGAGAACGGGGTCTGTGGTCAGACACCAGCAGAGACCCAGATGTGTCCAGGAAAAAGTGGTGTCTCCAAACTGGTGGTTCTTTGTCAGTAAATGTGATTATTCTTCCCAGCTCTGCCTGGACCCAGAGTTGGCTTTATAAGATTAGGGGAGAGAGCCCAGCCCTGGCCACCCAGCGATGAAAAAAAAAAAAAGTGTGTGGAGGGGGGGAAAAGCAGAAACCACAGAAAGAACAAAGACGTAAATTCCCAGAACTCGCCGTGAGGAATTCCTCGCAGACTCGAGCCTGGCCGTCTCCCAGGCTTGGCTACAGGCAGGCATCGAGGGGCTGCGTCGGTCCTCTCCGGGCTGCCCCAGCATCTCCTCGCCCACAGCCAGCGAGCCCCTGTGTGGCCCCAGACGAGGTGGACGGGAGGTGGCGGGTCCCCAAAGGGTTAACATCCTCCGCAGGGCTGGTGTCCCTCCCAGACAGGGACACTTGGGCTGAGCCAGCAAGTCCCAGGACTGGTCCCGCCGTCCGGTCCCTCCTGGGCCGCTGCGTCTGGGGCGGCTGCCGGCTGGCCGGCTGCCTGGAAATCTGCGCCGCGTCTCGGCTCAGTCCTGCTCCGCACGCCTGCGGTGCAGAACGCCCAAGCTGCGCTCTTCCTCCGGCTCACGTTAAAAGGTGCCGTAAGCCCACAGGGGCGTGGGGGGGTTGGCTTTTTTCCCCCCTGCTGTAGGAAAGCTGTTTTAGTCCTCCTCCCCCCCCCAACCCCGAGCTGCTGTGCAGAGGATGTTGCAAGAACCCGGCTGCATCTCGCCATCGCTCCCGGCAGGTCCCCGGAGCAGAGCAAGGCCTCGGCCGGGAGCGGGTCGGACAACTGCATCGAGCCGGTGTCTCCACCAGACGGCGTGGGGGAACCGGAGCACGCCAAGGCCGCCGCGTACCCGGTCCTGTACCGCGACGGCGAGCAGATGGACCACAGGTACCGCCGACCAAGGGGATGGTGGCGAGGGACAGCATGGGGATGTCCCCCCCGTCCCCATGCTCGCTCTCCCCCGGGCTGCATTCCTTGCCATGTCACTTCCCAGTTTGCCATCCATTTGTACAGGCTTTCCAAGACGGTTCGGTACACTTCGGGCAGGGATAGGGAGAGAGGTTGGAGATCCTGAGTATCTCAGGAGCCCCCGGGCTGATTCTGAGGAGTCTCTCTAGGTAGGACTTTGTGAACTGGACATTGCAGAGGTTTCCGATGGTCTTTTGCTTTGCAGGATGGGGTCCAAGTCCCCAGGAAACAACACTCAGCCTCCAGCTTTCTTCAGCAAGCTGACTGAGAGCAACTCTGCCATGGTGAAGTCCAAGAAGCAGGAGATCATCAAGAAGCTCAGCACGACCAACAAAAATGAAACGGAGTACAGTAAGGACGTGGGGAGGCGAATGCGCGGCACCAGGGGTAGAAAAGCCTGGAGGACACATGAAGCAAAGGAGATTTGGGAATGGGTGCTGCTGTGTTAAGGGCTGGGAGCTCCCAGCCAGCTCCGTCTGCATCGTGCTGTGGTTTGTTGGGAAGTTCAAGGTCCAAATGCTTCCTAGGATGAGTCATGCTGGTGCCAGCGGTGGCTGTGTGCATCTAGGGGGGAGATGGGAGGCTTCCCGGCCCCTCTCCTCTCTGTGGGGCTGTCAATCCCACTCGCGCCAGATAACTTCAATAGGAAGGAAATAATGAGCTGAACATAGAGGAGGCTTAAGAGCAATTGATATTTTAATGAATGGCCAGCCAAGTTGAATCCTGCCTTCTTGAGATGCATCTTCCCCCAGCGTTACTTTAAGCCCTACATCAATATTGGTAGAGCTCTGTAAAACTAACCAGGCTGGCTTATATTAGAAATTCAGCCCGTTCATTCATTAACCACTAATAGAGTAGATAGGATCATAATTTAATTTAGCCCAGCATTATACAGTCAATACTAATTCAGTTTGAATCCATCTTACGACAGCTGCATTGGATAAGAGGGACCGAGCTGTCTCGTCTCCTGGATGATGTTACCATGAGCCAACAGTATTGTTATGCCCCTTTGGGGACATGTGGCTGAACCTGTGACCTTCCACACTTTCCCTTATCAAGGGAAAAATATATAGAAATAGGAAACGCCTCTTATTTGATGAGAATTTCTGTTATTCTAAGGAAAGCGATATCCAAGTCAAACAGCTTGGCTAAGAGGGAAAATATTGATTTAACGTTTCTTCTCCTCCTCCTCGCCCCCGCCGCTGCCCAGTCCTGCTCCCTGGGTGTGGGGATTTGAGCCTTTGGAAATCCCAGAGGCAGGAGAGAGGGCTGGACTGCACAGAGCGTGCGATCCGAAGGGAGGGAGGTCAGCCCTGAGCGCGAAGCCATCGCCCTGGCTCTCGGGCTCTGCGTTTCTGCCCTTTCCCAGCTGGCGAGGCGTGCCCGCCGTGGATCTCCCAGAGGGAATTCCTCCTGGCCCCAGCCAGCACCCGCAGACCCACCCTGGTGCCTGGGGGTGGTGGGCTGCTGTCCGGCTGGGTGCCGTGGCGGGGACACCGGGATCATGTCGTGGCTGGCACAGCAGGTCCCTCCCTACCGCCAGCCTCGCGTGGTGCTCTCCGTACTGAAGAGCTTCTTTGTTTCTCTCCAGATGTTGGGCAGCCTGGGACAGAGATTTTCAATATGCCGGCGATTACCGGAGCAGGTAACTCTCCCGTCTGCCTGTACCATACCTCATTCCCTGCAGGGCTCACGGCCACGGAGAGCAGGAGACTTGGTAGATTTAAGCATCTCCTTTTTTCCTTTTGCCGTAAGACCGAGCGTAACCGTTGCTGGGAGGCTGCAGCCTCGCTCCGTGCTGTGGAGCTGGAGATGGTGCAGTGCAGTTCCTCAGAAAGCCTGGCAGAATTTGAGGAGTGGTTAAAAGCCAAGCAAGGGTTGGCCATCTGATGCCAACCGAGGGTTAAACTGTAGCCAGGTGGACCTCACACTCAGGAGAGAGCAGCCTGCTCGTGGTGGGACGTTGCAGTCACCCACGGATGGGTTAGGAGGGCAGTGGCGAAAGGGGACGTGAGGATGGGGAGCAGGCTCCGGGCCACCGCGGGCTGGGCAGGCTGCAAAACCCAGCTGGGGTGAGAGCAGCGCGCCGCAGCCTTGAACTGTGAGTGCTGGGCAAACTGGCGATGGCTGGGGACCGAGAGGAGGGGTTATCTGGGAGACGAGGGGTGCTCGGGCACAGGGGTGCTGGCGCTGTGCTCAGTCCTCCAGGTGCGTAAAGCCTGGGTTGGCTCTGGTTTCTCAGGAGGCAGGAGGAAACGTTCAGCAGCCGGTGGCACGCGGCAGGGCTTGGTGGCAGGACCGCTCGGGGCTCTGCGGCTGTGCAGAGGTGGGGTCCCGGCAGGCGGAGGGCTTCAGGCCGATCGCCCGGTTCTGGAGGAGTGGTGGTGGTGGTGGTGGTGGCCTCTGAGCGCTGCTGCAGGCAGCCATGGGGGGCTTGAGCAAGCCCCCAGCCCTAACCAGCATTAACCCACCGGGCTGCCTAACCGGGGGCTCGCTGGCTGACACCCGGGGCTGCGCCCCAGCCCCCAGCGAGCCCCCTGCTCTCAGGGAGAAGGGGGTCAGGACGGTCCCCAGACACCCGTGGAGATGTGTTTGCTGTGCTGAGCCTGAGGACCACCACGCAGGAGCTGAAATGACCGTTTAGGAGCTTCCCTGGGGCACTGCACCCTCCCCAGCTCTGCTGGCCCACGGCGTTCAGCCCGGCTGGGAAAGGAGGAGAGGGAACAGCTTAAAGAAAGGATTTTAGCAAAGAGGGGCGGAAAGCGGCCCCGTGGGGTCAGATGGCCGGCGTGGGCTTCCCCGGCCCGGGACAGAGACCAGCCCCAGGGAGAAAGACGATGTGAAGGCTGTCGAGCTGTTGCCACCTGCTGCAACAACGTCCAGGTGGGCTCACGAATGAATTCAGTGGATCCCCATTGAGCAGTATTAATTGATACTTAATTGATTAAGTATTAATGCTCTCCGACAGCAGGAATACCTTCAGATTGTTAGTTTAAGTAGGAGGAACATCAGCTTTCCCACAGCCGAGGGAAGAGGAGCTGTGGGCAGGGACTTGGCGCGGTTGGCGGTGTGAGATCGCTCGCCGGTGCGGACGTGTCTGGGAGCCGGAGCCGGCTCGTGTCGGCAGCCGGGACGAGAGGGTGCAGCCAGCCGGGACCCGAGGGTCCACGGCAGATGAAATCTGGGGCAGTGAGTCCCAACCTCCCGAGAGCATCCCCTGGTTAAAGCCGCTCTGCTGTGCTGGAGGGAGGCGTCAAGGCAGAATGTGGGGAGCTGAGGGCCGGGGTCTGGCCGGGGGGGACATCCCCATGACAGACCCTGCCCGCTGGCAGGAAGGCAAGCGAACCCCGGATCCGTCCCTTCCCGAGCAGAGGGGCAGCGATCCCAGCGCAAACCCCCCTGGGATGGGGCGAGCTGGGGGTCGGAGGGGGGCTGCCAGCGGGGCTCCCCTCGCCAGCCTGCTGTTTTCGTCTCTGTATTTTGCCCTTGCTTGTTCCCCGTAACCGCCACGCTGGGAATGACGGTGGCGTGGCTGAGCCTCGTGCCCTCTGGTCCCTGTGCGGTGCTGCACCATAACTGCATGGCTTGAGACTCACAACCACGCCGACACACCGCTGCGCCTCTGCCTCCTCTCCCGCAGCCGCGGACTGGGAGGAAGGGACCGGGCTGGGGGCGATGGGCAGGGGGCTTGCAGGGAGCGCGAGAAGGGATGAAAGGACTCTGCCCGCTCCCCAGGGTAGCCCAACCCCGCGCAGGATGCTCAGCCGGGGGCTGCCTGCGTTTGCCACCTCTCATGCCAGGGCCAGATCTGGGCACCTCTTTCCGATCAAGTGTTTTTTGTGGGGTGCCCCTTCTTCCTTCACTGGCTTTTTCTCCATGGGAAACTGCCCCGGCCTCCAAATTCCTGGCACACCAGCTTTTGATCTGTGTGTGCATCCATATAGACCCCACATCCAGGTGACCCCCACCCCCATGCCAAGCCTTGGCTGGGCAGAGAGCACAGCCCCCCCCTTCTCGCAGCCGCTCCCCAGGGCTCAGAGACAACCCCTTACCCCCCGCCATCCTCCGAGCCCTTGGCCCCAGGGAACCCTGCCTGCCTGCAGCACTCCAGAAACCCAAATCCCAGAGTAAATCCCATCCCATCCCGTCCCGTCCCACCGCCAGCCCCCGCCAAGCCCTGGGGCGGGATGGAGCGGGGAGGAGGAGGAGGAGGACGGGCTCCTTAAAGCGCTTTAAAGAACAAGATGACAAAGTTTGTTGCTTTGCGAGAATGTGCTGACTGTTTGTTTCTTCCCTTCTCCCTTGTCTCCTTTCTCCCCTTTCCCCGTCCCCCCCCATCTTTCTTCTCATGTGGCTCCCCCCCATCTCCCGTCCCCTCTCTCCTCCCCCTCCCGTATCTCCCAGGGCTAATCAGTTGTAGGAGCCAGTCGGTCCAAGAGAATTCCAGTACCAACATGGGGTTGGAGGCAATAATTAGGAAAGCCCTAATGGGTAAATATGACGAGCAGTGGGAAGAGCGCTCACCTCTCAGTGCCAATGCTTTTAACTCTCTGAATGCCAGTGCAAGCCTGCCCGCTGCTATGCCCATAACTCCTGCTGATGGACGAAACGAGGACGTGCGCTCCTTGCCAGGTCTGCAGCCCTCTCCACCTTCGCTCTCTCTGTGTTATTAATTCGCAGCCTTTATATTTCCCCTTTTGTGGGGGGATTTATTCCTCCCCCAGCCCCCCCCCGCCCCCATTTTTGTTCGTTTTGGTTTTCTTTTCTCCCTTCCCTCCCCCAGCTTTGAGCTTTGTGAATCCGCTGATTAATCCTGGTCTTGTTTGATGTTCATTTAATAGTCTCGGAAGGTGCTGTTGCTTTCTCTAAACCACTGACTGTGCTCCTTTCCCCGTTTGTTGGTTTTTAATATCTCCTTTGCCTTTTTGCCCCCCCCCACACAATGGAAAGGCTTATGGGGGGAAAAACCCCACACCCGAAAGACCCAAGCCCTGAACTTTAATAGCCACCCCAAATTGTCTGTAAAACCTGGGCGGGATCGCTGCTCCCGAAATAGGGTACAGAGTTGAGAAGGGCCGGCGCGGGGGGACACGGGGCAGGGCGGCCTCTCCCTCCCCACCCCGGGCTCGGGGGGTGTTGGGGCAGGCTCTGGCCTGGGACAGGGGGTTAGGTGGGACCTGGGGGTGCCTGGAGCAAGAGCGAGAGCTGAAGGGAGCTCAAGCGAGAACTGGGGGATGACTTTGGGGAGCAGGGCTGTGGGTGAGCTGCCCCATGGGCCCCGGCTGGGTGCCATGCTGGGGTCTGCCCGGCTTCGGTGAGGCTTGAGCAGAGCCAGGAGGGTTGTTCTGCACATCTCCAGCAAAGGGAGAGAGGAAGGGGGACCAGGGATGGGTGGAGGAGAGCGTTTGTCCCCCGTGCGCCTGCAAAGGGCAGATTGCCTCTTGGTAATGGCAGCCGGTGCTGGGGGTCACCCGTGGCGGTCCGGGTGCCGAGCCCCCGAAGCTGAGGAGCAGGGGCCTGGGGGCACTTGGACCAGGCACTCTTCGGCTTGTTGCAGAAAAGCTTTTCTGGCTCCTGCATGAAACCAGCAGTGTCTTCCAGCCACGCTTCCCCACGCCCGGCGGAGGCTGCCCGGGCAGGCAGGGTGGGATGCAGAGCCCATCCATCCCTCCCGCTTTGGGAGCGTCCCCCCTGTTTAGCCGGGCTGACCTCCCCGGCAGAGGCCCTTGTGGCTTTAAACCTTGGCAAATCTGGCTGTGCATAGCGAGGGATTTCACTGTAGGAACGGATTAAGACCATCCTGGCCATGTAGGCCACAGGAATGGGGAATGCGCTGGGGGCTCCAGCACCCAGGCAGCTCCCGGGGGGTCCCTGCCAGCCGGAGCTGCCATCCCGGGAGCCGAGTTTGTGGGCTGAGCCACGAGCCGGCTGGGGAGCGGACCCTGCCGAGAAACAGCCCGGCCAAAGCCGCACGGCTGCTCCTGCCCCAGGCCTGCTCCCCAGGACAGTTCGTAGCATGAACCCACAAAGCGGAGAGCGGAGCAGGAGGGGACAGAAACCTCCGTGAGCGGCTGTGGCCGCCCACCCGCCCTGCTGCGGAGCGCTCGCCCCGTCGCCCTTCCCCGCCACGCTGCCATGGGTCCCCGGGGAGAGCCTTTCTCCTGCCGCGAGCCATTTTTGCAAGCGCTGGGTACCCGCACCCCGTCCCTCGACCCCCCCGACCCCCGTTGCGATGAGCGGGGTGACGAGCGGGCGCTTCTCTTTGCAGGAGGAGGGGGGAAGCCAAAGATCGCTGCCAGACCCAACAGCCGCAAGGCCAAGTCCCCGGCGCCGGGTCTGTCGTCGGGCGAGCGGCCGCCCTCCGTCTCCTCGGTGCACTCGGAGGGGGACTGCAACCGGAGGACCCCCCTCACCAACCGCGTCTGGGAGGACAGGCCGTCGTCCGCAGGTATGGTCGGCGGTGGGACGCGTCCCCAGGGTGGCCATGCCGCCCTCGCAGCCCGGCGTTGACCCCTCCTCTTCCTCCTCCCCGCACAGGTTCGACGCCGTTCCCCTACAACCCGCTGACCATGCGGCTGCCCAGCGGGGTGGTGACGGCAGCCCCCGCCGCCCCGCTGCCGCAGGGGACCCCCGGCAGCCAGCACCACGCCTGGGACGAGGAGCCCAAGCCCCTGCTCTGCTCCCAGTACGAAACCCTCTCGGACAGTGAATGAAGCGAGCCAGGGGCAGGGAGACGGCGACCAAACCCGGGGCGCGGGGAGCGAGCGGGACGCCTGGGGCCAGCGCCCACCGCCCCAGCCCCGCCGGCTCTCACGAGCGAAGACGCAGGAGCAGAGCTTTTTTATTTTATTTTTCCTTTTATTTTTTTTTTTCCCCCTCCCCCTCCCAACCAGCCAATTTGGGGGATGGGACTTTTTTATTTTATTTTGTTTGTTTGTTTGTTTTTCTTTCTCAACATCTGGAAATTTCTGCATCCTCTTCGGTCTGGGGAAAAAAAAAAAAAGAGAGAAAAAAGCCTTAACAAGACAAAACCCAAGGAACCCATCTTCGATCTTGGCAGCCTTGCTGGGTGGTGACCCCCGCACTGGAGAGGGACGACGAGCGGCCGCACACCCGGAGCACCCACGTCCCGGCGCGCTCCGACGCTCCCACGTCCCGGCGCGCTCCGATGCTCCCACGTCCCGGCGCGCTCCGACGCTCCCACGGCGTCGGGTGAGGGGCTGTGGGATGCTCCTCCGCATCCCGGCCGTGGGGCTGTGCCGCAGAAATGCAAAACCTTGAGC
>Ga0065711_1043879_pt1 | contig 14462 bp, 4 predicted proteins | sample Hoacrofraction12_FD_59098 | JGI IMG/M metagenome (GOLD analysis project Ga0065711, IMG submission 59098) | Hoatzin crop microbial communities from Cojedes, Venezuela - Epithelial fraction 12 v2 (version 2) | ecosystem: Host-associated > Birds > Digestive system > Esophagus > Crop | place...
TGAAGAAGTTAAACAAGACTGGGCCCAGTACTGACCCCTGGGGGACACCACTTGTCACCAGCCTCCAACTAGACTCAGCGCCGCTGATGACAACCCTCTGAGTTCTGCCAAACTCAAATCTGATGGCATTAAAGTACACTGTGCACCAATGTCCACTAGAGTGTTTTACTCTTGTGGATCTGACGTGCTAGGCCATTGAATCCACACCGTCCACTAAACTCAGTTGTCCCTTTCCTCCACCTGGCTGGAATCAGGGCCCCTCTAATCCTGGTCAGAGAATTTGCTACTCACTTGCTGTAAAAATGACTTAGAGGTCCCTTCAAGAGGATCATCTCTAAGAAGTTCTGTGTGTATTTCTAGTTGCACTACTTGCTTGTGAATTTATCCTTTGCTAACATACCCAGCAGCTCTGAATACACAGGCACATCTCTGCAATAAAACACTCCTGGTGCTGGACACCCTCTCAGTCTATGGGCTTGTGAATCCTACTGAGGCTTTATGTGGAAATGTAAAGGCTGTGGCAGAGTTTGCTTGCCATCGCATTCTAAGCTCTTTCTGCACACAATGTGATCCAAACATCTTAAATACAGCAGACTAATGACTATGAGTAAAGATCAATATTTTAGGAGTATATTCTCAAAGTTTTATTTCAAGTGAAGAGGTCAGTGGCAACACCATATGAAAACATTTACCTTTCCTTTTGAATAGTATTTCTTAGAAGAAAAGGTTACTGCAGGCTGAATTTGTAATTGGAACTTACCTTCAGTTCACTTTGCTTAATGTTACTGTATAAATATTGACTTCTTCTTCCCATTAGGTATGCAACCAGTGGATGAAATAAAGAATGATTCTTGAAATAGGACACCGGAGAACTCTGCCTCACAGCTGCAGGACTAGACTTTTAGATTGTTTTGGAGAAACAACTGCAAACTAAACTCCAACATATAATCATATTAGTAGAAAACCCGAATGGCAAATATTTAGCCTTTAAAATACATATAGGCAGAGTAGATTTTTAAATAAGTGTATAGTAAGTAATAGCAGTGGCAAAAGATAGATGAGTTAATTAGTCCACATCACAAAAACTCGTGTTGCAACTGTGACTTCTGGATATCAGCAAAAGGCTTATTGAGTTAAAGTATGAAAAGTTTAACAAATGTAGGCCTAATCACAAAGAATGGACTGGGTTTTAGAGAAATTTCACAACAAATGTCAGTGACAAAATGCATACTGTAATACAGTAAGCGTCTCCAATTAAGCAGATTATTTGTCACAATAGGAAAAAAGGACATGGCTCAATCATGGATGTGTTTGTGGTAAAGCAGGAAAAGCTTAGCATTAATAAAAGAACGTGCAGAGTTGATATTTTGAAATGGAAGGCTCGTGGAGACCAGCTGCTGTCTCCTCATTATTCATTGCATGTCTCCACAGTAAAGTGGGTCAAAAAATGCTGATGGTGCTCTTTCCAGTGGTTTTTCTTTGCTTCATCAGATTAGGGGTTATTTGAGCTTGATTTTTACTGTCACAAAAGCCGAAGACAATAATTTCTCAATGCTTTTCATTCAGTGGGCTTAATGGGCTTTTCAACCTGCTAAATTCTTTGCTTCTTAAACAACAACTTTGTTGTTGCTTTTTTCAAACAACATGAAATCATGGCATAAGATGTGACAATAATTGCATTTTATGACTGAATTTTGCAGTGTTCCAGCAAATATTTTGCATTAAACAAAAGGACTTATACAGTGAAACAGAGGTGATAGCTGCTGGCATCCACCAGCTTCCTCTTCGCAAATTCATGCTTTGTCTGTCAAGGTTGTTCCACTTGGCACCTGACAACTTGTTTGATATACTGTACACCAAAAAAACCCCAGTCATAGAGCAAGTCAGGAAAGGAGCACTAATTAAGATTAATATATAGAGAAGACAGGATTTTTGGTAGCTAATAAGTGTCACTGAAATAGTTATACTGAACTGCAGAAGTGATGGGCAGTAAGCTTGCCAAGGCAAGCCGTTTTCTGTGTCCAGACTGCATGGGCAAAGAAGGCACGTGTTGCACCAAGGAAAGAGGCTAATGGTAGTATCAAATGAATTCTCTCTATAACGACTGGTGTAATACAAATCTTTTGCCATCCTTAGAAAACCAATGTCCCTTAAGGAGAATAAGAATAACGTCTACTCCGCACAGACAGAGAATAAAGCATTAAATAAAAATATGTAATATGAAAGATTAAAAAGTTAAGAGTTTGTGAAATATGGGCTTCACCTTCTGACTTAGTAGAGAGCTGTTCTACATTCAAAGTGCTTCCAGGTAATTTCAGAAACAAAAGTGTACCCACAACCTTGAGGAATATCCACTTCTACAGTGTGGGAGTCCTGAAGATCCTCACTAGTGGGTATTGTTGCCAAGTCTTCTTTGCCAGCAAAGTAGCAGATAAACAAAATTTTCACTTCTGTCACTTGTACTTCAAGTGCTTATCTATGCTAGTGGTCAGACATGCCAACTGAATGAGTCACAAACACAAAGGCCATGTAGCCAGGTTTTCTCATAGTTTGTTAGGATTTTTGAGTGCCTAAAATTAGCTTTAAAATTCTGTTTTAAGCATATGAGCACATGGGTTTTTCAATCCTGCTGAGTGTTCGTACGTTCATCTTAAAATCTGTCTGTTAAGCAGGCTGAAAAATCAGCTGTAATTTACCTATTTAGAAAAGAAAATAGAAGCTAATCTATGGGGTAAAAATAATATTATCACATGAATTCACTTATTTTGCCATTTTGTATAATCTAATTGCAGTTTCTATTCTCTCTGTTTTTACTATACACAACATGGAGGCGTCATATCAAAATACTCTGTCATTTCAGACTCTGCAGACATCCATGGATTTCAGTTCATGACTGCTTGTTTATGATTGTTGAAGATTAATTCAATATTCAACTTCCAGAACTCTGAAATTGCAAAATAAATCTATCAGAAACCAGACAGAAGTATTTCCCAGTGAAATACAAGACAATCATACTTGGAACTGGACTGATTAGCAGTTTTTGGTACGAGTTCACTCAGTGCCAAGGCTGACTACCTTTGCCTAAAGCAGACAATAAATCTATCAGATCAGAGATGTGATAACTTTTTTTTTCGGTAAATCAAGCAGGGTTTTATATCACCACTTACTGTTGAAAACAAATGGAATGACAAATTCATCACATACATGCATTTCCTTTGCGTGGTTTTTTATACTTCTCTTTTCAATCTAACAAGAGAGGATACATTACTGGTTAGCACATAGAAGACAGTGTAGTTTCTTGCCACATTTATGATACAAAAGCCATCCTGACAGAGACACAAAGAAAAAAAAAGCATTTTATTAACATTAATGGTAGACGATAAAGTAATAAGGCAAAAAAATGGTTTGTGTGGATGAGGAATGAACAATCCAAGGAAATACATTATTTCAAAGTCAGAAAAAATTGAAAATCAGTGAAAAGGTATCTTCTTTCTGGTTGGGAGATTCAGCACTGGTCTATGTGTGTAAAGGGATGAAACAGGCTTGACAAGCTGAAGAGGTTTACCTGTCAGAAGGTGAACATAAAGACTTTGCTCTTGCTTGTTCAAGTACTTCTGTAGAGGTACAGTAAGTGGACTAAAGCATAGAATAATTAAAGAGTTCTAGAAGAATAAATGTGTCAAGAGCTTTCTGTTTACTGAAACTCTGTCAGAGGTCTTAAAAAATCCAGTGAAGAATGACGTTAAATTCCAGTCTGAGAAATCTTCTGCACAGTTAAACCTAACTTGGGCCTTTTGAACCTCAGTCAATCAACTGAATCACAAGGAGGCAGTGGAAAGAAGACTAGGTCTGTCATTGGAAATCTTAGAAGTGGAGGTGGGCCAGAACTTAAACTTTCTGAACTTTAAGAAGAGCAGTATGGGATATTTGTCTCTCTCTTTTGTTCATCTTTGTCCTTCCATTTGTCTTTGTTTCTATACAAACAGCTGAGGAAGAGGTAAAACATAAGGAAAATCAACAAAAGTCTGGACTAGGTGTGCTGAATACAGCCCATAAAATAAGATACTTGCCTATGGTACCCAGGGACAGCATGAGAATACATGCCAGTTCCTCTTGTTCATCTCCAGAGCAAACTGCCATGCAGACCTGCTGTTAGTTTCTTTCTGTGTAGCATATGGTTCTTGGACTATATTCTTTTTGAAAAAGTGATTTCTGATAATATCTTAGTTTCTTCTTATGCAGCACGGTATCATCCCTCATGCAAACTTGAGTTCTTTCATATGTTATGATAGACAACTACATTCTCATGACATAGCAAAATTGCTTAGGATTTAAACAGAATTTTTAAAAATAATTTCTAGAAATTATCTGATTATTATGATTATTACAAAGCAGTAATGAGATATCTGTTTTTAGCTGCCTCTTAAAAAAGCTGGCATGATTTGATAGAGTACAAGTGTTTTTCTAACAGTTAATTGCCCATTCTTTTTGGGTGATAAAACTTAAAGAAAATGAAAGTTCCAATAATTTTCTTGCATGCTATTTCACAAAAGTTTTTTAAAAACTGACTGTAATGGATTCAGCCTTCAAGTTATGTCAGAAGAAATAAGAAATCTGGCTTCATGAATTACTCATACAAAAAATAATGTGAAATCAGAGCTTATGAATTCCTTATAAGGGCAAGCTTAAAATCGATAAATTACCTGTAATGCATACAGAAGCATTTTCTTCAAGTCTACGATATGCTGACTTCATGATTTTTTTTTGTGAATGAGACATATGCAATACTATTAGCCTGAAATTACAAAATTACTTATCCTCAGGGTTTATTTGAAAATGTATTTTAAATTGCTGCATTGGTTTAGAATAAAAAATACATTGTGAAATGCAAACAGATGTCCATACCAAGGAACTAAGAAAACAGTACAGACTGTGGTTCATAACACAAGTATCCCTGGGGATTCCAGTTATTACTGGGATAAAAATAACTTTTGCAAAATATTCAATGCTAAGTAAAGCTTGCATAGTGAGAAAGAGGCTAAATGCTAATTTCAATGTTTAGTGTACTAAACTTAAATTCCAGATTGAAGGCTATTCATCATTCATCTGTCAGAAGGATAAGTAGACTTTGTACACAAAGCCTTTTGCAGATAAAGAAAGTTGGCTTAAGGTAAGGAGTCTATCCCATTTAAGAAGATAAAGAGCAGTACTTGAAATTCAGTTTCTTTGTGGCTAAATAGTTGCTTTAATAATATTGTGGGTCAAGGAATGTTTGCAGTTTCTGAATTCATCAATATTTATGCACCTAAGTAGGTACCTTTGCACTGTTATGTCTGTGGATGAGCGTTAAATACTGAAACAGTCAAAGTTAATAAACAAGAACAGTATTCTGTCCTAGTGTAAACTTTGAGCAAGAACAGTCACACTGGTGAAACAGATGGTAGTGAGATCTGTAACTATTCCCTCCTGTTTTATTACAACAGGAGAATTTGAGAAAGCTGGGTAACTGCAGAAGCATCTGAGAGGCCTCTTGGATGTGCATATAGAGAGAACAGAGGCACGGAACAGGTAAAAGTTGAGTCATTGCCACCCAGATTTTTGCCATGTAATGCTCACCGCATTGCTTTACATGACCATAGTTTATCTAGACTTCACTTGAATGGTAAATGCTATTAACATATCCTGTATTGTCTTCAGCTTGGTGAGTCATAGTAAATAAGCAAAGAATCTTCCACACAATGGCTCATGAAACTGTCCATTTATATGTGCTTTTTGGTGTTCATTTTGGAAACTTTCCTTAGTAATTGTTCTATGGAGTACTGCAAGAAATAACAGAACTTAGGTAAACATTGAATTGGATGTTAGTGTCAGTAAGTAAGAATGAGTAAGACCTGTACTCCTGCAGAACCAAACAAAAAAACATACAACATTCAGGGAAGGACCTGTCTACATTAGAGAATGTGCAGCAGGGCAGCTGAGAAAATCAAATCCAACTAATTATGTTGATGCAATTTGCTCTTTTGCTCCATCAGATATGTAGGGTAATAGTCTTCACAAAACCAAAATTGATAAAATTGGATTTAGCTCCTTGCTGTTGAACTGTAATCTTTTCCTGGTAAATACTTCTGTGCATTTTCAGGAATGTGTTTTTAGTCACATTTACAGAAACAGCTCAGTCACCAGTCTGCAAATTTCTCCAATGTAGGCAGGACCATAAATAAGTTGTGTTTATTTCCGTATATGTTTAATACAATAATTGCAAAAATAGAATTCAAAACAACGATTTTCATAGAGAAAAAGACAACTTACAGAAAGAGTAAAAGCTCATTGATCAAATGGAATTACTAATAAATCAAGAAAAAAACCAACTATGTAGGCTCTATTATCTTATACCTTGCAGCTGTCAAAGTCATCAGGAAACAATTAGCAACTGGATGCAGCAGTGTTTTGCAGCATTATTATTCACTTCCCACTTCAAAATGCTGCATTCAGCTGCTCACAGCTGCTCACACATTAACTCACAGCTGGCTTGCAGGAGCTGTGCAAGGTTTTATCTGAAGATAAATGAGTCAATAAAAAGTTTGTCCACACAATGAACAGAACAAAACAAAAAAGCTATAAATGAATGCCACTACCTGCCACAAACTGAGAACATTATAAAGAAGTGGAGTTATGTGATGATATTTTAAAACTGTTTCATACATTATGCAAACAAGACACAGAATTTAGATTTTCCAGCAAGCTTGACTAATGTATCTTACTTAAAAAAAATAATAATTATTGGTGTGGAGAAGGCGAGTCTGAGGGGAGACCTTACCGCTCTCTACAACTATCTGACAGGAGGTTGTAGTGCAGCGGGTGTTGGTTTCTTCTCCCAATCAGCTAGTGATAGGATGAGAGGTAATGGCCTCAAGTTGCATTAGGGGAGGTTTGGATTGGATATTAGGAAAAATTTATTTACGGAAAGTGTGGTCAAGCATTGGAGCAGGCTGCCTAGGCAAGTGGTGGAATCACCATCCCTGGAGGTGCTCAAAACACCTGTAAACGTGGCACTTCAGGACATGGTTTAGCAGACATGGTGATGTTGGTTTGATGGTTGGACTTGATGATCTTAGAGGTCTTTCCGAACCTTAATGATTCTATGATTCTATAATTCTGTGATTCTACTATTTATTTAGTGTGGAAGTCCATTATTTTAGAATTCTTAGCCACTCAAGTTGAGTGATTTTAGATTCTAAGAAAAATATAGGCTTGAGAAAGGAAATCAGGTATACAAAAATTACAGGTTGGGCAAATGGATTAATTCTAAACTCACAGTAAGAAGAGGACAGGCTTGAAAACCATTATAATTGTGGATAAGTAGGAGCTGTACACATCTGATCTGGAATATAGGGGACTATATGTTACAGCACTGAAGTGATTATATGAAAACCTTTTAGACAACAAGTGAAAGCTGGGAAAACTTGATAAATGTTAATATGTACAAGTTATACAAAGGTGAACAAGAGAGGATCTATTTCAAAAATTAACACATTATTGTGAACTTTACTTTGTTCTCTGTGAGAACAAAGAACAAGAGTTAAATAATTCTAGCTGTCGAACTTTTAAAAAAGCCCTACTATACAGCCTTAGAAAAAAGAACATACCTATATAGGATATTCAGATATCTGCTACCCAGGTAGATGATTCTGATTTCTGTTCTGATATGTTCTCTTAACAACATAGGAGCAAATCCCTCAGAATATGCCCAAGGCTTTTCATTTTTACCTGAGGATCTTTTTCACCACATAATGTTTAGTGGGAAGAAGTGTAGAAAATATTTTGCTGCATTTTTTCCAGTTTTCTTTATCATAAAAAGATGTATCTTTTAGCATTTTAGCAGAAGTGGGATTATGTGTGGATGAGTGGTGTTAGTCACAATAAGTGCAAAATCTGTAAATCTTGTCAAACGAGCTCAGCATCAGTGAGTCAACTCTTTCTCACACGTGGGTGGTAGTGATGATACTAAGAGCTTGGGCTGCTAGAGCTCCAAAGTCTTGTCTTTTCTTTTACTTGATTCAGGATTTCCTGGGCAAGAGTTTAAGAACAGTTCTCCTCAAGCTGTTACTCTATTACGGTTGAAGTGCAAAAGTTGTGAATATTGTGGTCAAACTGAAACTTTGAAAATGCTTGTTGTCTCTCTTCTCATTGTTCCTTAATGGACAGGGTAATGAGACACAGCTCAGAATTTTTTTAAATGTTGTCATTTTACCTCTTCTTCCAACTATTTATATAACTAAATAACGGCAACAACAACAACAAAATTACAGGAAGCATGGAAACAGAGATGGAGAAGCTAGTTCTTGTTAGTCCCTGTGCTGTGCTTACTGTGGTTGTTAACAGCTAGCACAATTACTGAAATGGTAACCCTGTTACCAGTTGCTGATGTCTAGATAGCTGTTGTATAAAGAAAGTCACAGTACAAATTGTTTTAAAATAGTACATGGAAGGATTTAAATAGGGAAAGTAGATGCTGAGGTTGGTATAAGTGATTGAAGGATGTTTCTAAGTGCTAACAAATGTAAACTTGAATTTTGAGATGTAAAAGGCTTTTTTCTTCCCAGAAAGAAAATTATGGGTTTTACTTTGAACACAGAGCTAGTTGTCACCTAGTAATATTCTTGGGTATATTTTTCAGTTACTTTTGCAATTTGTGACGGGCTAAATTTGGAAACCGCCACAGAACCAGGCACTTGTGGAAAATCTCTTGAATTGTTGCCTGTACATCTCATACATCATAGAACTCTGTTAAAAACACAAAAATCCCAGACTGATCTAAAAGCTAATGTTTTAATTCTAATTACAACAAATATGACTCATTAGAAGTTATGAAAACTTCAAAAGTTACTTATTTTTCTTGTAGATTCAACATACTTTCTTACAAAGTACTCACCACACAAAACCAAGTGTATCCACTTGGCTTAAAATGTACCTATACCATTAGTCCTTATTCTTAACTCTTCTGAATTAAGTATATAACTTTAATTTTAAAAGAATTTTGTAATGATTGTTAAAAGGTGAGGCTTCAACTACAACACAAAATGCAATTTTATCTAGGATATCCTTGCTGTGTAGTGTCTTGTCATATGTTAATTAAAATAAAAGTAGGGCTGTGCTAAGCATCAATTTCCAGTAATCTAGCCTTGGTGAGGATTAAGACCATTAAATGTCAATTAGTGCACTGCGAAAACTGAAATCGTATGGGATAGGCTGAGAAAAGATTTCGTGAGCTGGTGCTGCTAAAACATAGAAAACTCTCTGAATTCACTGACTTTCTTGCTGCTTCCTTACTTACGACACTGCATGTCCCTCTAGAGCAAACAGGTAGTCTTTTTACCACTGTTAGACCTGACTCTGGGGGTATTGTGCATGACTGCTACAGTAAGCAAAAATAAAATCAAAAAAATATTACTCAAAATATTACTTGATAACAGCATTGCCAGGGTTGAAATCCATTCCACGCCCCGATTCAATATGCGTGTACAGTACACACTCAGTCCTGGGCAGCATTTCATACATGGGTGTCTTAATGCTAAATATCACACATGCATAAGACGATCTGCAATGCTGCTGTGTAACTGCCACAAGTGGCTGGAAGTTCCTGCATGTAACTAAAGCCCTCAATAATTGTCATTTAAAGTTGTCCTAAAATCCTAGAAAGTCAAAGGCAACACAGGGAAGAAGAGTACTGGAAGAACGAATTAAATTGTCCCTGCTCTTTTTTTGCACATGTAACTCTACATTGCTGCTGAATTTCAACGTGTGAAATATGGCACTCTCTAGTGATATTGCACACTACTAAACAACAGAGCAAAGACTAAAGATACATTATAGATTGGACTTGTGATACCATGAAAAGCCGGAGTTGAAGACTCATTAGTCGGAAGACTATTAATCAGGTATTCTTTATTACGTCACCAGGCACACAGGGGATCTCTCCTCCAAATGTGCGCGCCAAACAACCTGTCATTTTTGGTTATATACAGTCATAATATAATTATTCATTATATTTCTGAGAAATGCTTAGCACATTCATGACTTTTCTGTGAACTAGTTAGCAGACGTCTGTTAGTGTCCCCGAGTGGTCTTTGGGGGTCTTAAGATTAAAGCTTATACTCTTCATCACAGTGTCCACTGGTTGACCTGTGTTTCTGTGCAAACTCAGTTCTAAGATCACGTACACCGTGTCCTTCCAGGTTGATTTGTTTTGGTCTTGTTGCCCTCTTGGTGCCTCTTTGTTTCTGTAGTTTGGTGCATCTGCCCTCCCAAGGCCGAGCTGTCCAAATAACATTTTTTAGGAGTCTCTGTATCTTCGAGCTTTCCTGTCCCCCCCAAAACAGCAAGTTAAGTTTGTCTAAGTAGCCTTTTTATCTTAGAGCTTTCCTGTCTTCTCAAAACAACAAGGGTCTACTTTAGTTTAATTACAATCACTCTAGTAAGTGGAAATTTTACATTTATGGGTATCACTTGCATAAATATAAATATTTAAGAAATTACTGTAGAATGATCTGAAGTGAGAAAAACTGTATTTAATTAAATTGCATAGGGAAACTTCTAAGAAGTTATGAACTAAGAAGAGAGTTTAAAATACCTAATTTCCCTTAGCTAACTATAGGGACAATAAGAAGAAATGTATGTGCGGTATAAAGTGTATGTTGAGGAACAATGACTAATCAGTGTGGTTACTCTTCCCTAACCTAACAAATGCTATGGAATCTGCTTCTCAGAGGCTCTTACAGTCTTTGTCCTTGACTTGTGAACTCTATCACATGGCAATTTGTTCACGCACAAAACCCATGTTGCACTTCCACAGATGTCCTAGATTTGCTGTCTCTAAACTGAGCCTTACCAAGGCTCAGAATGGTGAATCTGCGTTTTCAGTCTCATATTGGTTGTGGTGATTCTTTATGCAGCTGCTGTGGCAGGTCATAATATTATAGTATGACCTGCAGTCACCCTTGCTGTATGTAAATCAGACCTGTTTGATGCCTACTATTAACTTTAGTGAGTAAACAACAGAGTTTATTAAGGAAGTTACTGTACATTGCACCCATAAATGAGTACTGTGCCTTCAAAGGTTCTTTTAGTCAAATTATTTTCAGGTCACTCATCAGATTCTTAGAAAACAGGCAGGTTAGCTAAATGCATTATTTAAATCATGTTAAGGAACAATAAATCCAAGTGCTCCCGGCGTAAGTATGATACAAAGACAGCATTTAGATGAGCTCTTATAGAAGAACTGTGTACACAAACCTAAAAAGATGCTAAATATTATACCCTGTGGCAATGTTCATGAAGGTGTTCAGAATGCAAGGGTCTGATCTGATTAGAATTCTGGACTTGCATGGCACAAACGGGATAATGATTTAGTAAATAAATGTCTCTGGGCTATATTAAAGAAGAATAGCTGTTATGACATTGCTGATTCCTCTTTCATCTGTGGTCAGAAAAAGAAATCTACTAGTAAAGAATTGAGAGATGGCTTGAATAAGCTCAACACTGGTGTTCTGACAATTCACAAAAGCTTTCTGGGGACTGCTGGCCAAACCTGACACTGGGAATTTGAAGAAGGTTCCAGGCAGCCCTGCCAATAAACACCCCAACCTTGTTTCAAGAATATAAATGAAGAAATGTCTTTTTAATTTTTTTTTTAAGTTCATGATTCAGGTAGTGTCTTATTAGTAGAATTGTACATCGAGAGTAATTTACCCAATTAAAGCTGAAATTTGTCAGATATACTTGGGATCAATATTTGCATTATATGTGGAAGAATCAGTATTATTGGAAGAAGGAATATGACTTTTTTTCTGTAAACTTATAATATTTACAATTAGAAAAAGTTGTTTTGTGATTATTTGCAACTTTACATCATCTCAAGCTACACAGGTATTAAGAACAAAATGGTGTACCTCAGAGGTCGGTACTGGCGCCAGTGAAGTTTAATATCTTTGTTGGCGACATGGACAGTGGGACTGAGTGCACCTTCAGCAAGTTTGCTGATGACACCAAGCTGTGTGGTGTGGTTGACACGCTGGAGGGAAAGGATGCCGTTCAGAAGCACCTTGACAGGCTGGATAGGTGGGCCTGCGTGAACCGCATGAAGTTCAACAAGGCCAAGTGCAAGGTCTTGTACATGAGTCAGGGTAATCCCAAACACAAGTACAGGCTGGGCGGAGAGTGGCTCGAGAGCAGCCCTGAGGAGAAGGACCTGAGGGTACTGGTGGATGAGAAGCTCAACATGAGCCGGCAACGTGCGCTTGCAGCCCAGAGGGCCAACCATACCCTGGGCTGCATCAAGAGGAGCGTGGCCAGCAGGGCGAGGGAGGTGATTCTGCCCCTTTATTCTTCTCTCGTGAGACACCACCTGATGTACTGTTTCCAGCTCTGGAGCCCCCAACATAAAAGGGACATGGATGTGTTGGAGCAGGTCCAGAGGAGGGCCACGAAGGTGATCCGAGGGCTGGAGTACCTCTCCTACGAGGACAGGCTAAGAGAGCTGGGGCTGTTCAGCCTGGAGAAGAGAAGGCCCTGGGGTGACCTTAGAGCAGCCTCCCAGTACCTGGAGGGGACTTACAGGAAGCATAGAGAGGGACTTTTCACAAGGGTGTGTAGTGATAGGACAGGGGGAATGGCTGTAAAGTAAAAGAGGGAAGATTTAAATCAGATATTAGAAAGATATTCTTCACTGTGAGGGTGATGAAACACCGGAACATGTTGCCCAGAGAAGCTATGGATGTCCCCTCCCTGGAAGAGTTCAAGGTCAGATTGGATGGAGCTCTGAGCAACATGGTCTAGTGGAAGATGTTCCTGCTCATGACAGGGGGGTTGGAACCAGATGATCTTTAAGGTCCCTTCCAACCCTTACCATTCTATGATTCTACAATTCTATGATTCTATAACATCAGAAAGACTGTAGCAATTTTTGTAACGCTTCTGTCACTTGGTTTGACGAAGACAGAGTGAGAGATCCATGCAGAAGAAAGTTCTTCAAAAGTTTGTATAAATAATTTCATTCATAATAATTCTTGACTGAAAATGAATTAGGTACCCTTTTTCATATCTTTTTTTATTATTACTGGAAAAATATCCTAAAACCAGGGTATCTACGGGATACCAATAACCAAGCATCATTGCAAAATTCTGATACAACTAACAGTCTAAGATTTTTGGAGGGCACAGTTTGATGATTGGATATTGGGATGAAGGGATTGAGAGCAGACCTGCCGAGAAGGAGTTGGGGGTACTGGTGGATGAAAATCTGCACAGGAGCCACCAATGTGCGCTCGCAGTCCAGAAGGCCAACCATATCCTGGGCTGCACCAAAAGCAGTGTGGCCAGCAGGCCGAGGTAGGTGATTCTGCCCCTCTGCTGCACTCTGGTGAGACGCCACCTGGAGTCCTGCATGCAACTCTGGAGTCCCCAGCACAAGCAGAACATGGAGCTGTTGGAGTGGCTCAAGAGGAGAGTGATAAAGATGATCCAAAGCATGGAGTACCTCTCCTATGAGGACAGGCTGAGAGAGTTGGGGCTGTTCAGCCTGGAGAAGAGAAGGCTCTGGTGAGACCTCAGAGCAGCCTTCCAGTACCTGAAAGGGACTACAGGAAAGCTGGGGAAATATTTTTGACAGGGCTTGTTGCAGTAGGATAAGGAGTTAGGGCTTTCAACTAAGGAAGTGTAGATTTAGTCAGACAGAAGGCAGAAATTTTTTACCGTGAGGGTGTTGAAACACTGAAACAGATTGCCCAGAGAAGCTGTGGAAACCTCATCCCTGGAAACATGCAAGGCCAGGTTGGACGGCAGTCTGAGCAACCTCGTCTAACTGAAGATGTCCCTGCTCACTGAGAGGGGGTTGGGCTAGATGACATTTGAAGGTCCCTTCCAACCCAAAGCATTCTATGACTCCATGATATGTGACTTGTTTTCTACCAAGAAAATGTCATCTTGTCATCCTTTGTGAGGGTTAGTTACATCAGGTTTAATGGCAGGGCAATTTGGGTGAGGAATATTCCAAGGAGACAACATGTGCTGGGCCAATGCATGAACTGCTTAGAGTAAAAGCCTAGGAGTTAGGAAGCCTTGGCTCCCTGTAAACCCCCAAAATACTTACTCTTCATGTGTCTATATCTCCAGTAGATGTTTTTTTAAAAACTTGCTGAAATATTGAGGTGAAAAATGTAAAAGAATATTATGATCACAGATTCTGAATTAGTTGTGAAAACTACCACTTGGCTTATACTCACAGAATCACAGAATCACAGAATGGTAGGGGTTGGAAGGGACCTCTGTGGGTCATCTAGTCCAGCCCTCCTGCGAAGCAGGGTCACCTACAGTAGGCTGTAGAGGACCTTGTCCAGGTGGGTCTTGAATATCTCCAGAGAAGGAGACTCCACAACCTCCCTGGGCAGCCTGTTCCAGTGCTCCGT
>Ga0065711_1007642_pt1 | contig 14461 bp, 3 predicted proteins | sample Hoacrofraction12_FD_59098 | JGI IMG/M metagenome (GOLD analysis project Ga0065711, IMG submission 59098) | Hoatzin crop microbial communities from Cojedes, Venezuela - Epithelial fraction 12 v2 (version 2) | ecosystem: Host-associated > Birds > Digestive system > Esophagus > Crop | place...
CCGAGCCCGGCCTCCCCCCCGCGCCCCCTCGCCGGGGGGTCGGGGCTGCTCCCGGCGGTTCGCTCCCGTCCTTACCCTTTGGCTCGTCCATCTGTGCCGGCGCTCGCTCCCTCCTCCCTCTCTCCCCCCCTCTTCCTCTCCCGGCCTCCGCCGGCTTCGAGCTGCCTCGGCGAGAGGTGCTGATGAAAATGGGCGCTTTAGTGGTCCATGGCTGTGGGAGGGGTTAGTTTAACTCTACATGACTCAATCCATCTAACTTGCGGGCTGACCTCCCCGCTTGCCTTAAAGCGCGGATTACCTCAGAGCTGTCGCGTTACCGGCGCCTCGGGCTCCTCCGCCGGGCCGCGGGGAGCGGTGCGGGGCCGGGGAGCGGTGCGGGGCCGGGGGCTACCAGCGGGAAGGGCGGCCGCGGCCCTGGGCTGAAGCGGGGCTGCAGCGCTGGCTCCGGGGGGGAGATGTCATTTTGGCTGCAGAGAGAGAGAGAGAGAGAGAGAGTATTTTGTTAGTGGGTTTTTTTAAAGTGGCATAAGACTGAGCAGATACCCTTCGCAACAGTGGGGTACACAAAGAACTGTCCTGAGAAGGGGTGACCACCTTTGGTTCCAGATACGAGGTCCAGCCCACAGAAAAAAAACCCATCAACGAACCCAAACCATGAAAGGAGATAAATTTGCAGTAACTGCTGACATGTCACCTCTTGCACCTACCTGCCCCATGGAATGAGCTCGCACCTTGGGCTGCACCTCCTGGGGAACTTCAGGAAAAAGACAGTTCTTGACTACTTGCCAGAAAGGCCCAAAAGGATTGCCCCTCCCGCCACCTTTAATTCCTTCTGAGCCCCTGCACACCTCCCAGGTTGACTCCACGCAAATAAGATAGGGGACAGCACTGGAGGAGTCTCAGCAACTTTTCTCCATAGCCTCTGACATGCAGGCCCTTCTCAGGCACCACGCGTCCGCCCACGCTCCCACCGGCCTCCTGCTCCAAAGGAAGTCGCCAACCACCCTCGCTCTTTCACTTCCCTCTCAGAGCAGTGGCCACCAGCTCCCCAGCCCCTGGGGCTCTTCCCCCTACCCATGTGGGAACAGGAAAACAGGGATCTACAAAATAATCTACATAATTAAGGCTTTAGTGAGTGAAATTATTTCTGAATTATTGTCAGCTTTGGTTCAAGACCCAGGGAGCAGTGTTTCAGCAGACAAAGCTGAATGTGGGCTGTGTTTGTCACCTTATTCAGAAAAACTGGCCTGGGCAGTGCAAGTAAGGGACAACTGACCTTACCTCCAGTGGTAACAGGCCAGCATTTTTAAAGAGTTTAGCATGGCAGAAAGAATTCTGTTGGTCACCTTGATACCAGTTCTTTTGATACAATACTCCATTAATAAATGCATCCTTAAAAGTCTTCACTGTAACAAATATCAACAGCACAGATTTATCAGTAAGAAATACCATTGACTTTTTTGTTTTAAACAAGACTGATAGAAGTACTAGTGCTTATGTACCAGTCACATGCTGACTTCGGCAGAGGAATAGTTGCTGGTAGTGTCATCACAGGAAATAAAACAGTTATATAAAAAATTCCATGCACTAAATGAATTCAATCCCACTTAAAGGTAGTTTTTCACAAGATACAGCTGGAATTTAGGACTGATTTTCATATGACTGTGTTTAGACCCACTGTCTCTACAGCTAGAAACTCAGGAAGCTCAGTCAGCTGAGCTTATCAAAGGGCTCACCCGAGGGCTGAGGAGTTCAAATTGAACCAGTGGAAGATGCCTACAGGCCCCTCTCTGAGAAAGATAGACACAGCTCCACGCCATGTCTAATGCCTGTTATGTATGCTCAAGCTGACCTATTTCGTGTCCTTAAAAATTGCATTCGTACCTGACAAACTGCAATAAGCTCTTTTATACCAATCAGTCAGTGACAGTTTTTTTGATCTGAGGAAGTTCAGCTTTAAACTGAGACAGATGAAACCTTGATGGGGAAGGATGGGCCGTTGTTAGTCAGTGACCGTGAAGCACGCACCAGCCGTGTTTTCACACAAGGGGAAGTTGTCACTTGGACCGTAAGGGCCCCGTGGGGAAGGGTTGCCGCGAAGTGTGATAGTTACAGTCTACTATGCCTAAAAACCCCCTGGTTCTTCACAGGGCTGCAGGAAACGGATTTCTGAGTTGAAGGTGATCTACTTCAAGCAATGGACTGATAAACACGCGAACAGTATTTCCACAGCGACAAGAGCACGGAACCATGTTGCATGCTATTTTGCAGCCATTCGGTTTCCGTGTAAGAGACAGTGATGAAACAAACTTTCCCCCTTTGACTGTGGCAGAGGAGGGTGTTAGGGTGGACTTTGTAGCCTCATGTAACATCAGATGCAGCCTTCCTCTTCCACAGAGGATCAGATCCAGATGTACCAGAGCAGTTTGGTTCTGCCTGCTGATCCTCCTGCCTCGGGGCAAACCTCTGACTGCAATCCAGAAACCAGCAAAGGCAACAGCGGATTCTGCGTCGCAGTCATTTCCATAAGAAAACAAAGCGAGGAAAAAAAAAATACAGCCCCGGAGGCAGGCATTTGTACTTAGATAAGGCTCTAGACAGTGTGAGGAGGAAGCTTTTAAACGCAGAAATAAAAAAAGAGGAAACCAGAGAGCTCAGGATGTAGTTTCCACACATCTTGAGCAGGGGGTAAGAACAGCAAAACAGAGGAGTGCCATTCTTCTAGGACAAAAAAAGCATCCTGTGCAGCTTCGGAGGAACAAATTGTATCTTAAACATCCATCTTCTTCCTAGCCATAGTCAGAGCTTAGTCTCAATCATCTTGCTCCTCTAAGTTTACACAAGCTGCGTGTGCGTTTGTGCATCTAAAAATGCAAAACTCCACAGATGTCTAGAATTTGCTGTTTTGCAGACAAGGTATGCTGCCTTTGGGACTCAGAAAAAGAGCAAGAGTGAGGGAGCACTGGGACACAATAGCTTCATTTCCAGCAAACAGGAGACAGAAGGAACCGAGGGGATAACACTGGAATCTAGGGCCAGACCCTCTCAGCTTTGGGACCGGGGAAGGAAACAGCCACAGGAAAAGAGAGTCAGGGAGCCTGGGAACAAACCTACAGGCATTAGAAACTTAAGTAGCTTGTTTCCACAGAAAGAATTTGTATGAAAACATCTGAAATATTTTAAACAGAAACAGGCCATCCCATCATCAGTCGCAAGAACAATATTGAAGTAACTGCATCTGTGTCTGCTTAGGGGCATGGCCTGGGGTATGTATTTAGATGACGACACATCACTCTCTGTATGTTTAAGCAACAGAGTGGAGTGGTAGCTTCAGAAAACTTTGTGTGTAAACATTGGCCTTAACAGAGATAGGCTGAATATTCCTTGGGCTTTCCCAGACTTTTAGTCCCAGTGTGCTGGTTCATGTCGCCATCTCCCAGCCGGCAGCCCTGAGAAGCAGGGCAGCAGGTACCCAGCCCTCCATCCCCAGCAAGATGGGGAACACATTAAATTGCAGGACAAGAGGAAGCAGAATTCCCTACAAAGGGAGGCTGATCCAAGGGATTAGGACAGCTTCCTTCTTGAAAGGAAGGCAGAGAAGAGGGGCTAGGCATTAGAAAAAGACAAATAACTAAAAGCGCTAATGGTGCCAAGATGTGGGGTGTTTTGGGTTTGGTTTTTTTTACAGCTTTTGGCTCTTTGGCCCACTCATCCGACATTGCAATCACCTCAGACTCAACAGTTTTCACAACACAGTAAGCCAAGTCCTCCCCACATCTCCAGTTTCCTCTGCAATAGCTGAAGTTAAAATGCTTAATTTAGATGCTCAAAACACTTGCTTTGTGAAAAGCAAACCTCTTGGATGACTGCTGAAGAAACAGACACATAAGCAACAAGCTATACAATATTTCTGTGTTCATTGAGCATTATTTTTAAATAATGCAATTATGTAAAAAACAAAAATTACTTTTGGTATTTAGTTAAAAAGATGAGATGAACTTCAGCTTCATCTTGCTGCAAACAAGTATTGCTCCTTAACATGAAACTTATGAAATGCATTATCTATAAAAATGACTTAAGTTCCTTTCCTTTGCCTTAGTTCCTTGTCTTTGTTTAAATATTTGTAACCTTCTTCTCAGAGGATGCCACTGTGCTGTCTCTACACTGATATTCACAGATCTTGTAATCTAAAACCTGTGCATCACCTCTAAGATAACCCCTTTTCTACTGCATTTCTTCTCCACCTTATTTTAGTCCTCAGTAAACATTACTATCCCTTCTATTGTTCAGCTCCAGTACAAGTCCCTTTCATTTCTTTGCTGCTTCTTGCGTCAGACTGTATCTGTATTGCTGGTTCCTCTTCCACTTTAATGCCATTTCCTCAGAGATCCTGATGCTATTTTGTCTTGAAGGGCAACAGATGAAACAATCTAGCTTGTCTGTTACTCAGCCACCACCCTGTCCTCAACTCTGCTGTCTGTTTTCTTCTCCATTCATGTTAAAGTTTCACACCCTTCACCCATCTCTTATTTTTGTGATATAGGGATCATAGTTCTCAGATGACACACCTGCAGAGCAACCTGTTAATTAGTTAGTTACTGGGTTTGTGTGATCTCTGCAAAACTGATAATACAGAGGTGATGATGTTCATTGAAACTGGCAAAAAAAAAAAAAAGAGCTGCTGTATTTGTAGAAGCAAATCAGTTTTCTAGTTAATTTGTTACGTTTGTTCTTCTATACAATCTCAGCTATAGAAAAAAAATTCTTATTTTTACAAAATAAATGAAACAAGTTAACACCCTTATTGTTAAAAATCCACAAAACTTCAGCAGAACATGCAAGCAAGTTCCCACTCTCAGCCTCAGAGTAACAGAAGCAACATGAATGACTGGCACCAAAATGTCATTTGAAAGGAACAGTACCAAAGGCCCATTCTCAAACACCTTAAACTACCACACTTTACATATTCATTAACAAATTATCTATTAGATGTAACTCCATAGCAGGCTTGCAATGCCTTATTCTATAGCTTCAACATACTTTCAATACTATTATCTCATAATATCATTAAAGATTCTATCACTACCTTTACTTAACTTTACAAAGATACATTAACATACTAAAAGTAAAACCAGTTAGTCCTCATAAGCTCTACAACTTAGTGTAAAAAAAAATATCCTAAAAAAGAACATATCATTTTGTTCATTATCCAAGTACCTGGTTAAGGAAACACCAGTTGCTCTTTCTGCTCAGGTTATTTCACGCACCTGATATTTTACCCATGTCAGCTGTAAATATTCTAAACCAAATTCCAGAGGATTTTCAGTATTTGCTTGATAATTTTAGTAAAACCTTCACAGTCCCAAACATGAGCAATGCCTTACCCTGCAAGTCTGCTTCTCAGATCACTAGTCATCATATTTATCCAGCACATTGATACTACCCTGCTGGCAACAGACCTCTTGTTTTTCCTTCCAAGCAACCGGGAGTAGAGCTAGGCAAAACTGTTATTATTGGCTTTTAGAAAATACACTAGTGTTGGTGCTATTTCTGATTCCCTCGATCTTTTATTCACATGTTTTGCATCTTTTAGCATCTTCCTATTGTTTTATCTGACAGGAGTGGCAGACAGTCCCGAATAATGGCCTACCAAAGCAAAAATTCCCAACTTTCTGATGCTCCCACAAAGCAGGGAGCCCTCTCTGGCTACACAGGACATAGCTCTCAGCAGCAGGTAACAGCCACCTTTATCTTAAATCTCACTTTTCATGTTATGAGGGCACATAACATGAAAAGAAAGGAGCACTGTAAAGTGAAGTAAGTGAAGCTTATGAAAAGGGATTCCACTAAATCAAAGAAAAAGAAAACGAAGAAAAGCACAGAAAAAAAATAATCTCAAAGCTCTAAAGAGTATATAACAAGGAAAAAATAGAGAAGAAAGTATCAGAAAAATCTACTAGTAAATATAGCAGTAAATATACCATGAATCGATAAGGGAACATAGCGAGTACCAGTTGCCCTGTCTAACAAACAGAACTTCAAAATACCTCCTAGACTTACTCAATTACAGAAAGAATGAAAGACAAATTAGCAAGATGCATATAGGCCTTGAATAATTGGCATCTTAAGACTGAAGAAGCCAGTTTTATTACTAGCATCTCTGTATGGTTTTATGACCAAAATTAATTTTTGTCCTGTCAAATCTTAATTTATCATGCAACACATCGGTAGCTAAGACAAAAATAAATATACAAATCACCCCAAAGCAGCTACTTTCAAAACAGGACTGTACGTATTTAAATCAGATTAAGTCACTCAATTTTAATATTTCTTCTAAAGGATAAAAGTAGACAGAATGTAGAAAATATGCATAAAATGAAAAAGAATAACTTTAAAATAAATACTTTTCTCAATGTCTGAATTCAGCCTGACTACCCACTGCCCACTCACCCTCTGTTATGTGTTCTTTAATAAGTGAGCATCCGCAGAGTAAAACCAGTGGCAGCACGTAGACACATTGTCCATCAGATGTCACTCAGTCAATAGCAGAAGAGAAGTTGACTGCATCCATCCAAAGGGACTATCTGAAGGCAGTGGCAAAAAGGGAGATCTTAAAAATCCCAAGGATCTCTAATTTGCATATGTTTGTTAACCATAGCCATAAATATAGCCATGATAATTCAGCCCACCTGCTTTGCTATGTTCTAGAAGCATAACGTGTTCTCCCTTCCAACAGAGCTACAGAAAGTAGGCTTTGCTTTGGGAAATATCTAAGCATGACTTTGCACTGGACTATTTACTACCCTTTACTGAAAGGGAAACCACTAAATCTTTGCAACTGTAGAAACCTGCTGCCCTCTTTATACCCCATCTATTTCAGTACATGCCTGTGCTGAGTTTATGCGTGTCCATGAGCACCACAGAGATCTATCTATAGAGATGTGAGTTCTCAGATATTTTCAGACTTGCTTTCAGATTCTCACCATCAGATTGTTCTCCATGTGAATTTATGTATGCTTTACACAACTTTGGATACAAGCATTACAGTGTGGTCATCTTTGTTTAGTCTCTGGGAGGTTTCAGGTTCTCTTATTTGTTTTTGCACTTATAGACTGACAAAAATAGGGAGAAAAAGGACAGAGACTTTAAAGTCATCCTGAATTTTAGGAAGTGGTATGTCTTCATTTACTGGTGATTGACATTTATGACTTCCACAGGTTCTAGTATTCTTGCATTATATAAAGCCTTCACCTCATTTCAATTCTCTTTGAATTAGCAGAAAGAATTAAGTAGCTATTTATGTTTAAAACAAAACAATTTCTTTTTGTACTTGCATCGATTTATAAATTTGTGAAAAAGGTTAAGTCTGATTATTTCCAGCTGCATCGAGCTTCACAGTCAATCCTAAACTAGGAAACTAACTTGTAATTTTATGAAGTACAGAATTTGTGCATATATTAACAAGGGAGAATCAGTTTGGGGTCCATAAATTCATGTATATTAACTGCATCATAGAAATGGCTTTCCAGTCCTGCTTTTTCTCTCAGCGGACCTCCCCTTTCCACTACCAGCTCCAGGTGATTAACTTCAACACTGTGTTCCTTATCCAGTCTGTATCTGTAAAGAAGGTACAGATCTGCCCCCTTACTAAATATACCTATATAATTTCAAATCACATTTACCTTTTTCTCCTTGAGCTGTTCTATGTACCAAAATGTATGCTTTAATCATTCAGCAGTCTGGAAGCATCCTTCATCTGCTTTTTCCAGGAACACATCTCCAACTTGGCATCCAGTTTAAACTATTATTTGAATTGTCAGTGTTTTCCCATATAATCTCAACAGTTTCTTCACCTACTTAAATGTGTAAGTATATTCTTATCCAGCAGTCTTGGTTCTAGGAAGAGCCTTTCTACATCTCAGCATCATCAGATGGCTGAGTCTTTTCAAATTTAAAGTATTTTTTTCCGAAGTTAAATATCTCAGTACCTCTTGTTCTGTCATTAAATCATTAACTATTCAAACCTTCAACACATCTTGACTATGAAAGCACCAATAGGTAAACAGAATTTATTTTATTTAATAAACTATTTTCTACAATAGTAATTTCAGTTTCTCAGTTATTTCAGTATATGTGAAAGAGTTATTTCAGTATTTCCCCCAAGGAAACTTTGGAAAAAGGAAGTTACAAGGGGAGGAAATTCTGTGGATAGGTATGGAGAAGGAAAGGTTTAGGTCTGAAAAGTTTTCCTGCCTGAAAAGATTCATGAAGGACCAGACAAATATGCTTGACTGTCGTTTGAAGGAATTCCTGCACTAGCGTTTCTTTTCCCAGGAACCTATCACATTTCAAATGCTCTTGCACAACCCACTTTCTGGCACTCACAAATTCGGTACCTCAACTAGCTTAGTTACAAACCAACAGGCTCCAAAATCAGTTCTCATCTGCAGACAAGACCCTATTTGTACAGTGCTCGTCTTTCCCAAGCATGCTCTCTACACTTGGAATAAGGAATTAACAACCTGGTCAGATCCTGCTGGTGATACTTCCAGCAGGTATTCCATTCCATGGCAGTAATTGCATTCACAAAGCAAAGAGCTTATCAAAGAGCTTGTCCCGTCGTCACTGGCAGCCCCGGCTGGCACGACTGGAGCAGGACCAGCGCAGCCCTGCTCAGGAAGGGATGCGGAGCGATAGGCAGGGCATCAGCTGCTGCCTCCGGCTCAGCCCTCACCAACGCTGGGCAGCCCGAGCCCCACTGCGCCCAGCCAGGCCCTGCAAGGGATGAGTAACTGCTGACAGTCAAAACAGTCATTTGCGAGCAGATATCAATTTAAAAATTCTGCAGAACTGTTCTGACATGTGCCACAGTCTTACTGTCATACTTTTAGGATAGCAGTTCTGTTACCTGGATCAGAGGCTTTCATCTGGTCTTCATGTGACCTAGATCTTATAGAATTAAGCAGTTAAATATTAACATACAACATGCAAAAAAAATTTCATGTTTGTAGCCTTCTGTGAAGGCACCTGAACTGAGAGGCACATCAGTTCCATACATTTTATGGTTTTCACTTTACTACTTAGAAGATTTTGAAGCAAGAAAATAGTCTAAACTTAATTCAGGTAATAATTCTGGTTTCAAACCTGTTAGGAAATGTCAAGTTTCCAACTTTAACTCAGATTTCAAATTTTTTCTTTAACGTTTACATGGAGCTTCTTTCTCTAAATTCACAGCTGGTCTTTAAAGACCCATGGGTCATTGAGCAAAGTTTTTGGACCAACACTAGAAGCTGCAAAAGAAAACAACTGCCTCTAGAAGTTACTGATTTCACTTCTACTGTTCACTCTCACATGGAGCAGGCTCCCTCTGAACTCAGATATGTCTGCTGGAACAACATCATATCGAAGAAAATCTCACATCCTAAAAATATATCCTGTAGGTATAATCTTAATTATGCCCAGGTTAAAAAGATTCCGTAACCTTGGAGATTGAAAACAGTGCAGAAATGATTATTTTTACCATCAAGGAACTTCTCCAAGCAACAATACCACACAGTGTAAAAATATACCAGGTCAGTACACTTTGAAGATTTCAGATGTTTCATCCTCTTATGGGCTAAACCACAGTGCTATTACGCTATATTACCCTGGAACTTTTTTTTTTCCCCCCAGATTTATACTCTCTATGACCAAAGTTACACAGACATGTAAAGATGTACAGGACCTTTAAGTGTACCATCTTTACAAACTGAGCTTGGCCCAGTGAAAATGGAGTTTTCTACTTGTTTTCAAGACAACCATCCACTGTTTTAAATTTAATTTTCAATATTGAGAGCAGAAGTTCCAAGTGACAGCCTGAACTTGAACTGATGACAACAGTAATTTCTCCATAGTCCCATGTTTGTTGGTATGCTCCTTATAATTTAAAATCCTCAGGATGTAGTCATAGGCAGAAATAGTCTCAGCAAGAGTGCTACTGCATAAGAAATTCACATTTTCTGGTCCTGTTAAATCATGTTTGTGTACTGACAGCCCCCCCATGTCGTTTCTTCTCTTATGAGTATGCCAAACTGGTCTGCTGGAGCAAACACACTAGTGTGCCAGCCCTCTCCATCTCCTCACTGGGAGACGAGTGCAAGTGTGTGACTGTAGGAGGAAATAATTGAAAGTACTATGTGAGTAGTTATCAGCTAATAACAGTTCGTATATATTAATAGTGGCTTCACTTCTGCTAAATAAAGGAGAAATTCTTCTAATACTGGTGGATGAAAAGCTTGACATGAGCCACCAATGTGCGCTTGCAGCCCAGAGGGCCAACCGTGTCCTCGGCTGCATCAAGAGAAGCGTGGCCAGCAGGGCGAGGGAGGGGGCTCTGCCCCGCTGCTCCGCTCTGGTGAGGCCCCACCTGGAGTACTGCGTCCAGCTCTAGAGCCCCCAGCACAAGAAGGACATGGACCTGTTGAAGCGGGTCCAGAGGAGGGCCATGAAGATGATCCGAGGGCTGGAGCACCTCTCCTGTGAGGAAAGGCTGAGAGAGTTGGGGCTGTTCAGGCTGGAGAAGAGAGGGCTGCGGGGAGACCTTAGAGCAGCCTTTCAGTACCTGAAGGGGCCTACAGGAAAGATGGGGAAAATATTTTCAGCAGGGCTTGTTGCAACAGGACAAGGAGCACTGGATTTAAACTAAGAAAGGGTAGATTTAGACTAGATATAAGGAAGAAATTTTTTACCATGAGGGTGGTGAAACACTGGAACAGGTTGCCCGGAGAGGTAGTGGAGGCCCCATCCTGGAAACATTCAAGGCCAGGTCGGATGGGGCTCTGGAGCAAACTGGTCTGGCTGAAGATGTACCTGCTCGCTGCAGGGGGGTTGGGCTGTATGACCTCTAAAGGTCCCTTCCCAACCCAAAGCATTCCATGATATTGGTGGAGACGTCCCTGACTTGATGCCCTGCTGGGGAAATACACTGCATAATAATACTTCCCTACCTTTTGTTATCTATGAAAAGAAACTCATGAACACAAAAGTTTCCTGTCTCAGAGCAAATGAAATACTGAGTTTAAACACTTAGTGACAAGACTATATGAAAACAAATACACCAAAGATTCATTTGTAAGATTTACCAGAAGTACATACAGGGATATCAGTCATTAACATCTAACATGTCCTGAAATGCTCTGATTTCTTATGGGCTCGTTTCCCATGTAACATCAACTCCTACGTGCTGAACCCATGGTGAGATTTCCCAGCTGCAAAGCACAGGTTGCACTCTCCTCCACCGAAAGCTGTGTAAGCAGGCTGAGAAAAACTGAGCAACCCTGGAAAGGGCAGAGGCCGGCTCCTCCCTGGAGCTGTGCCACTATGCACTGCCACGGTAACTGGCACATGCTTCACCATTGTAAGAAAACAAACTTTAAGACAGCTTGGCTTTAAACACAGGCAAAATTAAATACTTAACATTGGAACAATAGGGTTCTTTGTGGCAGGGAAAAATGTTTTTTCCTCTGAGTACTGGCAGATTAGCTCCAGTCTATTCTGCTTCTCTTTTGCTCCGAGTACTTTTCATTATTATTATTTTTTATACTCTCCTTCAAAGAACAGTCTGGAATTCAGGGAAAAGCATTACCTACCACTGTGACACAGACCTGCCTAGCAGTATGAAATAGGAAAAAGCATTTTCCCAAACCAGCCTCTCACTTCAACTTACAGAACTCCTGGAACAACTGTCAGGGACTACATTAGCATGTACAAACACTGCCAACCTCAAGCTGTTAGTCTTTTCTTACATAGTTCCTATTGCCATCCTTCAGCTCCTGCCTCAGCATTAATTTTTGTTTCATTTTTTAATGTTTCACTTTCCTTTGCTCCCTTCCCCATCTATTGGTTGCTCTTTCCCTTTTAACTAGTCCCTTCTCTCACTTCCTAGTAGTCCTTTTCTCTTAAAAAATATTGCCTCTCTTCATATTTTTACATCAGGCTTTTTCATCTGAGTTTTTAATCTGTTTCTTTTTTCTGGAGAGGATTTAGGGCATCTCACATTTGTTAAAACTGGTGTGCTTTTACATCTAAGAAATTCTGAATGGAATGCTGCTAAACCAAGTTTAAAGCACGAAGACTTGTTTTTCTTTAGAAAAAAAAGTAATAACTTGTTTTAAGTTGTTTCCAGATGTAGTCTACAAGACTAAGTTAAATATGACAGCATTTACAGTATACCAGCGTATTGCACAGTTTATGCATTAGTCTATCATCATTGCTCTAAATGACTGCTAATAACTGGCAAGCATTTTGCATGTATTTAGTATACTTATCTTTTGAAACATAAAAGTGGTAGGAGAAATAAACAGCTATGACAAGCTGAAGACCTACTGCATAATGCACTGAATTATGAAAAGTGTTGCTTGGCTGCATTTCTTATATAGCACAATTTATAATAAAAAAATCATTTAAAAGCTACTTTGATGAAATTATTTTATTGGTCATCTACAGAAAGCTAGCATTTAGCGTCTTCAGTTTTTAGAGTTTTTGCTAGTGCTCTAATAGCTGCACTCATTTAAGCTACAGAATATTGTTCTAGTAGTTATTAGTATGGTATGCTAGTAATTAATTCTTTATTTGAAGGAGACCATTTCAGCTGTTGATTTTTTTTCCCCCCATTTTTTTCCTCATGCTTTTTTCACCTCAAGGTGTGAATCCAAAAGTTCTGCAAACTGACCCTGTTTCCAGATGTCTCTCTGGGGAACAGAAATGGCAAAATGCAGGAATGAAGTACTTGTACTAAAATTATTTATTTAAACCCACATCTGTACAAGTGTCCCAGTGAATGAGAATTCGGCTGGAATTCTTCCAGGTAATTTTCATCACCTCTTTCTAGTGGAAGTTGGATATTTATGATCCATCCCTTAAGTTTGATTTAACAAAGACAGCTTGACCCTAGCGTTAATTTATAGGAGACAAGGACAGGTCCCCTCGCCAGTAACGAGTATTACCTCTCCAGACTCCTCCAGTTCTGCTCACAATCCCTTTTTTACCTTCTTGCTTTCATTTCAGTATCCCTTTCCAGGTAGTCTTCTGTACCTTTAGCATCCTCGTGAATCCATCAGCCAAGCAACTCTTCAATAAACCATCTTCCCTAAGTCCTTCCCTCATTTACCCTTTCAGTAAGGAAGTCTATAAACCTACCTTACCTTCTAAGGAACTGTTAACATAACTGCCAAGAGAAAAAAGCAAAGACAAGACAAGCAACAAAAGAAATCCTGCAACACAAAACCCTAATGCCGACCAGCCAAACACCATCCCTCAGGCACTTCTTGCTGACTCCTGATCTCACTCCCTCAACCGCAATTCAAAAAATCCAAGTCCAAGAGCAATTCAGGACTTTGGCCAAAATCCCGCCTAAGAGTAAAATAACACCAGTCATTCAGGCTGGAGTTGGAAACTTGAAACAAATGGCAGCCAAGCCACCTCCTTGACTGCCACGGCGTAGGACACCGACCGCATTAAGTGTTCTGCTGCATGGCACCAGGGACTAAGCAGCTGAACCCAGATTACTGGTGAAACAAAGATTTAAAAGCTGAGATTCATTAGGAAATAGTTTATGTAAAACAAAAAATCCTGCTCTAATGTTCAAGATCCTTAAGCAAAAAAAAAAAAGACCAAAACACCAGGATGAAACTGTTCTTTGACTGCCTGTTTCTTTAGTCTCCTAATTCAGGATGTCTATCGCCTTTCTTACTTCCTCTGCAGAAAAGATACATACAACAAAAAACATTGCTCAGATAGTGCAGTGGAATGCTGCAATTTCTTGCAACATGACCACATGCCTTTTTCAGGCCTATAGTCTTGTACAGACTGAGGAGGTGGGATGGTATTTGAGAAGCACCTCCAAAGCATAATGGTTTCCAGGATTGCCTGCACCTGCCTCAGTGGTTCACAGCTGTTTAAAGCCTCATCATCTCCACAAATCCATGGGCTCTGATGGAATGCACCCATGAGTGCTGAGGGAGCTGACAGATGACATTGTTGAGCCACTCTCCATCATCTTTGAAAGGTCCTGGAAGACAGGAGAGGTGCCCGAGGACTGGAGAAAAGCCAGTATCACTCCAATCTTCAAAAAGGGCAAGAAGGAGGACCCAGGGAACTACAGGCCAGTCAGCCTTACCGCCACCCTGGGAAAGATGATGGAGCAACTCATTCTAGAGGTCATCATCAAACAAGTGGAGGAAAAGAAGGTTATCAGGAGTAGTCAACATGGATTCACCAAGGGGAAATCATGCTTGACCAATCTGATAGCTTTCTACAATGGCATGACTGGCTGGGTAGATGACGGGAGAGTAGTGGATGTTGTCTACCTCGACTTCAGCAAGGCTTTCGACACTGTCTCCCATAACATCCTCCTAGGGAAGCTCAGGAAGTGTGGGCTGGATGAGTGGTCAGTGAGGTGGATTGAGAACTGGCTGAATGGCAG